>ERZ791923.2023-NODE-2023-length-19637-cov-3.819069_pt1 | contig 19637 bp, 10 predicted proteins | sample MGYA00510133_ERZ791923 | MGnify/ENA primary metagenome ERZ791923 (study PRJEB30046, sample SAMN00792106) | human gut metagenome | study: EMG produced TPA metagenomics assembly of the A metagenome-wide association study of gut microbiota in type 2... | reverse complement strand
GGCTTTTTTCCAGCGCCAGAATTGCCTGTTCATATTGATCTTCCGGAATTGGGAATGTGATCGTGACCGGCGCAAAATGTGCGCTGCTTCTGTTTTTGAGCGTTGCTTCAAACACGTTTTTCACCTCTGTTTTCAATTTTCTGCATATCCGTGAAGGTACACTCGCCATTGCTGCGCCAGCAAATCAGAGCCAGGCGCATATACGGACACTGACCCTCGTGCGGATACCAGCTGCACTGTATCGTTGGCGGCGGGTCTGGGTGCGCTCAATAGCCAGAGCTTGCAGATGGCGGAGCGTGCGCTCCTCTCGCCGGACGAACTCAAAAATCTCCCGAAGGGCGACTTCATCGTGATGAAAACCGGTACGCACCCCATGCGCACAAAGCTGCAATTATATTTCAAATGGGGCATTTCATTTGAAGAACCGTATCAGGTGCCGGAGCGCGCCCAGCGGGAGGTTTACTACGCAGGAGGAGCTGCTGATGAATATCAAGAAAAGCCTATATTCCCAACCAAGGCCGGTCTCAACGCCGAAAGCGGATGACTATATGAGCAGCTATGCTGAGAAATGAGCTTCTTCGGCTCCATCTATGCCGATCCAAACCTGCCGCACCGAGCGCGGACCGTCTACATGTATCTCCGTGACCGTGCAGGCAGCGGGAACTGCTGGCCGGGTGTGAAAACCATTGCCCGCGACCTGCATCTCTCGCCGCGCACGGTGCAAAGGGCACTGAACGATCTGGAGCATGCTGGATACGTCCAGCGCCAAAGACGCTATCGGGATAACGGAAGCTGCACGTCGAACTTATACGTTATAAGTGAGGTCAAATAGCAACGCGGACGCTCCCCGCCAAGGGGAACGTCCGCGCTTTTGCTGTCACCAGCGCCATGACACCACGGCGCGGCTTGAAGGGCCAACTCTAGCTGAGAACCAATACAGAAAGAAGAAATCTGATTTTAAAAAAGTTGGTCTTTAGCTGCTGGATACTCGTTGCAGAGCAAACGATAGGGGGCTTCATCTTCTTCAATCTTCGGGAAGCGTCCGACGGGCGGGTTGAAGCGGTTATCCGTATTATCGTCGTTGCACTGGCTGACCTCGCCAAGCAGGACGGGGCCGGTGCCCTCTTCCACGGCAAAGTCGTGGTACATCCCCTGCGTGACCCAGAGGCTTTCGCCCGGACGCAGCCGGATCTGCGTGCCCGCGGGGACCATGCGCTTGAGACCGTCGCAGTGGACCTCCACGTCGGACTCGTAGTCAATTTCTTCGTTCGGCAGGCTGTTGTATACGCGGATGAGGCAGTTGCCGCCGCCGCGGTTGATGATGTCCTCAGTTTTGAACCAGTGGAAGTGATTCGCGGCCATCTGGCCCTCTTTCAGATACAGCAGCTTCTCCGCGTAGACCTTCGGATATTTTTCCGGCTGCGTGCGGCAGCCGTTGCGAATGGTGATAAGAGAGAACCCGAATTTGTCAAAGTTACCGAGGCCGTAATCAGTAATATCCCAGCCGAGCATACAGTCGCGGACTTCATCGCACTCGTGACCCTTTTCCTGCCACTCCTCCGGGGTAAAATTGCAGAACGGCGGCAGATAGCACTTGTATTTCGCGCACATGCTTTCAATTTCTTTTAGTGCTTTGTTAATTTCAGAGCGTTTCATTTTTATGCTCCCGTTGATAAAGCAATCAAAGCAGATTACGTTCTAATTGCAATGTGTCCAGCCCGAACCGCACAAACGCGTAATTCGCCCGGTAGCCCTCGCTTTTTCCGTCGTGCCAGCTGCCATAGAGCGAAAACAGCGTCGGATCGACGAAAAGCGGCTCAGGCTCCGCTGCGTTGTGGTGCGGGCCCAAAAGATTGCGGTTGCTTGCCATCAGCTCCAGTTCCAGCACATTTTCACCCGGATGCAGATACGGCGAAAGATCAAGCGTATCGCTAAAAAGCAGCGTTCCGGCTTTCTGCCCGTTTACAAATACGCGCATATACTGGACGCGGCCCGCACAGCGAAGCTGCCAGTTTGTGCTCTGCACGGTGATCGTGCGCTTCAGGCGCATGGCCCCGTGGAAGAACGGGAAGCCCTGCACCGTAATATCCTGCAAGTCAAGCTCCGTGACCGGCGCGCAGAGACGGAAGCGGTCGCCGAAGCGAACGCCGTTTTCACCCGCCTGCCAGCCGGAATCCGGCTGCACGGCGAAGCTCCCGAACAGATACATCGCTTCGATGTTCGTCTCATAGCTGACGCAGTTCATAAGCGTCTCTGTGACCTCGCCGCTTCCGTAATAATAGCCGTTAAACACGTCATACGTCTGCTGAGACTGAAAATAGTCCAGCTCCAGCACAATTTCATTTTTGCCTTTTTGCGCCAGCGCGGCAATATTCCCGCGCACGAACGAGCGGTCAAGAATACCCTGCTCAGTCAGGTCGATTTCTGTACCGTTCACAGACAGCTTCGCATTTTTGAGCGTTTCCAGCTCCAATGTCAGATCATCCGGCAGGAAATCCGCCGTAAACGCATAGCGCAGCCAGAGCTTCCGGTTCGCTTTCTCCCGCAGCAGCCGTTCCGAGATATACGGAACCGGCAGCGGCTCGGTGTAACTGACGCCGTCATAACTCAGCGCCGCCATATCCAGCGTCAGACTGTTCTGTACCGGCGCGGACAGCGTCCATTTCCCGCCCAGCTCCATTGTCTCGGCAATGGGGCTTTTCTGCGCCTGTGGCATCGCGGAATCGTTCTGCATGAGAAGCACAGACTCGCCGGGGGCAAGATACAGCTTTGCTGCGATCCCGTCTGTCGTCTTTTCAAAAGCAACGGATTTCGTTTTATGTGTCAGCAGATCGTATGCCTCCACGCCCGCAAACGGAAGTTTTACAGACATGTCAGCTATGTCCGTCTCAGACAGATTGACTGCAAACAGGAAATTTCCATTCTCCGCAAAGCGGAGCGTGCAGCGCATATCGCGGTTTGCTTCCGGCAGAAGCGCACGTTTCCGCACAAGCTCATCCCACATCAGATTCGCTTGCAGGAAACTGAGATCGGCAATTTCGCCGTCGATGCGCGTGGGCTTCCGCCCCGCCAGCATCAGCCGTCCGCCCTGTGCGAGATAGTCTTTTAAAAGCGCGGCGGTGCTGCTGTCCAGCGTATCGCAGTCGGGAATCACAACGAAGGAATAGGTACACTGTCCAATGGTCAGCCTGCCGTCCTTGACGCTGCCGTACTTCTCCATCAGCCGCTCGTCGCCGTAGTGATGGCCGATGCCAGCCGCGCCGAAGCGCTCAATGAGCACGTTGAACGGTTCGCCCACACTGCGCACCGACGCTTCATCGTTCGCGCGGTCAAACATCAGATAGGCTGAATGTATCGGATGGACAATCAGCACGTCCGCCTGTTCGCGGCTGTTGGCAAGCAGATAACCCAGTTCTGTGAAATAGTCGTCGAATGTCTTTAATTCATCCGTCCACGGATTGTGCTCCGAATAAAACGCCGGATAATCCCGCTTGCGCTGGCCGCGGATGGAATACGGGTACAGATGCTGGCACATCAGGTTCACGCCGTTCACATACTGCCATTCGGCGATGCGCTTGAGTTCTTTCGGCGTCACGTCCCAGCCCGCACAGGCAAACGTCTCGGTCAGCACCTGCTTTTTGCCAAGCTGCTGCGCGGCGGACGAGACCTGACGCGGGGCCAGCTCCGTGCCGATTTTGCGCCCCAGCCAGTCCACGCCCGGAATGCTCTCATACTCGTAAAACGGCATCACGCCTGCACAGCACCACATCTGCGTGTAAAGTTCGCTTTCCTCGACGGTGTGACCGGTCAGATGGCAGTTGTGTGACAGGCACCAGCGGTAAACGCGGCCCATGAAGTTTTCGGTATAGAGTACATTCATCAGCCGCCAGTAGCGGAAGCGGAAACCGGGTGCTTCTTCGCAGTCCACAAACAGCGCGCCGAGCAGATCGAGAATATCTGCGCCGTAGGCTTTTTTGTACTCTGTCAGCAGCACCGGCGTGTAGGCTGTCTCATAGCGAAAATACTGTGGCTCATCGGTGAAGAAGCCCGCAATGCCCTTGCCGAATTCCGCACCGAAGCGTTCAAAATACTTCTCGTGCGTCAGAGCAAGAAACGCATCCGTGATGCGCGGGTCAAGGATATCGACCGTGGAGGAATTCTGGCAGTCGTAGACGCAGAGATACTCTGAAATGCCGTTCGCCGCGCCGGTGATGCGGCGAATATGACCGTTTTCCAGCGTGTAAACGCCAAGCGCGGCTGCATCAAAGCCCGGCTTTTTCTCAAAGCGCAGATAATGCGCCCGGTTTTCCGGGTCTTCCAGCAGCTTGCCGCCGGCGAAGCCGCTCGGCCAGCCGTTTTCATCGTAGCACCACGCCTGCATCCCGCGCTTTTTCGCCTCGTCAACGGATGCCTCCACCGCACGAAACCAGTCCTCGCTCAGATACTCGGTTTCAAGTCCGCCCCGCGCGTGCATAAAGAATCCGCCCATGCCCGCGTCCTGCATCGCACCGATCTGCCGCCGCAGCTCGTCCGGCTCTAATTTGTCGTTCCAGCTCCAGAATGGAACAGGGCGACAAAAGACTGAAATCAGGTCAGTTGATTTCATCGTTATAGGCCTCCTTTGTGTCCGCTCGGTTCAGACGGTTTGCGCGATATTCACTCGGCGTAACTGCGTAGTGGCGCTTGAATACGGTGTAGAAATAGTTGGAATTTCCGAAGCCGGTTCGTTCCGCAATTTCGCTGATCGGCACGTCGGTCTGCTCAAGAAGTTCCGTCGCCTTATTCAGACGCAGACGGCGCAGATAGGCCGAAATGCTGCTGCCGGTGGCAGCCTTGAAAATATTCTGAATGTGCGACGCGGACAGACCGACGTGATCGGCCAGCGCATCAATATTCAGCTTCGGATCGGCATAGTTGCGCTCGATATAGCCGATGATCGCGTCAATATAGTTGCTGCGGTTGTCAATGCTGGCAAATGCACAGGAGACGTCCTGCACCAGATCCAGAAACAGCCGCTTGACTGCGCGGGAAGATTCCGCACGCAGAACCTCCGTGCGGAAGCGCGAGGGGTTATATTCCATCGTCACGGCATAGGCACGCTTGAACGTTGCGATATATTCAGAAACGCCTGCAATCAGCAGATCCAGCGTATACGGCACATCTGCTGTCGGTTCAAACCATGCGTCAAAGAAGCCCGCAAGCGCTGCAGCGGCATCGTCAAAGCGCTGGGTGCAGAGAGCTTGTACTACCTCACTGCGGATCTGCTCTGCCTGTGCCTTGCCAAAGGCCGGACGTGCATCCAGCTCTGTGCGGGAAACAAAGTGACCGGCGGGATAGAAATACAGCAGATCCAGCCGCTCGTTCAGTGTGCGGTAGGCTGCGGGAAGCTGATCGACGGCAGAAATTCCATTGCACCAGACGCCAGAGACGGAAAACTGCGCGGCTTCAGAGAACGCTGCGCAAAGCGTTTGGGCAAGCGTCTGCGTGTCTACCGTATCCGGCTGCTCACAGACAAGGAGGAACCGGCCCTGCAGCATATCGACCAATTCATAGCGTGTCCCCTGCGGCAGCGTCTTGTCCAGCTGCTCCTGCAACAGAAAATGCGTTCTGCGGTACGACATATTCTGATTGTCATCCGAAAGCTCCCGCTGCCGGAGCTGGAGCAGGAACAGCGCAAAGCCGGAATATTGCTCCAACTCGATGCCATTGTCGGAAAATTGCCGCCCGATGACAAAATCGCTGCTTCGGAGCGTAAAAAAGCTGCGGAGAATGGCGTGCTTGATATAGCTGTAGTTTTCGGCGTAGCGCTTTTCCGAAAGCGTATACTGCGTTTGAAGCGCAGCATATTCACGGTTGATACGGATTGTCAGATAGACGGAGATCAATACGGCGAATACCACGATGCCCAGATAGAACAGCAAAAACCAGCGCGTCAGCGCACGGAGCTGTGATGAAATGGCCGAGTCGCTGATGCAGCTGATAAAATACAGGTCTGTATCGGCAGAGCGCGACCATGTGCAGATCGCGTTCGCCTCCTGCACGACCATTTGGCCGCTTTCTGCGGCCCCGCCCAGCACAGCTTCGATCACGGCATCCGTCTGTTCCTGTTCCAGCAGCGTCATGCCGCTTGTGTAGGTCTGTCCGTTTGCATCCACGATCAGAAGCTGACGCTCCGTGCCGTTTGCCATACCGTAGCCGAGCTGCATCAGCCGCTCGGCGCTGATATTCGCAACAAAGAAGCCATTATAGCGATTGAGCGAGGTTCTGACCGGCAGAACATAACTGAAAACGGTTTTGTCGGAGGACGTGCTGCGGTAGCGAAGTTGGCGCATTGCCGGCTTTTGCGTCACACGGGACACAGCTGCAAGATTCCGAACGAACGCTGCGTCGAAAAAGTCATCCAGTGTACCAAATGATAACTGATAGGTGTTGCCATTGGCGTAGGCATAACAGATACAGTCTTCCTCTGCACAATAAATGTATACAGAGTCCAGCCATGACGACGCGCGCGTATAGGTTTGCAGCAGCTGCATGGATTGAATGACCGACAGGCTTTCTGTATCCATGGAGTAGATTAGCTGCAAAAGTTTCGGATCGCCGTTGAGTTGCGTGAGCATGGACGAAGCGGTGTCCTGCATGATGGAGGCGGAATAGCTGACGTTCGAGACAATATCCTGCTCTGCGAGATAGGACTGTTCCAGACTCCGTTTTTTGACGTTCTGATAAATGAGCAGAAAAACGAAGGATACCAGCAGCAGGCAGAAAACTAGAATGCCGCTGAGTACCTTAATAAAAAAGCTGTTCTTTCGATCGGTCGGAATATTGGACTTGATTAGCCGCACGAGTTGTCCTTCCCCCCCTCTTCATGCAGAGCATTGCAACTATGCAGTTTCCACAAAGCGGATGGTGAAAACTATTTGCATACCTAAAAAATATCACAATCCCAACGCACATTTCAACATAATCATAAAAATTCAAAGTCGCGCTCAAAAATCAAAGTCCGCTTTCAGGGCAATTCAAAGCAATCGTGAGAATTCAAAGATTACAAATGTGCACCTCGCCACTATACTGAATTTAGCGAAAACGACAACGAGAAGACAGAGGTGGTTCGTATTGATGAAAGCAGAAACGAAAAAACAGGAACCAGGCACAATCCGCAGACGGTCTTCTTATAACCGGAGCTTGCGCAAGGATAACCGACAGCTGTTTTCCATGTGCGTGCCGGGCATCATTCTTCTGGCGCTGTTTGCGTATCTGCCAATGTTCGGTCTGGTGCTGGCATTCAAGAATTATAAATTCAATCTTGGCATCTTCGGAAGCGAATGGGTCGGGTTCAAGAATTTTGAGTTTTTCTTCACATCCGGTACCTTCGGACGGCTGATCCGCAATACGCTGGGACTGAACCTGCTGTTCCTGCTGTGCAACACGGTCATCACCGTTCTGCTGGCGCTTCTTTTATATGAGATCAACAGCCGCCACGCGATCAAGGCGTTCCAGACGGTGATCTTCCTGCCGTTTATCGTTTCATGGGTTGCCGCGTCGTATGCGCTCTACGCAAACCTCGCCGACGTCAACGGCATTGTCAACGGAATCCTGACGTTCTTCGGAAAAGAAACGGTTTCATGGTACACAACGCCAAAATGGTGGCCCTACATTCTGCTTGTCTGCTATCTGTGGAAGAACATGGGCTACGGCATTATTATTTATTACGGAAATCTGCTGTCGATCGACAAATCCTATTTTGAAGCGGCGCAGCTCGACGGCGCAACGCGCTGGCAGGTCATGTGGAAGATCTCGTATCCGTTCATCCGTCCAATCGTGACCATGTTCTTTATTTTGTCGCTTGGCCGGATCTTCAGCGCAGACTTCGGTATGTTCTATTATCTGACAAAGAACTCCAGCATGCTCTACAGTGTGACGGACGTGATCGACACCTATGTTTACCGCGCACTGCGCGTGACTGGCGATGTGGGTATGTCCACGGCCATCGGCCTGTGTCAGTCGGTTGTCGGCTTTATCATTCTGGTCGTAGCAAATAAGATCACGAAAAAAATCAACGGAGAGGGGACGCTGTTTTAATGAAAAAGAAAAACCGTATTGGAACAGTGTTCATCTATCTGATTTTCATCGTGCTCTGTCTTGCAATTCTGTATCCGTTTCTCTGTGTGCTGTCCGTGTCGCTTTCCAGTGCCGAGGACATCAAGCACTACGGCTTCCGTGTGATCCCGAAGCATCTGGATTTCTCCGCCTATTCCTATCTGTTCCGTGACAGTAAGATGCTCTGGCAGGCTTACGGCACCACGATTTTTGTCAGCGTCGTCGGAACGGCTATTGGCTGTCTGGTCACGAGCCTGTATGCCTATGCGATTTCGCGCACGACCTTCCGCTGGCGCGGTGTGCTGTCACTGTTCGTGACGTTTACGATGTTTTTCAGCGGCGGCATGGCGGCGCAGTACATCACATATGTCAAGCTGCTGAATCTGAAGAATTCCATCTGGGTACTGATTCTGCCGGGCGCGTTTTCCGCGATGAACACGATCATCATGCGTGCCTATTATGAAAAGCTGCCCTACAGCATGATCGAATCGGCCAAAATCGACGGTGCAAGTGAGTACCAGATTTTCTGGCGCATGATGTTCCCGCTTGCAAAGCCTGCGCTGGCCACTATCTGCCTGACACTGTTCGTCGCCTATTGGAACGCCTACTATGAGGCCATGATGTATATGGATACCGGCAATTATGTGACGATTCAGCTGCTTTTGCAGCGTATGCTGGAAAAGGTCGACTTTCTCAAGAATAACGCGTCTACGGGGCTGCTCGGCGCAGAAGCCGCAAAGCTTCCAGGCGAGGCCATGCGTATGGCAATGTGCGTGCTGACAGTCGCGCCGATGCTGCTGGTGTTCCCTCGCTTCCAAAAATATTTCGTCAAGGGTATGGCAATCGGATCTGTCAAAGAATAAAATCATTGACAGAACGGTATGACATAATAAAAATGAAAAGGAGAAACACAAATGAAAAAGTTCCTCGCGCTGCTGCTGGCAGCTCTGATGGTTCTGGCGATGTTCACCGCCTGCGCCAAGACTGCGACGCCCTCCCAGGAAGAAACCACCGCTCCCACCGAAACTGCGGAACCCGCCGCTCCCGCGGACGAAACTCCGGCTGACGCCCCGGCAGATGACAATCCCTTCGCAGAAGAAGTCACGCTGCACTGGGCATTCCCCGCGCTGCAGGACAGCTTCCCCGGCTTTGAGGCCATCAATGAGAAACTCAACGAGATCACAAAGGAAAAAATCAACGCCAAGATCGAGTTCGAGATGATCCCCCTCGGCGAGTACACCGAGAAGATGAACATGAAGTTCACGGCTGGCGAGGAATTTGATATCTGCTTCACCGGCGCATGGAACCCGTATCTGCCCGCCGTTGCGAAGGGCGCTTATGCCGAGTTGACGCAGGACGTTCTGGATAAGTACGCTCCTGACGTTGTCGCTGATCTCAACAGCGCTGTCTGGGATGCAATCCGTGTAAACGGCAAGCTCTACGGCATTCCGCTTCAGCAGATCTATGTCCGTCAGACCGGTATCCGCTTCAACACCGAGCTTCTGAACAAGTACGGCTTCGATCCCAGCACTGTCAAGACGCTCGACGATCTGGACGAGTATGCTGCGACCATCAAAGCCAATGAGCCGGATGCCGTTGTGATTTATAATTACGGTCATCTTATTTATGAAAATATGGTCAACTATCTTGGCTATGATGTGATCGTTTCCAATACGACGCCGGGTGTTGTTTACTATGCTGCCGAAACTCCCGTTGTCTTCAACCAGTTTGAGTCTGAAGAATTCAAGGCTCTGTGTGAAAAGATGCGCGAGTGGAATCTGGCGGGCTACTTTCCGACAGACGCCGTTACCGGTGCTGACTCTGTAGGTGAGAATGACATCCGTGCGATCGACACCGACCCGGCGCACAAGCCCGGCGGCGACATCACCGAAGGTCAGCTTCGCGGCTATGACATCACCGGCATTGCCTTCGGCGACTGCGCCATGACGACCGGCGCTGTGCAGGCGACGATCACCGCTGTCTCCGCAACCTCCAAGAACGTCGAGCGCGCTGTTGCGTTCATCAACCTCCTTGACTCCGATCCCGAAGTCCTGAACCTCATCTGCCACGGCATTGAGGGCACGGACTATGAATTCGTCGGCGACAAGGCTGACGGCCTCATCAAGCCCATCAGCGACTATCCCGGCATGTTGAGCTTCCTCGTCGGCAACGTCTTCAACGAGTACTACACCGACGCTTCTCAGGTCGGCACCTGGCCGGAAACTGCCGAGATCAACGCCAACGCGCAGGCCTCCTGCATCCTCGGCTTCGCATTCGACTCCGAGCCTGTTGCAACCCAGATCGCGCAGTGCTCCGCTGTTGTCGAAGAATATCTGCCCGCTCTCAACTGCGGCGCAGTCGATGTTGACAGCACGCTCGAAGCGTTCAACGCCGCTCTGAAGGACGCCGGCGTCGAGCAGATCATTGCCGAAATGCAGTCCCAGATCGACGCATGGCTGGCAACCAAGTAAATAAACGACCCCATCAGGATTTTTAGTCTGACTGACTGAAGGACGGGCAGGATGAGCCATCTCATTGCCTCATCCTGCCCGTTTTGTATGCAAATTCTTTGAGGATGGAGAGATTATGCCATGAAAAAAGCAATTTCCCTGTTCCTGGCGCTTGTCGTGCTTGTCAGCGTATTTGCCGGACTCGGTATCACTGCCTATGCCGTAGATACGCAGACGCTCTGGGTCGATCCGGTCAACGGCAGCGACAGCGCCGCCGGTACGCAGGTTGCCCCCTTCCAGACGATTGAAAAGGCAAAAGCCGCTGCCGCAGCGCTGAGTGCAGGCGGTGATGTGACGGTATGGCTGCACGGCGGAACCTATCGTGTCAGCAATGCGATCACGTTCACCTCTGCCGACTCTGGCAAGAACGGCCATGTCATCACATATAAGGCCGTTTCCGGCGAGGTTCCGGTCATTTCCGGCGGCACGCCCATCACCGGCTGGACGATATATGACACACAGAAGAACATTTATGTCGCCGACGTTCCGGCTGCGGCAGTCAATTCGCGTCAGTTCTATGTGGACGGCGAGCACCAGACCCGCGCCATGACGGAACAGTCTCCCACAGACTGGACGCTGTTCGGCACAAAGGGTTATATGTCTCCTGCCGTTACGACGCAGGAAGCAAATGAGTATCTGGTTCTCGATCTCGGAAAAGTACGCAGTGTCAACTATCTGACCGCATATTCGTCCATACAGGCGGATAAAAACGGCCGTGCGGCCGGATTTCCGCAGGACTTTACAGTTGAAACCTCAGAGGATGGCACAGCTTGGACGGTACAGTGTGAACAAACCGGATATGAGTCGCCTGTGGTTGCTACCGCTGCAACATTCAACTTTGCACCGGCTCAGGCACGCTATATTAAGCTAAATGCAACAAAGCTCGGCACTGCGAGCAGGACGAACCCTGGCCGGTATATGTTGGCCATTTCCGAACTGGAAACGGGTCTGAAAACCGGCAGCAATACAGATCTCTCGGAGGTTGTTGTTGATTATGACACCAACCTGATGACTGCTGTTGAGGTTCTGGGGCACAACGAAAATCATGACTGGAACTGGCTGAATCAAACCGGCTATGGCAGCGCGAACCTGTTTGACAACAATCCGGACACCGTCGTTACAACAGGCGGGTATTATCGCCAGCAGATCGAAGTCGAGGGCGTTTACCCATGGCTCAGTACAAATATCAGCCAGAACGGACAGAACGCAGAGATTGCAGCAATTCGAATCGCGGTTGACGCCATCAATCAACCCGTAGATTTTACAATCGAAATTTCACAGTCGAATGATCCCGGCAACACGGACTGGACAATCGTTCACAGCGAAACAGCGTTCGATTGGTCACAGAGTCGGTCGGCTGTCTTCATTTTTAGCCCGTGTGAGGCGAAAAAAGTTCGCTTGCACGCTACAAAAATTGCAAATGGCGAGGAAACGCCCGGCACAGAGAGTGACGACGGCAAGGAATACGCACTCCGTGTTGCGGAATTTGCAGCGTTTGCGCCCAAGTCCGGTAGCAGTGAGCCCGCCGAAATAGACTACACGACAAATTTGCTGCACCCTGGATGTGTAGAGGGCATCTTCCATAACAACCCCAACAAGGAATCCTATAACTATGATGAAGTCGGAACATTCCCGCTGGACGCGCTGGTAGACGGCAATAGCAGCGCCTATAGCTTTATCACATCCAAACCGTATCAGCCGGAGTGGCTGCTTGGCAACGGTGGCAGTCTCTCGCCGTGGGTTGAGGTGCGACTGAGCGATAACGGCTCTGCTGTGCAACTTGGCGCGGTACGCGTTGCCGTTCGTCCGCGTGTTGTGCCGAATGACTTTGAAATCCAGACTTCTGTAGACGGTGTGACATGGAAGACAGTTGTGAACGAAGACAACTACGATTGGAGCGAGGAAAAGACCGCTGCTATGTTCACGTTCCAACCGCTACAGGCTGCCCGCTTGCGTTTTGTCGCGCACAATCTCGAAAAGCTTGTTGAGGATGAGAGCTACTACTTTCAGCTCAGCGAGTTGGAGGCGTATGGCGTAGCGCAGACGATTTCGGTTGATACGTCGAACGATTTGCTAAAGCCCGGATGTGTCAGCCCGATTTATCAGATCAATGGCGGCGCACTACAGGATTACACAAACTATACATATCCGCTGAATAATCTTGTTGACGATGATGTGCAGACATTTATCTCTTCGGACAGCCTCCTGAGGCCTTGGCTTGCTGCAAACGGCGGTGAGCTTGCACCGTGGGTAGACGTTTCAGTGACAGATGACGGAACAGCAGTGATGGTTGGCGGCGTGCAGATCAGTATTCAAGAGACCTATAATAAACCGGTTGACTTTTCTATTCTTGCTTCCGAAGATGGTCAGAATTGGACGACGTGCAGGCAGTTGAAAGGGTATGACTGGGGCGAAACAACCTCTCGGTTGTTTACATTTGCACCGGTTTCCGCCAGCAAATTGCGTATTCAGGTTCGCGATCTGGATGGACAGCAGGAGGGGTTGCCGCTTTATTTCCGACTAACTGAACTGGAGGCTTATGCACCGACCGATTTCATTGACATAGGGCGCGTGATTTATGTACAGGTGAGTAGCAGTGAAACGTGTACGCCATCCGGTATTGCGGCGCTGCACGATAACAGCGATAAGACCTATGCCGCAGAGCATGCCATCAACGGAATGTACTATGATAATCTGGAGCATCTTGGTTACGCTGTTCCGGAGAGTTTTGGATTGAAAAACTTTAAAAACACTGCGGATATTGAGATCAACATCCTGCGCTGGTGGCAGCACCGCATCTTCCGAAATAGCGGTGTGTCTGCTGACGGTACGGAGATCTATCTTGATACGGATTGGCTCACATCGCTCCAAAGCACGGCCTATTCCGACCGCATCACATGGATAGAAAACGCGTATGAATTTATCGACCAGCCCGGCGAATGGTATCTTAACCGCAGCGAAAGCAAGCTTTATTATAAGCCAGACGGAAGCATGGATGGCAAGTCGGCGACTCTGCCGGTGACGGAGCAGCTCCTGGTCTTTGAGGGAACCGAAAATATCACATTTGACGGTGTGAAATTCGAAGATACTTCTTGGCTGACGCCGAATGAAATTGGCTACAATGATGCACAGTCCGGTACGTATGCCCAGCACAATGGCGTTTGGGGAGATGTACCTGGCGCGATTGAAACACACGCGGCAAAGAATATCACCATTACAAACAGCGAACTGCGCAATCTTGGCATCGGCGGTATCCGCATCGGCAATGGTAGTTCTGATTGCGCCATTACAAACAGTGCAATCCACGACATTTCCAGTTCCGGTATCTTTATCGGCAATAACACCGGCCATAATCACGGATATTGCGATCCGGGCACGGATGTAACGGGCGTTGTTGTGCGCAATAACTATATCACGCGCACTGGTCTGGACATCTTCGGCTCAAGCGCCATCTGTGCGCTGTATACCTCTGATACCGTGATTGACCATAACGAGGTCTGCTACACAACGTATACCGGTATTTCGCTTGGCTGGGGCTGGGACTGGAAAAACGCCCCCTGCTCCGGAAACAACACCGTTTCCAACAACTACATCCATGATACCGGCAAGACCATCCATGACGGCGGCAGCTTCTATTCGCTTGGCCTGCAGGAAGGTACAAAGGTGTTTGGCAACTATCTACACCACCACAGCGATGGCCTGTATGACAAGGACGGCGGCCTGTATACCGATGAAGGCTCGACGGGCATGGAACTGTACAACAACGTTGTCGGAGACGGCGTTTACTGGTGGCAGAAGATCTGGACGACCAACATCAAGGACTGCTACTGGCACGACAACTTCTATTCTGTGAACCGTTCCTGGGACAGCGGCGTAAATATCCGTCAGGAGGACAACACCTATGTTGAGGGCGGTGATTTCAGTCAATACCCCGCTGCACAGGCTATTATCGACAATGCGGGTCTAACAGATCCAAGCGTGAAAGACGGTGTCCGCATGGGTATTGCAGAGAAGCACAATGTGACATTGATGCAGTATCCGGACGGCGAGGCATACTACTTTGAAAAACCAGCCGGCCTGCTTACATTTACAATTCCTAGTCAGATCGGCAACACGCAATATGACAAGCTGGCACATACCGCAAATATTCTCATGCCGGAAAGCACTGACCGCACATCGCTTGCCGGTAATTTCACGATGGCTCCCGGCTTCACCTGCGACAAGGCCTCCGGCAGCCGCCAAAACTTCACATCTCCCGTTGTCTATACGTTTACTGACGGCACAGATACCATCGCGTGGACGGTCACTGTTACCTGCGATGTAACGGCGGATGGCCCGCTGGTCGGTACGGAAACGACGCTGGACGCGGCCATCGCCGCACGCAGCGACTGGACACAGGAGCCTGCTGGGGCTGAAAACGGCGGCACACTCTTTACAACTGTCAAGGGGTTCAGTGCATATATTGGAGATCGTATTTCCAACGATGCTATTTTGGAGTTTGATGTGCAGTCTGTTCTGGACGGCAACGACTGGACGGGGTATGCTCTGCGGATGCAGAACCCCTATGATATGCTGGGCACGATGTACCACATTGTCTTCAAGCAGGATGCCATTGAGCTTCAGAAATGGGTAAACGGGAACCGCACGATGCTGATCGGTACGATCGAGGGCTATGACCCGGTTTACGGTGATGTGGAAAACAAGTTCTATACCTCTGATGTCCGTCACAGCATCAAGACCGGCGCGATTGATGTTCCCACCGGCGTGCGTCTGTTCCTGTATATTGACGGCAACAAGGTCTTCGACGTAATTGATGCAGACGATCCTATCACAAATGACGGCTTCTTCGGCATGTATCCGATGACGCACGACATGACGCTTCTGCCGTTCTCGAACATCGATACCAGCCCCAAGCCCGATCCCGGCCCCGATCCTGAACCGAATCCGATTCTTCCTATACTGCCGTCCGGCGGACAGAGTGCATGGAAGAATCCCTACCAGGATGTCACTGATTCGAGCAGTTATTATGAAGCTGTGCGCTATGTCACGGAAAAGGGCCTGATGAACGGAACCAGCGCATCTACGTTCTCTCCCGACGCGGCAATGACGCGCGCAATGATGGTCACGATCCTCTGGCGCATGGAAAAGGAGCCTGCCGCGCTGAGAAGCAACTTTATGGATCTGACGGCGGACTGGTACCGCACAGCTGTTGATTGGGCAGCAGAAACCGGTGTTGTCAACGGCGTCGGAAACGGAAAATTTGCACCGAACGCCACGCTCAGTCTGGAACAGTTGATTACCATTCTGTATCGCTATGCGGAAAATAAGGGGTATAACGTCTCGAAGTCCGCTTCGCTCGATTCGTTCACGGACGGCAGCGCTGTCAGCGCATACGCAAAGCCCGCCATGCAGTGGGCAGTCGGAATGAACTTCCTTTCCGGCAATACCCTGACCCCAGGCGCGCCTGCAAGCCGCGCGCAGATCGCACAGGTTCTGATGCTGTTCTGCAAGGCTTACATTAAGTAATCCCCATATAACCAACTGCGCCCTGCTGTTTGCAGGGCGCAGCACCCAAATTTGCATACAATCAGCAAAAAACTGCTGAAATGATAGATATATCTGAAAAGGAGCCATCACCATGGATAATTCCACACCGTTCCGCACGTTTGGAACCATGCTCGACTGTTCGAGAAACGCTGTGCCGAATCTGCACACGCTCAAAAAGTGGGTCGATCTCACGGCAAGCCTCGGATACAACACCCTGCTTTTATACACAGAAGACACCTACGAGGTACCGGACGAGCCGTATTTTGGCTATATGCGCGGACGTTATTCACAGGCGGAGCTGCGCGAACTGGATGCCTACGCCAAAAAACAGGGCATGACGATCATGCCCTGCATCCAGACGCTGGCGCATCTGTACGCCATCAAGCGCTGGCCGGAATACTGGCCGCATTTTGACACGGATGATATTCTGCTGGCGGGCGACGAGCGGGTGTATACGCTCATTGGCCATATGTTCCGGAGCCTCGCCGCGTCGCTCTCCTGCCGGACGATCCATCTCGGTATGGACGAGGCGGAGATGTTTGCGCGCGGCCGGTATTATAACCAGCATGGCGACTGCAACCGCTCACAGGCGCTGCTCACGCATTTGCAGCGCATATGTGAAATCGGCGAAACATACGGCTTCCGTTTCATTATGTGGTCGGATATGTTCTTCAAGCTTGCAACCGGCGGGCAGTATTACGCGGAAAATGCACAGATCGACGAATCTGTGCGTGAAAAGATACCGGCAAACGTGGAGCTTGTCTACTGGGATTATTATTCGGCGGATGAAGCGCACTATGACGGCATGATCGAGGCACATCAGAAGCTGAAGCCCGGCACATGGTTCGCAGGCGGCCTGTGGAAGTGGACAGGCTATGCCCCGCACAACGGCTACAGCATGAAGATCACAAAAGCAGCGCTTGCAAGCTGCCGGGAACACGGCGTGCAGGATGTATTTCTGACTATGTGGGGCGACGACGGCGGGGAATGCTCCCCGTTTATGCTCCTGCCGTCGCTGTTCTATGCTTCGGAGCTTGCGAAGGGTGAAACAAACGACGAAACGATCAAAGTACATTTCGCGCAGCGCTTCGGCGCAGCATTCGACGATTTCATGCAGCTGGATCTGCCCGGAACGCGCAACGGCCTTGACGACAACGTTCGGAATCTGGATAAATTCTTACTGTATAATGATCCGTTCATGGGCATGATGGATCAGACGGTTTTGTCCGGTGAGGGCGCACAGTTCGGCACGTGCGCCGAACGGCTGGAGACGCTGCAGACGCTGCCGGAGTGGGGGTACCTATTTGAGACGCTCGGCGCGCTGTGCCGGGTGCTGGAGATCAAGGCAGAACTCGGCATCCGCGTCCACGAGGCGTACCGCACAGGAGATAAGACAGCGCTTTGCGCCATGCTTGCAAAGCTTGACGAGACGCTTGCGCGTCTGGAACGTTTCCATGATGCTTATCGGGCACAGTGGATGCAGGAAAACAAGCCGCACGGCTTTGACGTGCAGGACATCCGGCTCGGCGGTCTGATGCAGCGGGTAAAGACCTGCCGTGCGCGGCTGGAGGATTATTGCGCCGGACGGCTCGACCGGCTCGAAGAACTGGAGACGAAGCAGCTTGATTTCTTTGATCACGGAAAGCGCTGCGCAGAACCGGTCGCCACGCACTGGGGGCAGATTGCGACAGCAAATATTGTCTATATGACGATGCTTTGGTGAGGAATATGGGTCAAAAGCATATGGTAGAGCACGCAAGCTGGATTTATCCGTCAGAGGATATCGGCGAGGTCTGCCCTGTTTTCCGAAAGCACTTTACCGCGTGCCCCGGTACAACAGCAAAACTGGAAATCACCGCATTCGGCGTCTACGAAGCGTTTCTGAACGGGCAGCGGATCGGAAATTTCTTTCTGGCTCCCGGCTGGACAAGCTATCCGACGCGCCTGCAGGTACAGACCTATGATCTGACGGCGCTGCTGCGCGAGGAAAATGAACTGACCGTTACGCTCGGAAAGGGCTGGTTCGCCGGACGGATTTCTGCCGGTGTTTATCAGGCGATTGCGGACGGCCCGCGTCTGCTGGCAGCACTGCATCTGACCGACGCGGACGGCACGCGGGAATATGCGACTGACGAAAGCTGGCAATGGGCCGAAAGCCCGATCCGGTTCAGCGATATTTACGACGGTGAAACGTATGATGCGCGCGTCACACCGGAAAACTGGCGCTTCTGCCGGACGGATAGCTGCGGCAAGCAGATGCTGATCCCGCAGGAGGGCGAGATCGTTACAGAGCATGAACGACTCAAGCCGGTCGCGGTTCTGCATACGCCGAAGGGCGAAATGGTGCTCGATTTTGGACAGGAGGTCACGGGCTATGCGGAATTTACCGTGCAGGCCCGTGCGGGTGAGCGCGTTCTGCTCTCCTGCGCAGAGGTGCTCGACGCAGACGGAAATTTCTATACGGAAAACTACCGCAGTGCAAAATCCAGAATCGAGTATATCTGCCGTGGCGGAATCCAGACCGGCCGCGCACACCACACGTTTTACGGCTTCCGCTATCTGCGTGTGGACGAAGCGCCGGAGGGTTGGCAGGCAGAGAATTTCACGGCGGTCTGCGTCTATTCCGATCTGCAAAGAACCGGCTGGATTCGCACGTCCGATCCGCTTTTGAACCAGCTGTATCAGAACATTGTCTGGGGTGAAAAGGACAACCTGCTGGACGTACCGACTGACTGCCCGCAGCGCGACGAGCGGCTTGGATGGACAGGCGACGCGCAGGTCTCCATCCGTGCGATCACCTGCACGTTTGATGGGAAGCGATTTTTTTCAAAATGGCTGCGCGATATGGCAGCGGAGCAGCGCGGGGACGGCACGGTTTCCCATTTTGTCCCGAATGTCGGTCTGTTTACGAAAGATCCCGCGCTGTTCTGCGGCGGATCGGCGTGGGCGGACGCGGCGGTGATCTGCCCGTGGCAGCTCTATCAGGCTTATGGTGACAAGGAACTCCTGCGTGAACATCTTCCCATGATGCAGAAATGGGTCGAATATGTATGCAGGGCTGCTGGGGACAGCTGCATCTGGAGCACCGGTCACCAGTACGGCGACTGGCTGGCGCTCGACGCCGGAGAGGGCAATTATACCGGCGCTTCCCGCAAGAATTTTATCGCAACAGCATTCTATGCGCATTCCGCGCAGCTTCTGGCGCAGGCAATGGACGCGCTGGATATGGACGGCGCTGCATATCATCGGCTGTTTGAAACGATCCGCGCTGCACACCAGAACGCATTCCCGGACTGCCGGACGCAGACCGAATGCGCACTGGCGCTGCACTTTGGTCTTGCGGCGGCTCCTGACCGCGTTGCCGCGCAGCTTGCGGAACTGGTTCGGTGCAATGGAAATCGCCTGACGACCGGCTTTGTCGGAACACCGTATCTATTACACGCTCTGAGCGAAAACGGCTATGCACAGACGGCCTATGACCTT
>ERZ791923.1991-NODE-1991-length-19887-cov-3.249344_pt1 | contig 19887 bp, 13 predicted proteins | sample MGYA00510133_ERZ791923 | MGnify/ENA primary metagenome ERZ791923 (study PRJEB30046, sample SAMN00792106) | human gut metagenome | study: EMG produced TPA metagenomics assembly of the A metagenome-wide association study of gut microbiota in type 2... | reverse complement strand
GGTCGGGCTTTGCGCGGGTGATCTGCGTGCCGTCGCAGACGCCGTCAAAGTAGGAGGTCAGAGCCAGACGGTCTAAAATAAAGCGCGCGTTTTTGCTGGACGAGGCGACGCAGAGGTGAAGATCGCGTTTTCTCAGCGCCATCAAGGTGGATACGACATCTGGGTCCGCGTCCTTGGGCGAGAGGTTCTGCAGGAGCTCGCGGTAGCGGGCGTTTTTCCGGTCGGCCAACGCGCGCTTTTCTTCCGGTGTGTAGGTCTTGGCGCTTTTTTCTAAAATGATCTCGAGGCTGTCCATGCGTGAAATGCCGCGCAGGCGCTCATTTACGGTGCGGTCGAAGGGGACGGAAATCGAATCGGCCAGCTCCTTCCATGCGCGGTAGTGGTATTCGTCGGTCGAGCATAGAACGCCGTCCAAGTCAAATAAAATGCCTTGCAGGGGCAAGAAAATCAGTCCTTTCCGGGAAAACGGCCGACGCAGAGCGCCGGCCGTTTGGTGGTTATCTCAGAATGTCAGGGAACCGGAGGTGATGCACTGGCCAGATTTGCGGTCGAAGAGCATGATCTGATCGCCGGTCACGGAGAGGGGAACCTCCGCGCCGATGGTAAAGAGCGAGCTTCCGAAGACGACGCCGGTCAGCAGGAAGCCGCCGACGCGGACCTTGATCGTCGACTCCATGCCGGTCGGCATAGCACCGTAAATTTCGCCGCGGAGCTTACCCTCGTCTGCGATGTCAATGAATTCGGGGCGGATGCCGAGGACGAAATCCTCGTTTGTGATTTCGGGGAGCTCTGCAAGGGAGTCATCTTCCTCGTTGACCTTCGCGATGTGATAGCGGAAGACCTCGTCCTTGTTGCCCTTTTCAACATAGCCCTTCTGGGAAGCCTTTTCCTTGAGCGCGGCAGCGCGTTTTTCTGCCTGCGCATCGCGAGCGGCGAACCAGTCGGCAAGCTGCATGGGATTGGCCGGGCGGAATTTCGCTTTCAGGCCGCCGAGCACGGTCAGGTCGATCGAGCCGTCTTGCGCCTGCGCGCCCTTGGCTTCGACGAAGTTGATGGAAGGGTTGCCGACGAAGTCGGCCACAAAGAGGTTCGCCGGGTGATGGTAGACCTCCAGAGGCGCCTGATACTGCTGGAGAACGCCGTTATTGATGAGGCAGATCTGCGTGGCGAGGGTCATGGCCTCCATCTGGTCGTGCGTGACGTAGACAAAGGTAGAGCCGGTTTCGACGTGCAGGCGCTGGAGTTCGTAGCGCATTTCAAGCCGGAGCTTTGCGTCCAGATTCGAGAGCGGCTCGTCCATGAACAGCACCGTGGGCTCCGGGGCGAGGGTTCTTGCAATCGCAACACGCTGCTGCTGGCCGCCGGAGAGCTCGGCGGGGTAGCGCTCCATGAACATACCGATTTTGACGATGCGGCTGACGCGGCGGACGGAGAGGTCGATTTCCTCCTTCGTGAGCTTTCGCACCTGCGTGACGATTTCACCGCCCTTTACATAGCGGAATTCATCGTCCAGTGCGCAGCCTGCGTCCTGCGCGGTCTTTTTCGCGGCTTCGACCTTGGCGGTCAGGGCGGAAATCTCAGAAGTGCAGTCGGATTTGCTTTCCAGATGATAGTCAAACAGGCGCTTGGCCGTGTACTGCGAGAGGGTAAACGCGTCGATCAGCTTTAAGATGGCCTTCTTTTCTTCCAGCTTTCCGTCTTTATCGCGGCACTCGTCGAGAACGGAGACGACCTCAAACGGCGTTTTCAGGATTTCCGCCAGACGAGCGGCATTTTTGGCCTCGAAGTCGATTTTCGGAAGGGCTTCTTTGACGTTGGAGAGGCCGAAGGAGATGTTCTGGTAGACCGTCATGTTTGGCCACAGGGCGTAGTTCTGGAACAGGAAGCCGACCTTTCTTTTATTGGCCGGGACGTTGATGCCGAGGCTACTATCGAAGACGACCTTGTCTCCAATCGTGATGCGGCCGGAGGTCGGAGTTTCCAGACCCGCGATCATGCGCAGCGTCGTTGTTTTGCCGCAGCCGGAGGGGCCGAGGAGCGTGACGAACGCGTTATTTTCAATGGTCAGATTCAGGTCCTCCACAGCGTAGAACTTGGCCCAGCGCTTGGTGACGTGTTCGAGTTTGATTTCAGGCATGTGATTAACCTCCTATTCCCTTGTCGAGACTTGCGCCGGTGACTTTGTTCACGAGCGTGTTGCAGATGAGGATCGTAATGATCAGAATCAGGTTGATACCACTGGAGAAAGCGTAGAGGCCCATTTCGTCGAAGTAGTCGAGCGTGGTCGAGAGGATGAAGCCCTGCACGCAAAGGAGCATGAAAAGCGACAGCTCGCGAAGGCACGTCATGAACGGAAGAAGGAAGCCCGAAATGATCGAGGACTTCTGAATGGGGATGATGATGCGGGTCATGCGCTTGATCCAAGGGATATCCTGAATGATGGCTGCCTCTTCAATTTCACCCGAGAGCTGGAGCATGGAGTTAAGGCTGCTCCTGCTGGCAAAGGGGATATATTTGACGGTGCCGACGATGATGAGGAGTGTATAGGTATTAAAGAGGTTCAGCTTTTCCGTTGAGAACAGGATGAAGAACGCGACGCCGACGGCGATGGACGGCATGAGGTAGGGCAGGAACGCGACGGAGTTTACGTAGTTTGCCCAGCGGCTGCGGCGGTTTTTGGAGACGGCGTAGCCGATCATCGTGCCGATTGTGCCGGCGAGCAGGGCGCAGGCGACGGAGACGAGGATTGTTCCCTTGAACGCGCGCCAGATCGTCTCGTTATACAAGATGCCCTTCTGGCCGTACATGCCGTTTTCGGTGACGTTTTCGCTGGTGAGCCACCACTTGGTCGTGAGGTTCGAAGCGTCTCCTGTATAGAGGAACGAATAGTCGCCCGGGTTCGGGAGGAAGGTCTCAAACGCAAACGAGATGATGGGGAAGATGCTTGTGAAGAACGTGAGGATGACGAGGATGATGGCGATGATGTACTTGCCGTATTTTCCGAGCGTGATCTTGGAGATCTGGCCGGACTTGCCGGTGACGGTGGTGTAGTTCTTGCGGCTTCTCAAGGAAAGCTGGTTGAGCAGCATGATCGCCACGCCGAAGATCATCATGATGATGGCAAGAATGCTCGCCTCGCCGGTATACTTGGAGTTCATCGAGACATATTTTGTCGAGAGCGTGCTCAGACCCAGATAATGGGGAACCGGGTAAGAGCCCATGGCGCTTCCGAAGACGAGAAGGATCGTCGAGAGTATTGCAGGCTTTACCATCGGGAGCGTGATGCGGAACATGGTCTTCCACTTGGGGGTATCGAGAATGGTTGCGGCCTCCTCTAAGTTCGCGTCCATGTTGCGGAAGATGCCGCCAATCAAAATGTAAGCAAACGGCGCGTAGTGAAGACCGAGGACCATCAGGCTTGGAAAGAGGCCCTTGCACCACCACATCGGCATGTTGACGCCAAAGAGAGCGGCAAGCAGACCGTTGGACGTGCCGGTAACAGCGTTGGAATTGAACAGGTTCTGCCACACGACGGCAAGCGTCCACTGCGGCATGATGTACGGGAAAATGAAAATAGAGCTTAAATATTTTCTCCAGGCGAGGTCGGTCCTTGTGATGAGGAACGCGAACAGGCCGCCATATAAAATGGAGACGACGCACGTGCCGACAGCGAGCAGGACGGTATTGAGAAGCGGCGTCCAGAGGTTTGTCTTGGCCATGCGGCTGGTGAAGAGGTCAATGTAGTTGACCGTGGTGTAGCCGGAGGCCTGTCCGGTTAAGTGCGCGTCGATGGTGCCGGCGTGGATCTTGAAGGTGTCTTCCACGATGGCGACGATGGGCGCGACGGTGGTGAAGGTCAGAACGATACCCAGCAGCAGAAGAATGACGTTGTGGGGCTTTGAAAAGAAGGTTTTGACCTTGTTGAGCGCGATGGTTGTTTTGCTTGCGCGGAGGGTTGAGGATTGGTTCATGGCGTACTCCTCCTTCTTTCACGGATTTTCAGGGGAATGGGGTATTGGGGGCAACGCGGTTCGTAGGGGCGGACGACCCTGTCCGCCCAAGGGAAGCTGCGAATTCGCCGAAGATTTTCGCGTTTCGGATTCACGTTTTGCCGGGCGGACAGAGTCGTCCGCCCCTACGGCGTATTTGGAACTTGTTTGAAAAAACGGCGCCCTTGGATTGTTGCGTCCAAGGGCGCCGGGGGTATGCGCCGGGAAAGAGGCCAGATTAGCCTGCGGAATACTTGGTCAGCATTTCGATCCAGCTGCCGACGGTGAAGGCAACGTCCGCGCAGTATTCCGGATCTTCCAGAACGAGCTTGCCGTTGGTGGTCCACCATTCGTAGCCGCGGTCGTTCTTGGCTGCGAATTCAACGGTCGTGCCGTCTTCGGCCATGCCGCCGATGGAGTGATGGAAGTTGGCCTCGGTTTCCTCGGCAACCGTCGGGTTGGAGGAGTAACCGCCCATGTCCTTGCCCCATGCGGAGAAGCCGTCAGCGGTGCAGGTCATGTAGGCGATGAACGCGCAGGCGGTCCAGGGCAGCGGAGAGTTGTCGGTGACGAAGAGGTAGTGGCAGTAGCCGTAGCCGCCGATGCCCTGATAGCCGTCTTCATAGGCCGCGACCTTGATGTTGTTGACGGAGACGGAGCTGGACTCTTCGACGGAGCGAAGCTTGGAGTAAACGAGCAGGCCGAACTGATCCTTCGCGGAAGCGTCGACCAAGGTGTTGCAGATGGGGCCGTCGTCGGTCTGCGCGTTGTAGCTTTCGACCCACAGCTTGATCCATGCCAGAGCGTATGCGCCGTCAGCGCCGAGACCGAGGTCGGCAGCGTCCGCTTCCATCTCGGTGATGGTGGGCTGGAAGTAAGCCTTTTCGTCATCGGACAGAGCTTCGAAGGACTCTTTCATCCATGCTGCGTAGTCGTCGCGGGTCAGCATGTACAGGAAGTTCTTGCCGACGATCTCAGAGTCGATGTCCATGTAAAGGCCATGCTCGCCCTCTGCGACGAAGTCCCAGCAGTTGTCATAGGTCTTGTCGCCAGTGCAGTTGTACATGAAGACCTTGTTGAGGGTCTGAAGGGGAAGGAAGCCCGTGTAGGCGTCTGCGGTCGTGCCGTTGGCGTCTGCCCAGTCCTTCGGGATGAAGGTGTCGAGAATGCCGGTCTGGACCATCTTGCTCTCGATCTGGTTGCCGTCCTGGATGAGGGTCATGGCGAACGTGCCGGTGTCCTTCAGAGAGTCAGCGGTCAATTGATCGAAGATCTTGTTGTTCTTGGGCTGCTGCCATTCGAACTCCATGTTGTAGCTGGAGTCGATGGACTGAAGGTACTCGATGAAGAGGGGCAGCGCGCTCTTGCCGCGGCTGGAGTTGCCGACGCCGTAGAACATTTTGCCGTTGGACTCTTCAATGGCCTTCTTGGCAAGCTCCTCAAGGGTCATGCCTTCGGCTTCCTTGATGATCTTCTGGGTCTCGGTGAGGTTTTCCTCCTCAACCGGAGCGGCAGCTTCGGTCTCGGCGGGAGCCTCCGTCGCGGTATTTTCCGTGGCGGGAGTCTCTTCGGTCTTTGCAGGCTCCGTGGTGGTCTGGGCAGGGGCTGCCGCGCAGGCGGCCATCGCCAGAATCATGGACACTGCAAGCAGAAATGCAAGAATCTTTTTCACGATATGTTTCCTCCTATGAAATTTTTACCGGGAACAGTGCTGGCACTGTTTGGATGCTTTCATTTTACCGGTCATTTGCACAAAAGAACAGGGGACAAACCTGCGCTTTTTTGTGTTTGACTGATATGTTTGTGAGAAATGGATGAAAAGATCATAGAGGGTGTGGTATAATTAGGGCAAAAATACGCAAGCGTTATGCTCCGGCTGTAGGGGGCGATGCCCACATCGCCCCTTTGGGAACGACGAATTCGCCGATGGGTTTCGGGTTTTGCTTGCGGCAACTGCGAGGGCCGATGCGGGCATCAGCCCCTACGAGGTGTAAAGAATGGGAAAATGGCGGATATTGACTGTAGCTCTGCTGCTCTTTTTGCTGGCGGGGTGTTCGGGAAAAGCGGAAGAGCTGGACTACGCGCCGGAGGACGGCGAGCGGCTGGTTCTGTATACGTCGCACAAAAAAGAGGTCTGGTGGCCGATCGTGAAGGAATTTGAAACGCGGACGGGCGTTTGGGTCGAGGTGGTCGAGGGCGGCACAAATGAGCTTCTCGAGCGGCTGGACAAGGAACAGGACGCGCCGCAGGCGGATGTGATGTTTGGCGGCGGCGTGGAGAGCCTGGAGTCATATCGCGATCTGTTTGCGCCGTATACCTGCGCGGAGGCGGACGCGATTTTGCCGCAGTACCGCGCGCAGGACGATATCTGGACGCCGTTTTCGTCTCTGCCGGTCGTGTTTGTCTACAATCCGAAGCTCGTCCGGGCGGGGGAGATCACGACGTGGCGGGATTTGCTGGACCCAACATGGAAGGGGAAAATCGCGTTTGCGGACCCTTCGGTTTCGGGCTCGAGCTACACAGCGCTGGTGACGATGCTCTGCGCAGTGGAGGGAGAACCGGACGAGATTCTGCACACATTCGCGGAAAACCTCGACGGAAAACAGTTGGAAAGCTCGGGCGCGGTATTATCCTATGTGGCGGGTGGACAGGCTGTGGTCGGCGTGACGCTCGAGGAGACGGCCAGCCGGCACATTGCGGCGGGTGATGAGCTCGCGATGGTCTATCCCGCAGACGGAACGAGCTGCGTGCCGGATGGGTGCGCGATTTTAAATGGCGCGCCGCATGCAGAAAACGCCCGCGCGTTTGTGGATTTTACGGTCAGCCGGGACGTGCAGCAGCTCATTCAGGAGCAGTTTTGCAGGCGGTCGGTGCGAAGTGATTTAGAGCCGGAGGGAACGCTGCCGCCCTTAGCGTCCATCGTGCAGGCAGACTATGATGTGAGCCTTGCCAGCGAGAGCCGGGAGTCGGTTCTGATGAGCTGGGCGTTTTATCAGGAAACGGAGGAGACGCCATGAAGCAGCTGCGGTTTTCTTCGTTCCGGCAGCGGCTGAACGCGGCGTTTCTGGCGGTGTCGCTGGTGCCGGTGCTGCTCTGTTCGGCGCTCTTATTGCAGATTTTCCGGCTGCGCATGACGGCCGACCAGCAGCAGAACGCCGAGCAGCAGTTAGACGGCGCGTGCCATGCGCTTTTTTCCATGCAGGAGGGCTTGCAGGAGGCAGCTTCGACGCTTGGCGGCAGCGAGACGGTGCTTGGTGCGCTTTCGGGCGGTTGGGAGAACAGCGCGAGCGTATACAGCGCGCTCTATGACGCGACGGAGGATGTACGCAGGTTTGCGCGCTTCGAGCTTTACGACGCGGAGGGGACGCTCATGTATGCGACGCAGACGGTGCATGGCGCGCAGACGCTTCCTGTATCGTGGGGCATTTTAAAGGAGGCGGCGGACAGGGATACGATCGTCTACAGCGCGAGCATCGACCCGACGGACCTCGATGAGCCGGTTCTGCGCGGGGCGGTGCGGCTGACGCGGGACGGACAGACGGCAGGCTTTCTCGTGGCGGCGTTTTATGAGACGCAGCTTCGCGCAATGTTTGATTCTCTGGCGGGCGCGCAGAACGAGCTTCTGGTGATGGACGGGTTTTGGCGCGGGGTGTATTGCTCGCAGCAGGCGCAGGTGCAGACGCTCTCTTACGCGCTGCGCGAGCAGCTTCTGCATGGCAAGGCGCTGACGGGACTGTCGGATAATTTTGTCTATACTGCGCGGCAGGACGAGGCTACGGGACTGTTTCTGGTTCTCCAGCAGCCGCAGGTCTTTACGCGTGGGACGCTTCGGTTACTCTACACGGTGAGCGCGCTGTGCGCGCTTGGCGGCGTGGCGGTGAGCATCGCGCTGAGCCTGCGGCTGAGCCGGCAGATGTTCCAGCCGATCGGAACGCTGCATCGGGCGATCACGCAGGTCGGGAGGAATGATCTGGAGGTGCAGGTCCCGGTGCAGGAGGGGCAGTGCGATGAGCTCGGAGAGCTGGCACAGCAGTTTAACGGGATGGTGCTGTCTTTGCGGCGCAACCAGCAGGCGCTGCTTGAAAACCAGCAGGCGCTCAACGACGCGCAGATCCGGATGATGCAGGCGCAGCTGAACCCGCATTTTCTCTGCAATACGTTAGACACGATGAAGTGGATCAGCAAGATCAATCAGGTACCGCAGGTGGCTTTGATGTCGACCAATCTGGCGGATATTCTGCGGTTCTGCATTTCACCGGATGAGTTTGTGGAGCTGCGGCAGGAGCTTGCGATTCTGGGGCGGTACGTGGAAATTCAGCGCATCCGGCTGTCGGACAGCTTTACGTTTGCGCAGGATGTGCCGGAGGCGCTATTGTCGTGTCTGGTTCCGAAGATGATGCTCCAGCCGCTGGCAGAGAATGCGATTTTGCACGGACTCTCCGGCGTGCAGGACGGCAGGCTCACGGTCACGGCGCGAGAAGAAGGCGGTGTGCTCGAAATCTGCGTTCTGGATAACGGCTGTGGCTTTCCGGCGGAAATGCTGGGGCCGTATCAGGCGCCGGAGCAGCAGACGGGGCACTTAGGACTATTCAATGTGGATACGATTTTGCGCAAGCACTATGGTGAAAGCTTCGGCTTGCGGCTGGAAAATAGGAAAGACGGAGCGGGGGCGTGCATCACGGCGCGGCTCCCGATGAGAAGGAGGGACGCGGATGCTGCGGGTGCTGGTTGTTGAGGACGAGGAGATGATCCGAAAGGGGATCGTGCTGGCGACGGACTGGCAGAGTCTCGGGTGCGTGGTGGTCGGAGAGGCGGCCAACGGAGAAGAGGGGATCGAGAAGGCGGAGGCGTGCAAGCCGTCGCTCATCATTACCGACCTCAAAATGCCGAAGATGGACGGGCTCGAGATGATCGCGAAGCTCCGTGAGCGGGGGTGCGGCGCGTATGTCATCATTCTGACGGCGTATGACAGCTTTACCTATGCGCAGACGGCCATCCGGCTGGGGGCGGTGGACTTTCTCTTAAAGCCGTTTCATGACGGAGACCTCGAGAATGCGGTTCTGGCGCTGCAAAAGAAAATCGAGGGACAGAAAAAGAGTGCGGATGTGCAGCTTCCGGATATTCGCTCGGGTGCGAAGAGCCGGTACGTGCAGGAGGCAATGGACTACATCGGGAAAAACTGCGCGGATGCCGGGCTTTCCATCGGGCAGGTCGCGGCGGGACTGGGCCTGAGCGAGGGACATCTAAGTCACCTCTTTAAAAAGGAGACGGGGCTGACAGTGGGAAGCTATCTCACGCGCTGCCGGATGCAAAGGGCGATGGCGCTTCTCAGGGAAGGGAAGCTCCGCGTCTATGAGGTGGCCGAGGCCGTGGGGTATAAGGATATTACCTACTTTTCCGGGACGTTTAAAAAGCTGACCGGCATGAGCCCGACGGAATATCAGAACGCGAATTTCTAAAAAAGGCAGAAAAATCCGGCGCAGTCTGCAACGTTGCAGGCTGCGCCGGTATGTTTTTATATGGGGGACTTCAGTAGAGCAAGCCCCTGCTTTTTGACAGGCCTAGTAATCTTCGCGGGTGCCGTCGCCGTGGCGCTCGCAGAATCTGGCGGAGAAGGACGGGACTTCTCCGGCGGCGTCGAGATGGGAGAGGTCTCCGAAGCGGGACATGCGGAAGATGGCCTTGCCGGGCGCGCGCTCTTCGGTCGAGACGATGGTGACGCTTGAGGGAAGGGCGACGGTATGGTGCCAGAGGACGACGGGCGAGCAGTCAAACAGGCGCGAGAGCAGGACGCACTCGATGCCAAAGTGGCAGAAGAGAAGAATATTTTCTGTATTCGGGCGGAGCGCGGCGTAGAGATGGTCCTGGCGCTCGTAGCCGTGCTTCGCGATCAGGAGGTCAAACTGCTGGACGACGCTGCGGTAGACCGCGTCAATGCCGGAATTTTTGTAGGCAGGAGCTTTCATCCAGTTTTCCGGGTCATAGTACATGGGCTCGCGCGCCCAATGCTCGGGGAGAAAGTCCCAGCCGTGGCCGGTTGGATGGAAGTCGGGACGCGTCTTGTAGCCTGTGTCAAATTCGCGCAGCCACGGACAGACCTCGACTTCCTTTCCGACGGCCTGCATGGTGAGGCTCGCGGTGGCGCGCGCTCTTCCGAGGGGCGAGGTGTAATACGACGCGTCGGGAATTTTGCAGAGGCGGCGGCTGAGCAGCTCTGCCTCGCGCCAGCCCTTTTCGGTCAGAGAATCGCGGGCATAATCCGGCTCCGCATGACGGATGATGTAGATGTTCATAAAAGGCTCCTTGCGTGCGGTTTTGAGATATTGTAGCGCGATGAGGAAGGTTTGTAAAGGAAAAAGCGAAGCGTTCGTGGGACTTCTCCTGCGAACGCTTGGGGGTCAGATTTTCTTCTTGTAATTGCCGTAGATGACTGCGCCGTCCTTGGCGACGATGAAGGCGTGGGGGTCGTATTTGGAGATGATGGCGCGCAGGCGGCTGATTTCGTATTTGGAGGCGAGGATGTAGAAAACGTGGACGGGATCGCCGGTATATTCGCCGATACCATCGATACGGGTGATGCCGCGGTGCAGGTCAACGAGAATCTCATGCTCCATCTCAGGGCTCAGGATCTTGGTCACGACGGTGACCTCGACGTTGATGTTCTGCATGTGGAGCTTATCCATGACGGTCGTCGAGACGAAGGAGAAGAGAATGGAGTAGATCGCGGTGGAAAGGCTGAAGGCGGCGGCACAGATGGTGTAGAGCGCGAGGTTCCAGCAGAGGTTCACATGGCCGATGCTGGTGTGTGAGCCGCTTTTGATGAGCATCATGCCAAGAAGGTCCATGCCGCCCGACGTGCCGCCCATCCACAGAAGAAGGCCGATGCCGCTGCCGCAGAGCATGCCGCCAATGAGGCATCTTGCCAGCTGGTCGCCGGAGAGAATGTCCGTGCGCGGGACGAGGGAGAGAAAGAGCGTCGTGCTGGTAACGGAAAGGAGGGTCTTTAAAACGATGCGGTGGTCGAGTCTTTTCCACGCGATCAGGAGCATGGGAAGGTTGATGGCGTAGTTGATGAAGCCTGCAATGTCGACTTTGAGCGTCCAGCCGGTCCATTGCAGGAGGAAGGTCCGCAGCAGCTGCGAAAGACCCATGATGCCGCCGGTGTAGAGTCCTGCAGGGACGACGAACAGGTTCATTCCGAGCGCGTACAGGAGCGTCCCGCTCAGAATGCCGAGACAGCGGAGCAGCTCGTTTGCAGAGAAACCACTTTTTTGCATGGATGATTGCATGATATTCCCTCCTTGGCCGCAAATGATGCAGCGCATGCGTATCATAGCACCTCGTACGACAAAATGCAAGGAATCTTTCATATAAAAGCCCAAAAAATCCGACCCGCCCCAGAAAGGAGCAGGCCGGATTTTCAAAAGTCTGAGAAAAGCCTCGCAGAGTTCGCGGCGCGCACGCCGCGAATAAATTTTAATCTATTTTATCCGGCGGCTCCGCCGACCGGAAAAATACCTATCGCGGAGAGAGTGTGTCCTTGCAGGCAAAGCCTGCAAGGACGCGCGGTGCGGAGCGCATCTCTTTCAAATCCAAAGGCAAAGCCTTTGGATTTGAGTCTAGAAGCTCCCGCTGCTTCCATGACCGCCGCCGCCCGATTCGGAACTGCCCGAGCTGGAGGATGATTCCTTTTCAATCTTCGTCCGGGTTTCGGTGGTGTGGGTGAACTGGTCGCGGCTGGCCGTGACGTTGAGCGCGCCGACGACATAGGCGTTTGCGTGCGTACCGGCGCGGACGGATTTCATCTTGCCCTTGAGAACGAGACAGACAATCAGCGCGAAGACCATCGAGCCGAGGGTGATGAGAAGAATGGGACCGGTCGTGCTGCGGCGGACGGGCTCACCGGCGGCTGCCTTTGCAAGGAAGTCCTCACAGCCGGCAACAAAGTGGTTGAGGCCGCCTGCCCAGTCGTCATTGCGGAAATCGTCGAGGTACCAGTCGTTGAGCTCGAGAACGCCGTGCTCGTCGAAGGCATAGTCTGCTTTGGGACCGTAGACAAAGTTCGCGAACTGGCGGTTATCCATGCTGAGAAGCAAAATGATACCGTCACGGTCGTCACCTTCGCCGAGGGTATATTCGTGGTAGAACTGCCAGGCGGTTTCATAGGGTGAGTCGTAGTAGTCCTCGTAGTTGTCGATCGTGATGACGTAGACACCGACGCCGTAGGTTTCGGAGATGGACTCCGCGTAGCTTTCAAGCTGCGTGTATTCTTCGTCCGAGAGGAGCCCGGCATCGTCGGTGATGTTCCAGAGCTGGCTTTCGGCAAAGACCGAGACGCTCAGGCAAAGAAGAAGGGTTAGCGCGAGAAGAATTGTGATGATCCGTTTTTTCATGCCGTGTCCCTCCTTACGCGAACAGCAGATAGCCTGCCGAAATGAGTGCGGTGAGGACGGCCGAGATGGCGGCAAACGTGCCCCAGAACTTTCCTGCGCTGGTGGGAAGGTCACCGACGAGCTTGCCGGTCTGGCCGTTCATGGCGAACAGGTAGTTCTTACCCTGCCACTTGGTGCTGAGGAGCCAGACGGGAAGCAGTGCGTAATGCACCTTGCCGCGGCGGAGCTTCACATCGTGGGAGACGGGGACGCAGGAATCGTAGCCGGTGACCGTATCACCAAGCGCCGCAACGAGAGAGCCCTCGCAGCGGGTGTCAGCGCGCTCGTGGCAGTCTTCGACGGACACATCGTATTTGTCGGCGAGGAAGCCGGGCAGATATGCGGTCGAGAAGCGCTTGAGCTCCTTGTAGTCGAAGGGCTCGATGGAGTCCATGTAGTCGTCGGGCATTTTGCTTGATGCGTCGACGGGGACTTTCTCGAAGGAGATGGAGCCCTCACGGAAAATATCGAAGTGGTCGGTCTCGGTGACCTCATAGTCGCCCGAGGTGTAGCAGCGGCTGCGCGTAGCCTCGTACTGGGCAGAGCCTGTGGCCTTGCCGTCGAACATCCAGAACGGGACATAGACGCCTTTGATCTCCTGCACGTGGTTCTCGTTCGTGAACTGGCGCGGGAGGAAGGGCTTTCCCTTATAGTGCGCCTTGAGGGCCTTAACTGCGTCGTCCTTCGAGAGCTTGAAGGGCAGGACATAGTCGGGTTTGAGACTGCCGGAGAACTGGCCGGGGACGATGCTGGGGTTGCCGCAGTAGGGGCAGGCGGTCGCGGCGGTCGATTCGTCGCAGATGAGCTCCGCGCCGCACGACGGGCAGGAGTAGCTCTTCATGCCGGCAGCGTCCTGTCCCCAGTCGCCGCCAAGATCGGAGGTGTCCCAGCCCTCGGCCTGCGCCTGCTGCTTCTGCTGCGCGGACTTCCGGTCGGCGTCTTTTTTGGCTTCGGCGGCCTTTTGTTCCTTTTCGGCAAAGAGCGCCTCAATTTCGGCGACTTCGTAGCTTGTGCCGCAGTAGTCGCAGGTGAGCTTGCCGGTCGCGCTGTCAAAGTGCAATGGGCCTGTACAGGCGGGGCACTGATAGTTCGTTACCTGAGTTGGCATATCTTCCCTCTTTTCCAGATGATTTGGCTGTGAATCAGGTCAGGTCCGCGTCGTTGAACGGATCGCCGCATTCGGGGCAGAACTTGGGGGGATTGGTGGGATCGGCAGGCTCCCAGCCGCATTTATTGCACTTATAGTGCCGGGGCGCGGTGGGCTTGGGCTTGCCGCATTCGGAGCAGAATTTGCCTTTATTTACTGCGCCGCAGGCGCACGTCCACGTGTCGGAAACGGGCTTGGGGCTTCCGCACTCGGCGCAGAATTTGCCGGTGTTGCCGGTCTTGCCGCAGCTGCACGTCCAGCCTGCTGCCGGGGCTGCAGGGGCGGGCTGCTGCTGAGATTGCTGCTGCGCACCCATCTGATAGAGGTTCTGCGCGTTCATGCCGCCGGCCTGACCTGCCATGTTCATGCCCATGAAGGCCATCGCGGAGCCTGCGCCCTGATTGCTCGCTGCGGCCTGCATCGCGGAGGCCTGCGCACCGACCAGGTGGGCTGCGGCTCTTGTCGGGTCCATAAACGCGGCGTTGCGCTGCATCTCCTTGAGCATCTTCTCGTCTTCCTCGCTGGCTTTCACACTGGAAACGCCGAACGACACGATCTCAAGACCGCGCAGGTCGCGCCACTTGGAAGACAGGACCTCGTTGAGCGCGTCGGCAAGCTCCATCGTGTGGCCGGGGAGAGAGGAGTAGCGGATGCCCATGTCGGAAATTTTTGCGAACGCGGGCTGAAGGGCGGTCAGAAGCTCCGTTTTCAGCTGGCCGTCGAGACGGTCGCGGGTGAATTCCTCCGAGACGTTGCCGCAGACGTTTGTGTAGAAGAGAATCGGGTCGCAGATGCGGTAGCTGTATTCGCCGAAGCAGCGAAGGGAAATGTCGATGTCGATGCCCGCGCGCTGGTCGACGACGCGGAAGGGAACGGGGCTTGGCGTACCGTATTTGTTGCCGATGAGTTCCTTAGTATTGAAGTAGTAGATGCGCTGGTCCTTCGGGGGCTCACCGCCAAAGGTGAAGCGCTTGCCGATGTTTTTGAAGGTGGCAAGAATGCTCTGGCCGAGAGAGCCGGAGAAAATGGAGGGCTCGGTCGAGGAATCATAGACGAATTCGCCGGGCTCGGCGCAAAGCTCGGTGACCTTGCCCTGGTCGACGATGATCATGCACTGACCGTCAGCCACAGCGACGACAGAGCCGTTGGTGATGACGTTCTCCGAGCCCTTGTAGTTGGTGCTGCGCCCGGAGACGCGGTGCAGGCCCTTGACGGCCATGACGTTTTCGGGAATGGCTTCACAGTAGAAATACTCCTTCCACTGGTCGGCCATCACGCCGCCGGCGGCGCCCAATGCTGCGTTGATAAGTCCCATAATGTAACTCCTTTTTCTGAAATCTGAAGCTCTGACGCGCAGAGCCCGCGGCGCAGGGGAGAACGCGTGCTGTGAGCCCTCTGCGGAGGCCGGGTAATGGTGAGACGGTGCGCGGGTGGAAAAGGTTCCCGGAGACGGGAGGACCTTCCACGAGCTATTATAGCAGATAAATTGCGTTTGCGGTATGGTTGTTTGGGCTGCTGGAAGAAAAATTTGTGCGAGGGCCGCAGGGCCGGAAATTCATGCGCATTTTTTATTGGCATTTTGCGTTTCTGGAATGCGGAACGTCCTAAATGGCGGAGTGCACTGAAAATACAAGAAAAACCTGCAATCTCAATGGATTGCAGGTTTTTGTGTTTTCACTACACTATGAATGAAATTCAAATGGTGCGGTCAAGAACAGTCACCTGCGTAATCACATCGCGCAGGCGGTCTTCTCCCACCATATACTCCAACGCTTCATCAGCGTCTTTACAGACCCTATCTGTTTCAGGGTATCCCATTCTATAAATAGTAATCATATTATTGATGCCATAGCGCATAACGCCATAGTGGATTCCATTCCAGACAAATTCCACCTCACCACCCCAACGCATACAGTCTTTGAAATCACTGATGCTTGCAAAACGGTTCTGCTCCGGTGTATTATTTGGAACAATTTTATACTTCATATTACATAACCCCTGATATTGCTTGAATTCTGGTGCGCCATTCGGATAATTGATCGCTGACCCTGGATGTGGATGCTCGGTTGGATTATCCCATGTGATAGGATGATCGTGTGGGTTTGTATGACCCGTGTGTGCTCTGCAATGATCGGTATAATGGCGCTCCATAACTGCGCGCCCATCATCGCCAATCTTTGTATCCACCCAGTAGCCGTCCTTAAATGTCCGTTTAATTTCACCTGGTTCGCCAAGAAATCGGCTATCGGCGGGTTTGTTCGGATTCGGTTTCCATTTTCCGCCGTAGGCGCTGCCACCGCCTTTGAATGAGGGCATGTCCAGGTACGCTTCTATTCTATCAGATTCCGGACGATATGTCTCGCCAATCATAAAATCTTCCAGATTTTCTTTTGAAAAAGCTTGCCGCGTGTTCAGATACCGCCACGAGCTGCGTTCATAATCCACATAGACGATATTTCCTTCCATCTCCGGAAACGGCGTATGATAGCAGATAATCTTTTCCGGCTCGATCCGCCGCAGCATTTCCCGGTAGCCTGTCAGAAACCATTCCTTTTGATCGCATCGGTTGTCGTGTGCCGATGCCATATAGGTCGATACGGCAACAACGCTTCCTTTTTCAATTCCAGCAAAGCAGAAATCGAACGTCGTCTCATCGCCCCAGCTGACGGTTGGGACAACGCGCAATCCCTGTGATGCCCAGTATGCGCCGCACCAGCGGTTGCGGAACACGTTGTACAGCTGCAAAACCGGCGCCATTTCCAGATACATGCTGAAATCCGGAGAGAGTACCGCGCGGTAAGGACGGAGTTTCTCCAGTACTGTGTCCGACTTTTCCCACACACACTCGAACCGGTAATCGTAGAGAAAGAAATGTAGCATACGGGCATTGTGTTTCTGCTCATCCGTGCTGGTTTTGTCAAAGCCAATCAGAAGCAAATCGTCAAAGTCCCCGGGCTTTTCCTGAAATTTCGGAATGATTGGGATGTTCCATCTTCTGTCCCCCGGAAACTGATTACGCAGCATGATCTGACTTGTCCGGTAGTTGTAGTTTTCCTCTGTCATAATACGCCTCCTGTATGTAAAATAATTACTTCTACATGCAGCGGCAAATACAGAAGAAGTTGTGCTTACTTGTGCAACTTCGGCAAATAAAAATCCCTTGAAAGCAGAAACTTTCAAGGGGTTGTGTCATGTGAACACTATGGATCAGCGGGAAACTGTACAGGAATACTCCGGCGGCTTTGTCCGCCTGCGTGCCGCCTCGGTGCTTGTTTCGCCGGGACGGCAAAACCAATGGCGTTTCACGCCATTGCCGTACGTTCGCACGGAAGCATCGGGCGGTCGAACCGATGGGTTCGTTCCTATGTGCGGGGCGCAAAAAATCCCAGACATCGGATGATGTCTGGGATTTTTGTGTTTTCACTACACTATAGATAAACGCGGAAATCCACGTTTTCGGGAAAGAAGATAGCGTGAAAGAAACCCATCATGGCTTTCTTTCGCGGTCAATTTCCGCCCGCAGGCGCCGTAGTCTGCTATGCAGATTGCGCACCCAAACGGAACACATTAGATCAATAAATATTTAGTGCGCGTAGAACTCTATCAAGCAAAGAGGCATATGATCAAAGACATTAAATGTAGGTATCAACATCCAGCTGCATAATATCGCAAATCCAAGAAAGGACTTCGTTTCGCTGATCCCACTCTTTTAACAATTCTAATGTCATATATCGCGTAGCTTCGCCATTGAGTTTTTTCTTCACAACGCCTTGTGTACACCCCGGCAACCCCCGAACTCTTAAATAGTCAGATATTATGCTGGGAACGTCCGTTTCATCATTTATTTCAAAATCTGCATCGTATACTTTGCGAATGGCATCTGGATGAATATAATTTTCCATTTCACGTCTCGAAGTCATTCTCGCACTCGATCCATCTGTCCGCTGATTGACAATATCACATTCTCGCTGATGAGCATTAACGCAATCACTATCATAGATGTGGTACTCAGGAATTCCCAACTTCCGAAGATAGTTGTGATTTACCCACTCCTGCAGCGAGCTCCCGCCCATTGGTAAAACCATTACATCCTGACAAGATAGTATAGGTCTTATTTCAGGGTGGGTCTTATGTAAGGCAGTTGTTAATGTTTGCAAAAATAAAATATCATTAACTCCCTCAACGCATACAATAAGCCGTATATTTCTATATGGCGCAAGCGGAGGCGTGATATCTGGCAATACACCTAAAGAATCAGCAATTCTTGCTATGACTCCGTCTGTACCAGTTTCGATTTCCGGATATCCTTCGCCGTTCGTTATATAACGTAACGATTCGACAGGCACTAGTTTAACGAGCCCTGGAACATGTGTTGTAAATATAATCTGGCAGTGCGGATTTTCGGTCATTTGAAGGAAAGTATTGATTATCGTCTGTTGGAAATTAGGGTGCTGAGAAGTCTCCGGCTCTTCCACAGCATATATCACATCTGAGTTTCCATCTAAATTTTCTTCGCAACTCGCTCTGAAAAAACTAAATAGGATTAAGCGCCGGACACCACTGCCTCGTTTATTGATTGGAATATCCTCGTCTCCAGTCAGTGAAAAAGAAAATGCTTTATCCCATGCAGGGTCTTTTTTGAATTTTGGTGCAAGAGTCGATGCCAGAGTTTCATCAAATTGCTTGAGTTTTTCAATCGTCTGATTTGCTACAACTGATACGCGCTGCTTGATATTCTCAGCAATCCGCATAAGCTCACGCTGGTTTTCCTCAATGGCTGCTCTCATTGCAATCTGCATTGGATCTTGTGCAATCGCATCGTCATCTGTACTTGGACGGTCTGCGCGAAAAATGCAATACCGCGGCAATGCAGGGATAATTTTTTGCCAAATATTTTTGGCATCCTCTTTATCCGCAGGTATGTCTCTTTTTTTTAATCTAATCTGATCACCGAGAGATTCCCATAAAGCATGACGCATCTCAGAATTAATTGTCTGATTAACTGCATCCTGTAGACCCGCGCTCTGAATAAGTCGCTTCAAATCAGCATTCTTTTTTAGCAAAAGATTGTCATACGGTTCATTTGCTGGATGCATAGCAACAATGAATACGCTTTCTTTTCCGCTTATAGGATACTCTTTCCGGACTTCTAATTGTTGGTCTTCGTTTAACAAATATTCGGCTTCGAGGGTGGTTGAAACAGCGTCATCAAGCACTATCTCATTTGGTAGATTCGAAAAAGTACATCCAATAATCACTGGATTATCTGCTGCATGGATATTTCTATCTGCCAAATCCAGCTTGCTCTGATTGAAAAATGTATCGAGCGCGTCCAATATTGATGACTTACCAATATCATTTCTTCCAATAATCGCTGTAATTTGCTCAATTGAAAATTCCATTCTATGCGAATAAGAGCGGAAATTCTCTATTGTAACTTTCGATAGTTTCAAGCAAGCACCCCCAGTATTCGATTCGCCCAAATGATGTTTCTTTGGTTAGTTCAAGGTATTATAAAATTTAGCATATCAAAGTCGATGAACCAGCACAAAACTACCTTAAATCCTCAAAATTCAGTGCTGCACCAATGCCAAAACAAGGCCTCCCGCTTACTATAAGATCGAGCTTTATGTGACAGTAATTTACCAGAATCTAGTTTCCGTTTATAGATGCATCACGATGATCCCAACCACGCCTGCAAATATGGAAAGTGGAAAACTGAGCGAAGAAGGCCCGATGCCAAGCAACAGCAGCAGGAAACCAATAACGAGATTTTTCTTCGACCGCATCGTGCAAACCCTCTTTTTCCTTCCACCGCACGACACCTCGGTGGCTCGAATTGTGTTTGATCGTTTCTGTCTTCGCTTAGGTTTGTAATAGTATAGCATATTTCATCAGGCTCGTCGACGGTTTCTTCCACAAATGCCCCGTTCAAAATAATCTCCAAAAGTTCCTTCTTCGAGAGGTTTTTGACCGTAGTCATTTGTAAGCAGAGCATTCGCTGTGCTCTTGTCAGCTCCGCCTCCATGATGACCACGTTCAGCGTCCAGCCGATTTTCATTGCCAGCCAGAGAGGCGTTTGGTCATTTTCATAAGTCCGATAAAAGTCGCGCATCCGGCGCACATTGCGCGGAGAAAAGCCTGCGCGGTCAGGTAAATTCGCCTGCAAAAACTCTGCGGCTGCGACTGCCGCGCCCTTCTCCGGGTGCTGGCTGATGACTTTGCCGATGGCGTAGATCTCAATCATCTGCGGAAGATTCTGCGCGAGAATTGCGGTCAATTCCCGGTACATCGTGCCGTAATCCACAGGTTTTCTGAC
>ERZ791923.1986-NODE-1986-length-19923-cov-3.992601_pt1 | contig 19923 bp, 14 predicted proteins | sample MGYA00510133_ERZ791923 | MGnify/ENA primary metagenome ERZ791923 (study PRJEB30046, sample SAMN00792106) | human gut metagenome | study: EMG produced TPA metagenomics assembly of the A metagenome-wide association study of gut microbiota in type 2... | reverse complement strand
AAAAAACACGAACAGGAGTTATAAAAGATTTCCCGTCAGAGTTTTCTCTGGCGGGACATAAAATGGAGGGTTTGTTTATGGCAAATAATATAGAAAAACAGTTAAAAGAAATATCGGAACGGCTGGAGCAGGGAGTAAAGGAAATCTTTACTTCGGAACGATATACCGAATATCTGAATACCATGTCAAAGTTCCACAATTACAGTTTTAATAACACGCTGTTGATTACCATGCAGAAGCCAGAAGTAACACTGGTGGCCGGGTATCAGGCATGGCAGAAGAAATTTAACCGTCATGTAAAACGTGGAGAGAAAGGAATCCAGATTATTGCTCCAACACCAGTAAGAGAAAAACAGGAGATTGAAAAGATTGACCCAGATACACAGGAACCAATCATTGGCGAGGATGGACAACCAGAAACAGAGGTTGTGGAAATGATTATCCCAAGATTTCGGGTAGCGACAGTGTTTGATGTCAGCCAGACAGAGGGGGAACCAATCGCAGAACTGGAGGTGCCGGAGCTTACCGGAAGTGTACAGTTTTATGATACGTTCATGCAGGCATTGCAGAGTATTTCGCCTGTACCGATCCGCATGATGAATGTGGAAGGGGATGCAAAAGGCTATTATCACCAGACAGAAAAATATATTGCGATAAAGGAAGATATGAGTAATGTCCAGACGATGAAAACCGGAGTCCATGAAGTGAGCCACGCATTGCTGCATGACCGGGAAGTAATGGATGCGGAAGGAGTCTTAAAAGACCAGACAACAAAGGAAGTGGAAGCAGAAAGTATCGCTTACATTGTCTGCAATCATTTTGGGCTGGATACTTCAGAATATTCATTTACTTATATCGCCAGCTGGTGTGAGAGCAGGGATATGAAGGCATTGAAAGCATCAATGGATACCATCCGAAAAACATCGGCAGAGATCATCGGGAACATTGAGGAGCAGATGCATGAAATTGAGATGGAAAGACCAATCAGAGAAACATTTCATAGAGAGGATGTCATCCTGCATCTTTCAGGCAGTATGGGTTCGGAATATAGTTATAATCTGGTAGAGAATATGACAGCAGAACAGGTGCAGGAGAATGTGAAGGAATATGTTACTTTACTGGAACAGAAAGAATTTTCAGAGGATGAGAAACCACTGGAAGAATTTTTGGAGGACAGAGGTGCAACGATCACAGTATTGTATGCAAGTGATGGAGTGGGAGAGAATTATCCGATTGACTTCTTTGATGTAGCATATGATGCTGATACAGGCATTGCTTATTTTTCAGAGCTGACACCGAAAGAACAGGCAGAGATGCTGGTGGAAAAAGCGGAATTTCCGAGAACAATTTTTACAGAAGAAGAGAAAGCATTTGTAACGGAATACGCAGAAACCTTTCCCGGACAGGTAGAAAGGCTGAATGATCTGGTCTGGGATATGCGGGAATCTTATGAGGAAGCCGGTGCAAACTTAGTACATGAAGTAATCCAGGCAGCAAGAGCAAATTTCCCAACCACAGAACTTCCAGAAGAAAGAGAAAGTACCATGCAGTATGCCCATAGACTGATTGAAGCGGCAGAAACCGCCAGCCATGAGAATTTTACGGAATCCCAAAGGAACCTTATCGTAAATTTTGCTTATAAGATGGATGACCGGGACGAAGTTTTGGGACTGGTAAACCGTATGCTGACAGCGAATCGGGGTGACCGAAGTGAAGTTATGAGAAGTCTTGTGCATGAAACAGAAGCACAGATGGATAACTTTCCAGATGGAAAGATTGGTTTTACAGAAATGCACGAAGCAGGAATCCGACTGGAACACATGTATCCTCTTGAAAAAAACAGGGCAGTAGAATTATATCGTGAAGGTGCAGAAGTTTTTCTCTTACATGGAAATCCAGATCATCCAGAACGGGCAGGACAGATTCTTGCAGAAACAGAAAATGCGATCCTGGGGCATGACGGTATCTTTGGTATTACGGAAACGGAATGGGAAGTACATAAAGAAAGAGAAGCAGCGATAGCCAGACAGGAAAAACTGGAACAGGATAGTGCAGAAAAGATTGATGAAACCTTACTTCTTCATGGAGAAAGCGGTCGTTTTGCAATCTATCAGATGGATACGGGTGGAGAGCATACTTATCAGTTTATGGGTTTTGAATCGGCTCAAAAATTAGGCTATACCATTGATGGAAAAGATTACAAGATGGTATATGCGGCTCCGTGGATACCAACGATCACATTAGATGATATTTTTGAGAGATTTAATATCAACCGCCCGAACGATTTTCATGGACATTCCTTATCGGTAAGTGATGTTATTGTCATAAACCGGACGGCAGAGACAAAGGCTTATTATGTGGATCCTTTCGGCTTTGAGGAACTTCCGGACTTTGTACAGCAGAGAATGGGGATACTGGAAAATAATCATACCAGAGCCTATCCCCCAGTCTATAAAGGAACACTTGCTCAGGCAATGGAAGAACGGGATGTAGATGCCTATTTGGATTCCAGAAAGTTAAATATTGATTGTAAGAAAGCAATCGAGGAAGTAATCGCATTAAATTTTGACGAGCTGCATTTAAAGGAAGATGCCGCAACGCAAGTGCTGGAACAGTTTGGAGAAGAACGTATGACGTTTGTTATGGCAAATACGCTTCGAGAACTTTCTTATGATGGCAGATTTTCCAGACAGAACAAAGACTGGGCAGAACATATCGAAATCCCGGAAAATATCAATCAGGGAAAGAATCTGAATCAGGATTATGTGATAGAAAGCCATCCGGCAGTATTGAATGGTTTTATTGATATGGCAAGAGCAGAGATCCGGATGCAGAAGATTGAACAGGCATTAGATGAATCGGAAGTCACCATTACAGCAGATACCAGAGGATTTGAAGCAGAGGGACATGCGGGAACTTGGCATACAGTAGATGAAAGAGAGTATGCAGGGGAGAAGTTCTTCTTCATGGAGCATGATGAGTATGGTTCAGATGTGGCAGGGATTATCGTATCGGAACATGGTCGTCTTGTCGCAGAAGATCTCTGGAATGGATATGATGCCGGAGCATTGGAAGCTATTTCAGAATATCTGCAGGAGAAAGGGATTTCTGTAGAGGGACTTATGCCAGAACTAGAACCGGATGAACTGGCATATAAGATTGACGATAAGTATTTTGCAATCCAGAAAACAGAGGAAGGTTATGATTATACCTTTTATGCTTTGGATTACGATGAGATTGACGGTGGTGCTTATGACAATCCTTATATTTCTATGCGGCAGGCAATGGAAGATATTCTTGAAGATGAAGATATGTCCTTGGAAAATGCAGTTCCCGTTGATTATGAGGATTTGATGGCAGAAGTGGAAGAAGCAGGCGAACGACAGATGCAGCTGGCACAGTTATTAAAGAATTGTCCACCAAGTATTTTTGAGGATTATGACCGGGAAAGAGCAGTGGATACCTATGAGGGAATTGCAATGCAGTTTACCAAGAGCAAAGGGTATCTGACCGTACAGGCAACGGAAGAAGGCTATTTTTATATTTTTTATGATTCTGACCTGCACGAAATCCATTCCAATGATTATGACGATCCAAAAGTATCTGTTCAGAACGCTACTTATGAAATCCTGAAAAATGAAAGAATGGATGACATGGAGTGCGTCAAAGTGGATTACAGGGAATTTGAAGCAATGACCATCCAACATTCCAAAGACTTACTGCAGGCAGGTGAACTTCGTGCGACATCTGAGATTGGAAGAGATGAGGTTGCATTAAATGGTCTTAGCAGGGCAGAAGTGGAACGGGGTGTCTTATATCACGCACAGGGTATTCTGGAAGATATGGGATTAGAAAATGAAGTAGAGCTGCTTGCAGCAAGGGTGCATGGTTCCAGAAGCAGGGAGGAACTTTACAGAGATGATTCTGACCTTGATGTAGTGCTTTCTTATCGTGGCAATATCCGGGAGGACAGTTTCTTCAATGAATTAAATGCTCATGGTATGGCAATGGCAGGTATTAAGGGGGACATCAATCCTATTGCCGAAGAAAGAATCACTTTGGCAGAATATATGAAGGAGTCCGAAGCCTATCTTGATCAGCAGGAGATTAAAAAGCTGGCAGTGGATTTAGATAATTTCAGCTTTGAATATGACACTTACGAATATAAAGATACCGTTGAGAACAGGGAAGAACAGGTGGAGAAGATCACAGAGGACATTCTGAATAAGAAAACAGGGTGTTTAAAGGACTGGCTGGTTGAAGTATCGGAAGAATCTGATATAGACAGTGATGTGATAACTGCCCGTTCACTGCTTTCCCGTCTGGAAAAAGCAGAAACCCTTTCTATCTTTACCAGACAACCAGAACAGGAACAGCCAGAAGCTACGATTACTTTTTATGTAGCAGAGTGTATGGAGTTCCCGGTCATGGGGGAATACCATAATAATCTCACGCTGGAAGAAGCAATTAAAATTTATGAAAGTATTCCGGCAGAACGAATGCATGGAGGCAAAGGGATTGGCTTTGATCTGCAGGATGGGGATGAAGATTATTCTGGAGAATACGAACTGATGAGCTGGGATAGAGTAGACAGGGAACTGATAGATATGATTCCGCATTATAAGGAAAGCCCATTGGTACAGAAAGCAATCAATGATATGGAAAAATATCTTGCAGATAAAAAGAATAAGCAGGCAGAGATTACGGAAGAATTATCCGAAAAACAGTCAGGTAAAAATATAGATGTTGAAAAAAATGCAGAGAAGAAAGTAACAAGAGAACCAGGAAGCATTAAAAAATCTGTTCTGCAGTCTTTAAAAGACTATCAGGCAAGAGTAAAAGCACAGGAAAAAGCAAAAGAAAAAAACAATGAACATAAGAAGGGAGATATGGAATTATGATGGATCTGTCTATGAATTTTGATATGGAAGAATGTATCGTGACTGCAATGCTCGATCAGGGCAACCGAATTGATACGATGGAAGCAATCGACCGGATCATACCATTTCTTGCAGGAGATTCGGAAATGATTATGCTGGTCTGCGAAACAATAAGAAAACTGTTCTGCATGAGCGATGAAGGCTATGAGGTTTTCCTCATGGATTTGGAAGAGTATAAAGAAGATTTAGAGTTGATGGAGGAGAGTGAAGCATGAACACAAGTCAGTGTGCAGTATATCAGGTGAAAGAAGCACCAGAGTACAGAAATGTCCGTTTCCGTTCTTATGCTAAATTAAAAAGTGAAGAAAAAGAGGTCAGAGCAGAAAATTATCAGCAAGTATATATTGGAAGAATCCAGCAGGGGGAAACTCCGGCGGATATAAAAACACGCCTGCAGAAACAGCGGCCGAAGAACTTTAAAGGTCATTCCATCGGATGCAGTGATGTCATTGTCCTTACTGATGATGGAAAAACGACCGCCTACTATGTAGATAAAGATGGATTTATCATTGTTTCAGATTTCTTCCAGATGAAAAATTCTTCGGATACAAAGCTGGATGTTGACACAAAGGGATATACTATCGAAGGAAAAAAGGGAACATGGCAAGTCATTGATTACATTTTGATGAATGAGAGAAAATGGTTCCTGATGGAACACGAAGAATACGGACCGAGAGCTGCCTATGTGGTTCTCAGTGATGATGGTGCCGTTATTATGAACGATAATTATAATGGACTCGATGCAGAGGCAAGAGAGAAAATTCAGAGTTTCTTAAAACAGCAGGAAGAGAAAGAACAGGAAACATCGCCACAGCAACAAACGTCAACACCAATCGGACAGGAACAGCTACCACAACAGAAGAGAAAAGAACCAGAGCTGGCAAACTGGCAGAAGGTCATGGACAACGGAGAATATCTTCGCAGTGCGGAGATGGCAGAAGAAGCCAACTATAACATGATCGACGGACTGATGAACAACGTCCGCAAGGTAAAAGATAAAGATAAACCAAGAGAATCCGTACTTGCCAAGCTCCGGCTCAACCAGAAAAAAGTCGCAAAGCAGGGGAAGAAACAGACGCAGCAGAAAGCGATGACGGAGGATATGGAGAGGAAGAAGAAATAGTATTTGACAGAAGTGGTCTTGCTACATATGTGGCAGGGCCATTTTTGCGTTGAAAATTGTGGGGACATATTATATGGTATTATATAGAAGAGGAGATAATACGAGTATCTGCTGAGAGTTAAGATAAATGATGCCATAGCCAGAAGTGACTTATTAGATTTAGATTGGAGAAGAGATTATGGAGAAATTTGAGCCAAAATGTACTCAAAAATATTTTAGGGCAAGTATGTATAAAAAAGAATTAGAAAAATGTGGAGTGAATTTTGAGGACGATAATTACATCTATCATCCCAAAGTTGAGGAGTACAGAACCGAACGCTATGTCACGAATAATATGGTACATGTTTCTGCAATTAAGTTAATCGAGGATGTTTTTATAGGGCAAGAACGTCTTGAAAAATTGTATGGACCATATAACTTTGCAATCACAAGAGAACTAACAGAACGTGAATTAAAGCAATGCATATGGCAAAATGCTATTGTGGAAAGAAGTACAGGAACAGAAATTAAAAAGGACATCGAACAATATTTTCGAAGAAAAATGTCAGTTAATAAAGAGGGAAAGATATCTGGAAAATCTGGATTGATCGAGCGTATGCAATCATTAGGTTTTGATTTTGATGCATTTGAGGATGATTCAAAAAAGATACGATTATTCCATTTACTATATTATTTTGAACATGACAATAATGTAAAATTGATTTCTTTTTTGGGAAATCCAACTCTTGAAAATGCTGATCATAGTTTTGGCGGTGGGGTTACAAGAAATGGTATTTTGTTAAGAAAACTTAAGATGCCCATTTATCCTATTGTCGATGAAACTTATGTAAAAAATGTTGCAGAAGGATTAAGTTTAGTAATGACCCATTGGCAAGAACAAATAAAAAAAATACGTTTTTATGTTGACGACAGTAGTTTTATTAATCAAGTGTCTAATTTAGATAGGATAGCTGATTGGCTAGATGGATATCTGGAAAATATTGATTTTAATAAAAATGGAATATATTGCGATGGTGTATTAGAAACCTTTTTCTTGAAATTAAGTCAACATGAGTATCTAGGAAATGAAGCAGATCTTATTAAAATAAGATCAAAAAGAACACATAAAAATATACATTTTCCAAAGTATAGACCAAGTGAGTGTGTTAAAATGGCTTATAAAGCAGTACCTAAGGATATAAAGCAATTAAAAGAATATATTACAGATAACATTGATAGGTTAGCTTGTTTTGTATATGATAAAGAGGAAGTTACAGATAAAGAGAGAGAAGTTCTTTTGAAAAAGACGGCAGAACTTGATGCTTATATTAAAATGATTAATGCCATGACACAGTCAAAAAAATCAGAGTATATTCAGGAATATATGATAGTTGCAGCATTAGCGGAAATTATTAATCCTGTTGATGAGAAAATCGAAAACAAATTCTACAGGTATAAAAGCGCAGATCAGAAAAAATATAGTGCCGAGCTGAAAAATAAAAAAAGGCATATAGAAGATGCCAGTCTGTTAGACGCATTTGATAAGAGTCAGCTTGCTTGGATTGATAGAGTAAATGATAGATTTGATATTTGTTTGGGGCGAGGCGAAGAAACTGAATTACAGTCCAGAATAGAAAACAATATTGACCGTTTAATTATAAAATTGCTTTCAACAAATAACCTTCATGATATGATGTATCTTCATAATCATTTCAAGGTAATGACTGATATATTCTTTTACAGTGATACTGAGATTTCGGAAAAATGGAATATTTTCACAAATAATATACGGTCGGTTTATAAGGATTATGAAATTACAGGAAGTGCTTATGAAATCTTCCAATTTGCAGGAATGTGTATGAATACAGATATATTTAATGAAATTAAAAATCAAATCATTAATCAGATATCGGAATCAATAAGGATGGGGAAAATAATAGAGCAACAATACCCTATTGAATTGTATGATAATTATATTGGGGGAAAAGAAAAGTGTTGTGCTGTGTTTGAAACAAATCCATATGAAGAAACGGTAACATTAACTATGTTTGGATTTTGTTATTACGAAGGGGAAGTCATTGTTCTTGAACAAAACGGAATAAATCAGTTTAAGGAAAAAAGAAAAATAACATTTTAGTGAGGCGGAATGCGAGCTTTTTTTAGTGTATCATACTTACAACAGTAATAGGGCCCATACTGATTATTATTTTGGAGGTTTGATACTATGAAAAAGTACAACACAGTTTCGATGCAGTATATACCAGGTGAATATTACATTACCCAAGGACATAAAGGACATGAACGCAATCATTACAACAAATCCGGACGCTATGTTAATCAGAGAGGTTTTGGATGGGCATCAGAGTACAAATCGTCTGAACTTATTCTTTACCTTGAAAGAGATGGAAAAAGTTTAGCAGTTCGTATTGACCCTTACTTTAAAGAAAATGTAGGTCGCATGACTCAAAAACGTATCGACAAGATTATCGCTGCAATGCCGGATGAGGTTCATGTTGAAAAGCATACCTCAGATTATGGTAACAGCTATTTTGCTGTAAGCGAGAATGATCTCAATGAATGGCGTAAGGCATCAGGTCTTAAGAAAAAATAGTAAGATTTGAGAACAGTAGCAGATTTCTTTATGAGACACAAAGTGGATAATGATATTCTTGTTTTCCGGACTTTTGCGATAGCTATGATTAAATACTAAAAAAGAGTTTTCGCAGTTCTAAATTGCTGATAAGCCGGAAGAAAAAGCGGTGGATTGACGTTTGCAGATATGTTCATATGTAGTATCAGAAGAGCGGAAGACTGTGATAGCATCGAGATTAGTATAATAACAAGACCTCCCCATGATTTGTATATTAAATATACTTCATGGGGAGTTATTCTGTATATTCAGATATTTAGGTTCATGAATGATGGTGAGTGTGAAGTAAAATTGCTTCCTGGGGGTCAATTTTAAATATAAATCAATAAATAGGAAGAAAAATTAGCACTCTTTTTCCAGTGTCATTATCAAAAGTTAAAATACGAAGATTCCACTCTTAATAATATCTTTCAGGGAATCAATTCCAACACTCAGATTATTCAAAAACAGAATCTTTCTTTTTCTGGATTTACCAGAAATCATTTTATGACCAGAGTACATAGCCATAATCATACAGAGAAGAGAACTGCAAGCAAAATATTTGTGCGCTGTTTTCATATTTTTATAGCCGGTATAAAAGGTTCCAATCAGGGTTGCCAATGCACCAAGTGACCAATATTTATGTGCTTTCATTTGAATACCTCCTGCGTTTTTTATAATAATATATCTTTTGAGGAAATATGCAAACAGTAAAATTTATAAATTCTGCTCTTTTTCAATATGATGTTCCTGTTCAGGCTTCTTCCCAAGAATCATATCAATATTAGCATCTACAGTCTTCAGTTCCCGTTCCTGATTACGATGGCTGTAAAAATCGGATCGTTGTACTTCACGCAGTTCTGTGAGCCGGTCTTTTTCCTGATAGAGGGATTTCATGGAAGGAAGTTTCTGTCCATTGGATTTTTCTTTTAGTACACGCAAAGCGGTTTCGTAAAGAGAGAGTTCCGCTTTATGCTCCTCATAAAATTTATTACGGTTGCGGTTTTTGCGGTACTGGGCATAGAGATCTTTGTAGGCAAGGTACTGTCCTGTAAAATGAATCTGTTCGTTGACATTTTTGAGTTGCTGTTCGGTATCTTTCATCTTTTTACGGGCAAAGTTGGTTTGGCTTTCTGCATTTGTAAGAGCAGCATTAAAATCTGCTCTGGTGTCATACCCATGTTCCTGTATATAGGCAACAGTCTGAGCCATCTGTTTCAGATTCGTCAGTTTTACTTTTTGAGCATAGGCTTCGCTCTGCTGTGCTTTGATACAGGTCTGTAAATCTATCACAAGCCGGAGATCCGATTTTATGAAAATGAATGGAACAGAAATCTGAGATGAATCGGAAGAAAGTGCCTGCTGTAAATTGGTAGCGGTATCCGAAACAGATTGTTCCTGGACATTCTCTTTCTTTTTGGAGAGAGATTTTGTATTTTTCATAAATGTTTTCATGAGAAAATCTTCTTCGTATCTGGTTCCAAGATTTCTGCCAGTAACATATTTTTTACGGTCAGGGTGAAGGTAACTGTAGCGTCCTCGACTAATTTTGAAAATGATATGATACTTCTCTTCAAGGATTTTTGAAAATTCTTCCGGAGATTTTGCGACACCTGCAGCATTGTCAATCGCATCCCGGAGAAATTGCTTCTCTGTCTGGTATTTCGTTTCTTTTGGGGTAATCCCATCTTCACGCATCTTCTGGTTGAACTTATCAAGTTTTTTCTGTCCCCGGCGTTGTGCCCAGTATTCTTTTTCTGTGATTTTTCTTTCAGCAGGAGTGAGCAGATCAACTTGATGCAATCCCTCTTTTTGGCACATATCCATAACTTCTTGTTTTAAATGGGCAAGGTAGGCTGTGCTTAGATGATGTTTATAACCTGCTTTTGATTCACAGGCATATTCCATAAAAGATTCTTCTGGTACATCATATTTCCGGATACTGTTGATTATGATGTGGACATGGATGTTGCCGCTTTCATTGTGCCCATCTGTATGTGTACAGATTAAAGCTTGATGACCGGGAAAGTTTTTCTTTGCAAAAGTCAATCCAAGCTGCTGTGCCTGTTCACCGGTCAATCCATATTCATCCCGGTCTTTCGGGTCAAAACTGATAATATAGTGATGAGACTTGATCTCATTGAAGTTCTGATTTTTATGGTAATAGCTGTTCAGTTCCTGACATTCAGAAGCAAAAGTAAATGGATCACAGTTTAGTCCATCCAGATAATACTCATCCCGGAGAATCATGTGTCCGTTTTCATCCAAGACAGGTTTTTGGGTATATTCGTTGTGTTGAAAAATAAGATACCGTTCCGATTCTCCATAGTCTGCATTTTTACTTGCGATATGTTTAATCACTGCCACGAAAATCACCTGCCATCTTCATTACTTCATATTTCATTTCATAAATATCCCGGATACATTTCTTTATTTCCCCACGCATTTCTGCCGATATGATTCCACCTTGGTTAAAATATCGGGCAATCTGGTTGAGGTTGCTGCCAATTTTGCCAAATTCTCCGATCAGTTTTTTTATTTCCGGAACATCAGCAACAAGTTCATATTTGATTGTTACCTGCTGATTGTCCAGAGCATTTCGTATAAATTCTGCCATGCTCATGTTGATGGCACTGGATCGCTCCTGTAAAAGCTCATACTCCGTATCGTTCATGCGAATATGGATGCTGTTACTGCGGACGGTCTGTTCGTCTTTTTTCGGTCTTGTCATATTCTTTTCCTTTCTGCTGTACGGTTCCGAATACAGGAAGAAACATTCACAGAAGTCTGTGATGACAAAGGATGAAAATTCATCCTGCTGTGACCATGTACATGGGAACCAATACGTCTGCTTTTGATAGTAGTCGAGGGTATGGGGAAACGGAATCCCCATCAAGTTGCAAGTGACCGATAAGCCTGTAAGGGTTATTGGGCTACGTTGCGAAACTTGCTCTAAGAGAGAATCCCTTCCCATAATCATGCGTGGGAGACATCAAAAAGACAGGTAAAAATGTAAAAAAATAAAAAAAGTGAAAATTCATCTGACATTTTGCCCTCTGCCAGCTGTGATTAGTAGAAAAAGAGAGATCACAGGAGGTAGTCAGATGAAAAATATAGAAATGCCTACACTAGAAGAATTGCAGGAAATGGCAGCAGTGGACATCCGTACCGTAGATAGAAGTACGTTAGTAGAGCTGGATGATGTGGAGATTCATGAAGAATTACCGCAGGAAGAAAGGATTGCAGATTACATCAAGCAGATTAAAAATCCGTATTGCTATAAATCACATGGGGTAGTTGTGAAGATCAGCTTTGCAGGAAAATGCTCTCTGGAAGAAAGCCTGAGCAGATGTATCTCCATGTAAAAGGAAAATCGTCCAGAAAAAATAATCGAAAAAAGAAAGAAAAAGGTATGGTAGTAATCCAGAAGTTATGTTAATATGGATGTGGGTCAAAATTTAAAAGCATTCAAGGAGCCGTGAATTTCTTGGTTTACACCGCCACAGAGCGAGTAAAGTAGGAGGTTGATGGCTTTATGTATTTCAATCAAAAGTCTATTTTAGCAGCGGATTATCTCCGGTTATCCAGAGAGGATGGAGACAAACTGGAGAGTGACAGTATCCGCAATCAAAGAAGTCTCATTAACGATTTTGTAAAACAGCACAAAGAGATCCAGCTGGTCGAGGAATATATCGACGATGGATACAGTGGAACGAACTTTGACCGTCCGGCATTCCAAAGGATGCTTGAGGATGTGAAAAGGAAGAAGATCAACTGTATCATCGTAAAAGATTTATCCAGATTGGGAAGAAACTACATTGAAACAGGAAGGTATCTGGAAAAGATCTTTCCATTTATGGGTGTACGGTTCATCGCAATCACAGACCACTATGACAGTGCTGCAGGATCGGATGATGCAGATCAGATCATTGTTCCGTTTAAGAATCTTATCAATGATGCTTATTGCAGGGACATCTCAATTAAAATCCGAAGTCAGTTAGATGTAAAAAGAAAAAACGGACAGTTTATTGGCAACTTTGCAGCCTATGGATACTTAAAAGATCCAGAAGACAAGAACCATCTTATTGTTGATGAATATGCGGCAGATATTGTACGGCTTATTTTTAATCTGAAAATAGATGGGTACAGTTCACAAAGAATAGCAGCCCAGTTAAATGAAATGGGAGTTTTGCCGCCATTGGAATATAAGAGAAGCCGAGGGATGAATTATAACAGCGGATTCCGATCCGGTTCTGATCCTAAATGGGCAGTCACTTCCATCAACCGTATTTTGCAGAATGAACTTTACATAGGCACAATGGTTCAGGGCAAAAACCGAAAGATCAATTATAAGGTGAAGAAAAGTTCTCCTATTGCAAGAGAAAACTGGATACGAGTAGAAAATACACATGAAGCAATCATTCCAGAAGAGAGTTTTCAATATGTACAAAGTCTGTTGGAAATAGATACCCGGATCGCTCCGAAAAGAAAATCTGTTTATTTGTTTTCTGGATTTGTACGTTGTGGGGATTGTGGTGAAAACATGGTCAAGCGAAGCACAACGAAGAAAGGAAAAAAATACTGTTATTATCATTGCTCCACTTATAAGAATAAAGAGGGATGCAGCTCCCATCTGATCAGTGAAAAAATGATTTATGAAGTTGTCCTGGATTCTATAAAAAAGCAGATCACATTATTGATTGAAGCAGAAAAGATTATCAAGAAAAATGGAATGGATACTTACAAGAAAGTGGAGAACCGGTCATTAGAACAGCAGTTAATGGCACTTTATGAGGAAGTGGAAAGATATAAAGACTTAAAGGCGAGACTGTATCAGGATATGGTAGACGGTATTGTCAGCAGAGAAGAGTACCATGAATATAATCAGAGATTTACAGAGAAGATGCAGAAAGCAGAAAAGGCGAAACAGGAAACGGAAGAGAAGAAAGAAAAGTTATCTGCGGAAGAAAAACGGATGCACCCATGGATAGAGGATTTCAAAAAATATAAAAATATCCAAAGCCTTGACCGGAAAGCAGTTGTTACATTGATAGAGCAGATCATTGTATATAGCAAGGAGCAGATTGAGATCCAGTTCAAGTATAGTGACGAGATGCAGGAAATGATAGAAGCAGTGCAGATCATACGTGAGCGGCAGGAACGGAAAGGAGAATTTGTATGCGGTGCGTAAGTTATACCAGAACGACTTCCTGTAAAGAGGACGGAAAGATTCCGGCGGATATTATAAAACAGCAGGACCAGCATATACAGGAATACTTGAAAAAACAGGGATGGACATTATCTGCAAAGTATTGTGACAGAAAAAAAGATACAGAAGAGAACACAGTTTTTGAAGAACTGACAAAAGATGGGATCGACCGCAAATTTGATATGGTAGTTGTAGACAGCATTGACAGATGCGGCAGGACAATATCCTGTGCAGATGATGTCTTAGTAAAAACATTTGTCCCGGCAGGAATACATTTTGCAGTTGTACAGGACGAATTTATCAGCATTGGAAAAACGAAAGAAGAATTATATGAATATATAAAGAAAGCAAGGTATGAAGCAGTTCAGTTAAAAGGCATGAGAGAGTATGCAGTCAGAGAACAGCTGGAGGGACTTTATACCGTGCATGATGAAAAGTATGGATACATTCTTTCTGATGACCGCAGGGAATTGCTTATTGATGAAGAAGCGGCAGTTGTTGTGCGGGAGATCTTTCAGATGGTATCGGATGGTATGCTGATTGCAAATATCGTGAAAATTTTAAATGACAGTGGAATAGAATCCCCGATAGTGCATAATGCACGGGTCGGTCATAAGGTATGGCCGACATATGAGAATAAATGGTTATTCTGCTCTGTAAAGAGAATCCTTAGATGCACAGCGTATGCTGGCTACTGGCAAAAGACGATCAACAAAAAAATTTGTACACTTCCCATCGCTCCAATTTTGGAAGAAGGCATGTTTGAAAAAGTGCAGGAGATTCTCGATAAGAGAAAGAAGCCAAGAAAAACAAGACCAGGTAAAAATGGATTATTTGTAAAAAAGATATTTGATGCCGAGACAGGAAGAAAAATATCACAGAGAAATTTTAAAACGGGGGAAACAGTTTTTCTTTTCGCAAGTGGGACGAATCAGCTTCCAAGAGATAAAAGTACCTACATTTCTTTTGAAACCGTGATTGCTGAAGTAAGAAAAGCCATACAAAGAGAAATGGAACTGGCAGAACAGATAAAAAAGAAACTGTCAGCCAGAGAAGCAGAATCAGAAAAATATGAATGGTTGAAGCAGTATTCACAAAGAGCGTGGACAATCTTTGAAGAGATGGAGCAAGTGGAAAAAGAGCGTATTCCATTATATCAGAACTACCAGACAGGAAAAATCAATGAAGAAGAATATCTGGTGGGAAAAGAAGAAATACGGGATCAGCTTCGTATGTATGATGGAGATTTCAGTGAATTTATGAAAGAGGTATCCGTTATAGAAAAGGCATATAGCAATAAAAATGAATGGTTAGAGACTTTTAAGAAAGAGAATCTTCCGAAAGAACTACAGCCTGAGCATATCAATAAATGGATTGAGAAAGTATTGATAAGAGATTTTAAAGAAGTGCAGGTATGTTTATCCAAGCAGGAATGGAAAAAATACTTTCCAGCAGAATGGATGGAGGAATAGGGATGGCAAGAAAGAGCAGAAAAAACAGAAACGTAGAATCTAATATACAAACGGTTGTCAAAAAAGAGAACTTACTGGATACGGCTGCGTATATTCGTCTGTCTGTTGAAAACGGAGGAAATGAAACGGATGAAACATTAGTTGTGCAGCAGATGCTTGTAGAAAGATTTATAGAAGAGCATCCGGATCTGAGACTGGAAGAGGTATACATTGATAATGGATTTACAGGCACAAATTTTGAACGTCCCGGATTTATGAGATTGATGGAAGATGTTCGTTCTGGCAAGGTGCAATGTATCGTTGTAAAAGATTTGTCCAGATTCGGCAGAGACTATCTGGAAACAGGATATTACCTGGAGACTATATTGCCAAAGTTAAATGTACGCTTTATTGCGATTACGGATGATTATGATAGCTCCAGAAAGGAGGACAGGGAAAATATAAGTGTTCCCATCAAAAACATGGTAAATGCCATGTATGCAAAGGATATGTCTAAAAAAATCCTGGCGGCAAAGGAAGCACAAAAGCGGAACGGAAATATTACGTTATCTAAGGTTGCATTTGGTTATGTCCGTTCTGAGGATAAAACAAGACAGGTCGTAGATGAAACGGTTGCCCCGGTTGTGCGTATGATATTCCAATGGACATTGCTGGGAGTCAGTAAAAGAGAAATTGCTGACAGGCTGAACCTGTTGGGAATTGCGACACCCGGACAGAAAGAAAAAAGAAAGATAGCAAGAGTTCCACTTGAAGAGACAAAGTGGAATGGAGGAACTGTCAGAAAAATATTAGAAAATCCAACGTATACAGGAGATATTGTCACAGGAAAACTGAAACAGTCTTTGTACAAAGGAGTGAAACAGTACCATACCGAACCAGAAGAGTGGGATGTGCAGAAAGATATGCATACTCCGCTGGTTGCGAGGGATGATTATGAGGAATTGCAGGAAAGCAGAGAAGAGATTCATAAGGTAACGAAGAAACGCCAGTCCAGATATACGAAGGACAGAGAAAAATATCAGGATAGTTTTCCGGGAATGGTCCGCTGTGGAGAGTGTGGGAACGTTATGTATTTCAGACGATATACCCATAATTATACAACCAATGAAAAAATGGGAAGCGATTACTATTGTGGGAATGAACAGTGTTCCAGAAATTTGATAGAAGAAAACTTACTCAAGATCCTTGTGATGGATCAGATCCAGATTTTGATCAAGAGTATGTGTGACAGGAAATTGCTTTTGCAGAAAATGAAAAGTGCAACAAAAGAAAACAATATTTTTTATAAAGTAGTGGAAAAGGTAAGGTCATTAGAGCGTAAGATCGCACAGACGGAAGAACGCAATACAAGACTATATGAAGATTATGTAGCAGGTATTGTGGATAAAGATGATTTTGATATGATGAAGGAACGCTATATAGGGGAACTCCAAAATCTCCGGGAAGAGCTTCAGGTACAAGAACAGAATCAAAGGATCCTGGAAAAGAAAGCAAACCGATATATGGATATGGTAAATCATATGGAAAAATATCTGGATAAAAGAGAATATAATGAGGCACTTGTACAAGAACTGGTGGAATATATAGAAGTATATGCAGATGGAAGTATCCATGTGTGCTTCAAATGTAAGGATGAATTCCGGCAGATAGCAGAAGAAATGGAAGGTGTTCAGATTGGCTAATGGATTGTATTTAAGACTCTCTATATCAGATGGAGATTTAGGGAAAGAAAATAAAGATGAAAGCAACAGCATTGACAACCAGAGATCACTTCTTGTCAATTTTATCACTGTCAGAGAGGACATGAGTGATGAATACATAGAATATGTGGATGATGGGTATTCCGGAACGAATTTTGAACGTCCGGCATTTAAGAAAATGATAGAAGATGCGAAGGCAGGAAAAATAGATACCGTCATTGTAAAAGACTTTTCACGATTTGGTAGAGATTATATTGGAGTTGGAGATTATCTGGAGCAAGTGTTCCCACTCCTGGGAATCCGCTTTATTTCATTAAACAATAATTATGACAGTAAAGAGTACATAGGAAAAACGATGGGATTAGATATGGCAATCAATAATCTTGTCAACAATCTTTACAGCAAGGATATATCCAAAAAATTAAAGAGTGCCTTAAAAGTGAAATGGAAGAACGGAAAATGGACAGGCTCGAAACCTCCATTTGGTTATTTAAAAGATGAAGAGCATGGATGCTGGAAAATAGATCCGGTAGCGGGTAAATATGTCCGTATGATATTTGATAAAGCGATGGAAGGCTGCAATACTTCTCAGATCTGCTATTACATGAACGAGCAGAAGGTTCCGACACCTGGAAAATATAATCAGATGAACGGATTGCTGCGGCAGGGGAATTATAAAATGCCAGATAAGGAAGTTGTTTGGGATACCGGAATGATCCGTACAATTCTTGGAAGATTTGAGTACACAGGTGCTTTAGTTATGGGAAGGCGGCATACCGTAGCGGTTGGAAGTAAAGTAACAAGAAAGACAGCAGAACGAGATGTCGTTATCCGAAAGAATATTAATCCGGCAATCATTACGGAAGAAGAGTATGAAGTGGCAAGTGCATCTATTATGTTTATGACAAAGCCAGAATATCGTGGTGCGAAAGACTTCCTTCTGAAAGGAAAAGTGCGGTGTGGAAACTGCCACAGGTCCTTAGCTTATACAGATGGTGGTATTCATCCAAAAATATATTGTCCCCATAAAGTTCAGGCAGGAAGATATTCTCATTGTCCGGAAGATGCGTATCCGGTATCTGTGATAGAGGGACATATCTGGTATTCTTTAAAAAGGATATTAAGGATATTGGATTCAGTGCAAAGAGAATCCGAAGAAAAATATACGGATAATAGTTTTACAGGGAAAAGACAACAAAGGGTATTGGAATCGGAACTGGAAAAATTAAAGAATGAACGTATCCATCAGTATGAAGCTTATGCAGAAGGTGTACTTAGCAGAGAAAAATACATAGCAGTGAAGAATCAGCTGACAGAGAAAATTGAAAAAATACAATCCGAACAAAAAGAACTTGCGAGTACGATTATTGAAGAAGAAAGATACAGAAGCCGGATAAGAACGGCAGCGCAACAATTAAATGCACAGATAGAAAGAGGAAAGCTGACAAAAGAGATTGTGGATACAATGATTGATACTGTGTATGTGTATGATAAAAAGCGGATTGAAGTAGTTTTAAGATTTGATGATGTTTTGCAAAAGGTGATCTCAGAATATATGGAAGGAGCAAAAGGGGCATGACATTTAGAAACTTTATGTATAAAGGGGTATTGGTGATAGCAGGGTTGGCATTGATTGGATGGCTTGGAAAGTATCTGTATATGGTGGATGGAGAAATTGATTGGTTTCGATTGATGTTGGTATATGGTGTTCCAGTAGGAATCCCTCATATGTTTTTCATTGTCCCATGGCACTGGGATTTACCGGGAATACTTGGGATGATGGCACTGTGCGTGATTGTTGGAAGTTTGTTCGGTAGTTTTATTGCAGTCTGGTTGTTTGTTCGAGCAATGGCATATATCATTGGTTATCCTATTAGCTATTTTGTAAAGAGAGAGAATGGCAATAGGGTTTGATGAATATATGTAGTGGAAATATCAAATGAAAATTATTTAAAATATGAGTTAAGATAAATGCTTTTATGATATGATAATAGATAATATATTTGCATACAAAGAAGGAGATTTGTAAGTGAGACGATTGAACGTAAAACATTCTAAGAAAAGAAGACAATTAATTAATGGGGATGTTGTAATAAGGAGTAAAAGGCAAACTACCGCTTGGGCAAAACCATATAATGATCCTAATATAATAAATACAATCACAGGATTAGGTGGGAATTTTGAATATTCACCAATTTTTATGGAATGTGCTGCTGATACTTGGGTGGAGTTAACAGGGTATAGAAGGAAAGATTATATTATTGCTGAAGATCAGACTGGAAAGAAGCATCAACCTAAAGTTACAGTTTGGCATCATGCATGGGATGAAAAAGATGGAAAATATCGTATGCAATTGGTTGATTTTGTTGAACATAAGAAAACATGCCCACATGCAGGGGGATGTAAATTATGGTTGACAAATACAGAAAAAAGATCCAAATATGCGTCCAGTAAGCAAAAAGAAAATTATGGGAATTATTCTGATCTATCACCATTTTATCCGATTGAGAGTGCAGAAATTAATTTTTATCAAAAAGGGTATGTAAGTAAAAAAACGATGACAGCTGTTAAGAGAAAGAAAGCTAAGCTGTGTGGAGTTGATGTATATGGAAATTTATTATATAAAAATGGTAGAAACATATACTTTTGGGATCATGAAAATGATTTATTAATTTTAATAAGGCATATAGGATAACATATTAGGTGTACATATAGTATTATATTTTATACATGGATATGAGAGGTGGCAGTAATATGTAAAGCGATGGAAGATACCCTGTGCAGGAATTATTGGATTCCCTAGAGCCTAAACTGCTGGCAAAGAAGTATAAAGCAGATTATGAACGGAGGTATGGCAATGAGTTGCTATAA
>ERZ791923.1975-NODE-1975-length-20010-cov-29.042395_pt1 | contig 20010 bp, 40 predicted proteins | sample MGYA00510133_ERZ791923 | MGnify/ENA primary metagenome ERZ791923 (study PRJEB30046, sample SAMN00792106) | human gut metagenome | study: EMG produced TPA metagenomics assembly of the A metagenome-wide association study of gut microbiota in type 2... | reverse complement strand
CGTAGCTAACACGTAGCTAACACACGTAGCTAACACTTTTTGACATGAAAAAAAGCGGTAGATAAGCTCTACCGCAGGATGTCATTTCTTTATTTTTTCAATTTCGCTTTTCAGGTCTTCGATGGTACGGTGAGTGTACACTTTTTCGGTAACATCTCGGATTTCGTGGCCGACGATCATTTTTAGCAGGTACTCATTCATATCTGCTTCTTTTCCCTTAGTAATAAAAGTATGCCTGGTATCATGTGGTTTATGATCCATGTCCAACCTGGACATGACCTTACGGAAGCGACCACGGTACTTATCATATGTCAGGTGAGCCCCCTGTTGACCATCCGGGTCATTAAACAGGTACTCGCTTCCCATCCGGACAGCCTGATCATAATTTTTAATGACCAATTCGGTCACTGATGAATGAATTGGAACAATTCTGTTCTTTCCGGCGTCAGTCTTAAGACCGCCGGTATAAGTCATATTTTCAAGATTGACATCAGAGATCTTGAGTACTGCCAGTTCCTGCGGTCGCCATCCGGAATAAATCCCGATCAGAATCATATCCACGAAAGGAATTTCTAAGTGCTGCCAGAGCGATTCAATCTCCTGATCAGAGAAAGGAACACGTATGATCTGCGGAGATTCACGCTTAACACCATTGCAGAGTTGAGCGTAATCTTTATCAACAATCTCGTGCCGCATAGCGTATTTATACATGAGGTTAAAAAGACTCTTTATTCTGCTCTTGGTACTGGCGCCGACATCTGCGTCCCTGATCGTCTGTTCCAAGTGCTCCACGCGAAGATCTTTCATGCGCATATCGTAGATTGGTTTGCAATACCGGTAGGCAGCAGTTACCGTCCTGGCACTGGAAGGGCCGATGGTGGCGAAGTATTCAGAAGACCATTTCTCATACACGTCAGAGAAAGTGAGTTTTTCGACATCCAGATCATAAGGATTTTCATTGTAATGGGTAAGAGCAGCGATAGCTTCTTGCTTCGTGGCAAAAAAGCCAATCGTCTTTCGAACCTGCTTTGTTTTTTGACCTTCCTCATCAATGTTCCATTTCATTGTTTTAACTGCCATCCAGGGCCTTCGCCTAAAACGGTCTTTTAATTTATATACGGATCCAAAACCATTTGGTAGTTTCATAGCATCACCTTTCTAAAAAAGAGTATAAAAAATACACCTTTGCAGGTGTGAAAAAATATGCTATAATTCTAACTGTCCAGGAAAGAATTGAGCATAGTTTTTCACAACTGCAAAAATTCTTTAAAAGCCGTCTCTGTTAATTCAGGGGCGGTTTTTTAATTTTATTATTTATTTGATTCTTCTCGATACGTTTTATGGAAAGCCTGTATTTCTTCGCTTGCTTTATTCAAATATTCGCTGGAACGTTCAATGTCATTTGAATTATCATCAACTAATCCATCATAAAGATGCCACATGGCAATTTTATAATCATTAACTGCAAACTGGGCATTATAGAACAAATCCATAATTCTTGTCCCCATAGGAGGAGTGGTTCGATGCTTATCAAATTCTTTAAAATACGCTTTTAATTCGTCAGAAGATTTATCAAGCTTTGAAATTGTATCAGAAATTTCCTTTAATCGTTGAGCGTGGTCAGTTGTTTCCATGATTTGATTATCACTCATAGGAGACATTAAACTGAAGAACTTGTTATAATAAAAATCTAACATATCTTGATAGTCAGAATCACTGCTTATCATATCTAAGCCGGCAGAAGTAGAGGCTTCCAGAGACGCAGAATCCTCACTGTCTGCAATATCATTAAAAATATCTGAATATTCAGATGGAAATTCTGAAATATCTTTAACAGGACGTGCAATATCCATTTTGTACTGATTTACATAAAAATTGTATCCATATTCCTGATGATCATTAGTATTTGGAATGAGATCGTCCTGGATAAGGTTGACACAAATAGTAACCTCCAAGTTATCATTGAAATCAGATTTATATTCTCTATATGGACTGTAAAAAATATATGTCCAGAGATTTCCTTCTTCGTACTTTTTATACAAGCTATACGATGTGTCCATATTATTTTTGGTTGATTCACAGGAACAAGAAATTTGATAAGAATTCTGTTGATTCATCCAATATATATCATTTTCATCTAAGGCACTTACATCAACCGTGGTAAGAACGACAGGAATATAACCGTGTTCAGTTTTCTGTTGGTATAACTGGATATCGTTTAAAACGATTGTTTTACCATTCAATTCCATGTCATAAGGAATTGATAGATAATTGTTATTAAAGGTAGATACTATTTTATCTGCCCCTGTAAGCTTATCATGTTCAATACTTACAAAACTAATCGCTGCCAATGCGACGACAACGCCCAAAAAGCTTATAAGCTGTTTCTTTTTCATAGAACTCCGATTGTATGGAAAGTATTCCCATAGATAATACAAAATTAATAGGGTACAATATGTACATGAAGATTCTACTTGGGGATATCATGTACAGAAAAAACATCTCAGTGCGGCAACTATCGTTAATGGCAGGAATACCCAAGTCCACTATCAGCAATATCATGAACGAAAGGTATTCACCTACATTAGAAAATCTTGAAAAGATTGCTATTGCACTGGAAGTCAAGATTTCGGATCTATACGAATCCGAATACAAATAAGTGTCCAGTATGCTGGACGATTTGCCCTGACATCTTTTTCCAAAAAACCTCCAGTAGTATAATAAGAAAAAGGGGGTACATAAGGATGGAAAAAGAAGAATATAAGGAACAAATCAAGAAGATAGTAGACGAGATAACAGATGAATCCACTCTTAGGAGAATATATCTGTTTCTGATTACTATCACCGGAGCTGACCATTAGGCCAGCTCTTTTTATTTTAGCCCAAGACAAGCTTTCATGAAGTCTTCTATAATCTTTAGTTTCTCCGGATCAGCTTCTGCAATAGCATTCAACATATTTCTTGCCATCTCATTTTCTGACTTACTGAGTTTTCCTAAATTAAGAGAAAACCGATCATCGTCACTTACCTTTGTGAACATATTTTTATCTCCGCCTTCGCCGGTCCTGAGCCACACTTCATTCACGCCAAATTCACGACAGATAGATCTTACAGTCTGATCGGAAAGGTTCACCTTATCTTTTTCTATTTTTGAAATAGCCGATTTCTGAATACCAATCCTTTCACCGAACTGTTCCATTGTCATTTCTTTTGTCCTACGAACTGCATTGACACGCTCACCTGGTGTCATTTACTCACCTCCATTCTCGTTAAGACAAGAATACCACCCAGAATATCGAATGTCAATAAGAAAAGTTGAATTAAGACACAAAAATGTATTGACAAAGTTGTTTTAAGACACTATAATGTGTCGTAAAGAAACAGAGAGCGAGGTGAGAACATTGAAAATTTCAGAAGCGGTAAAGAAAGCACTGGAAGAAAAGAAACCTATCACGAGAACCAGTTTGAAAGACTTCGGCTTCAAGGTTTTTCCAACAGATTCCAGCGACTGCTGTTACATCGTAAATGAAAAACAGCAGCCATCAAGATGCTGGAACCCGACAGCTGATGATTTGACAGCTGACGACTGGGACTTAGCTACCAAGGAATAAACTTGGAAACAAAGTCAGCTACAGATAAAAATGTTTCTTTAGGAAGATCTTCCATGTAGGAAATTGCATCATTGGAAAGCGTACAACAATATATTTCGTTATCGGCATACATGTTCTTTAAATAGTTGCATTTTCCGAGATTTCTCAAAGAATAGTCTACATCTTCGTAAGACAATTCTGGGAAGAAATTCTCATGGACAGATCTTCCGGAAACAAAATTACTGGCTTTAGGGATAGATAAACCAGATTTACGGCGGCTTATATATTCGGAATATAAACCGTATAAGATTTGTTTGTCTTGTTTAGTAAGCATTCAGACGCTCCTTTCTATATGTACTCGAACGATACCTGTTCTGTACTTACAGAATAGAGTTTTAAAGAAAAATAATCAATCGTATTTTGCCGATGGAATGATTAAAAAACCATAAAGAAATTATAAAAGGAGGATAAAAGACATGACAGAGAATATGCCAAAAATCACATTAACAGATGACCCTTTAGCAAATATTCTGAAAATGGCACCTTACCTGACAGAAGGAGACCAGAAGATGGTGCTGGGAGTCATAATCGGCGTATGCGGATCATTGGATAAAGACCAGAAGAAAGCAGGATGAATATGAAATATGTAAGGTTTATGTCCCAGCAGGAACTCGAAAGATACCTAAGTGGAGAAACGCTGCATAACAAAACCATATGGAGAGAAAAACAGAGAAATTCTAATGCTATAGGATTCTGTTTCTTTGATGATTCGTGTACTCCGGAAGAGAGACTTGCATACGTAACAGGAGTTGTAGATATAAGTAAAGTTGCAATATTTGAAAGAATTTCTCCGGATCCAATGAGAAAGAGCACCGGGATATATAGAGATCCGGAAAAAGACGATATTGAAAATTGGCTTGATATCCTGCTGGGAGAGGTAAAAACGATGGATGTTCCGGAATATAGCATCGAGGAATATGACCAAAAAACGATGCGGCTCATAAAAACAGGAACACTCGTCGTGAATTTAGGAGACTACAGTATCAAATGGGATTGAAGAAAGGAAAACAATGAAATCAGTCAAAGAAATCAGAAATGAAATTAAGAATAAGCACTTCACGCTCAGAGAGCTGGATGCGTATATGACAAAAGCCGGATATCACTCAAATTTGGAAGATGCAGACCTTGACCTGATCGGAAAAGATGAAAAAGCCATCTATCTTGGAAAAGAAGAGGACGGAAAAGTAGAAATCAAACTTCTAATCACACGTCGTTCAGCGCTTCCGGATGCGTTCGGAGCAATCATTACAAATGTCCATGAACTGCAGTAAAGGAGATACATATGAACGTAGGAAGAATCACGACCGCAGAAGCAGCGGCAATCATTAATGCATCGCCACAATTCGTCCGGGTGGCGATGCAACAGGAAAAGCTCCCGATCGGGACTGCTATTAAGATGTCCACAGTCTGGACTTATAACATATCTGAGAAACTTCTGGCGGAGTACAGCGGGAAAGACGTAAAGAAAGAGCTGGAAGAAATCAGAAAAAAGACAGGAAGGAGGTGAAACGGCATGGAACGTAACGTGATCATATCGATGATAGCCGGCTACATCACATCCCTCCTTCCGGTATGGACCTGGGACAGCAAAGCAGAACTGGTTATAGCAACAATGACACTCAGCATTGTGTGGCTGCTGATTTTGATTTGGATTCGGGAGCTGGCTAAGAGAATTAAAAAAGCCCTCACATCCGCCAACGTGAGAGCCTTTAAATAATTAATTAAGATAAGTTAAGACAAGTATAAGAAAAACAAGAGAAAAAGTCAAGGAGGAAAATTAATGTTAAAGACAGATTTTAACGGATATGCAGAATTTACCGAAAAGATATTAAAGGCAGAGAACAGTCAGGAAAAGGAAAAACTCTACACTGAAAGAATACAGATGTGGGTAGGCAAGCTGGAGAGCATCTTGTCTCCTATTCCGGCGGCTGACGAAGTTTTTGCATTAGTCGCATTACATATGATTACGGAAGCACTGGAAAAAAGCTGATCCAGAAGCAGCTCTTATGGCAGGAAAATTCAAAAAAAGATTAGACTACAAAATGGAAACCGGGAAAATAAACTCAAATATGACCGAAGCAGCTGCAAGGGCATACACAGAAGTTATTTTTAAGAAATAAAAAAGACCCATGCTGGAAACATGGGTCAGGCTTAGCGCCTTGGGTTAATTGACATACAACAAGTATAACACCAAGGCGCCGAAAAGTCAATTCGGCAGGGAGGAACCTGCTGTATTTTTAACTCTTTTTGAGGGGGGACATGAACCCCTGTTAGGACTTGATAAAGATATTAAAGATAGGACCAGATACATGGCTACGAAGAGAAAAAAATACGAACTTAGACATGGAGACGTAATAGATGTAGAAGAATTCCATGATGGGAATTATGGCGCTCCTGGCGAAAAAAGGAATAAGAAAAAGAAACCCACAAAAGAGGATATGCAAAAAGCCAATGCAATCAATAAAGCAAAAAGAGCCCGGCAAAGATTATTAGAGTATTTCTCACCGGATGATATCTGGGCTACCTGGGAATATCAAGTGGAGAATCGACCACAGAGCATGGATGAAGCCTTGAAAGATTTCCAAAGAGCAATCCGGATAGTGAGAAAAGAATACAAAAAAAGGGGTTATGAACTTTTCTGGATCAGGAATATAGAAAAGGGAACCAAGGGAGCATGGCACATTCATATCATTGTCAACAAGATTGAAGATACGGCCAGCATCTTAGGAAGAGCTTGGAGTAAGGGCGGAACATGGCATATCGAAATAAAGAGAAGTAAGTTTTACGATGAAGACTTTACAAAGCTTGCCAATTACGTAACAAAAGATGAAAACACCAGAGAAAAGAAAAAAGACGGGACTTATGCAAAGCCAAGACTTTCAGATGCAAGTTACAACACGTCCCGCAATATGCCGCTCCCAGATCCTAAAGTACAGAAGCTTGTGAGATGGCCAAAGGAGCCGAAGCCAAAGAAGGGATATTACATTGCAAAGATACATGAAGGAATCAATCCGAAGACAGGATACAAATATCGGCATTACACGATAATCAGGATAAGTTCCTTCGCTGATGAAGTCAGACATAAAGTCAAGATAGACAGAAGAATTTGAGAGGAGATGAGACATTGAAGAAAGTAGATATATACATTGAAACCAGCAGTACCTTCCAGGGCACTACAAACAGAAAATGTGGATATGTCCTCTCAACAGTAATCAACAGTGAGGAAAAAACCAGAGAGGGATTCGGACACATTCACGGAACCTATCATCAAACTGTTCTGACCACACTGGCAGAAGCTTTGGAACGAATGGCGGTACCATCCGAGATCTGCATTCATACGAGGGACATGTATGTAGCCAGCAGGATTCCAAAACTGGAAGAAATGGCCGGATCCGGATGGAAAGACGTAAAAGAAGAACCGATTAAGAATGCAGAAGAATGGGAAAGAGTATATGCAGCCGCACATGCTCTCCCGGAAGCACATAAATTGTCTGCAAGATCTGGAAAACACAGTTATTCCGGATGGCTGCAAGAGGAGTTTGAGAAGCGTGGATGTGAAAGAACTATGGGGACACGGATGGAGCCTGCGACCAGAACAGGATCCGCGAACAATGGAATGCCTGGGTACCATTATTAAATCCGGTATCCGGTTTACATATTACAAAGACGAACAGGGAGGGATATGGTTTGATGATGAACCAGTCGAAGGAAAACCAGAGTGGATGCTCCAAGCCGAGAAAGAACGTAGACGAAGGAATCGGAAACATTCTTGAGAGTTTGGAAACGTACATATGTGACGAAATCTGCTTCTGTAACAATCTGCAGCTGACACAGGAAGAAAGAGATCAGTACTGCGACCAATGCCGGATGAGTAAAAAGGTAGATGAAATCGAAGCAGAATATGAAGAAATTAATGATTTCTCAAAAAGCTCTGCATATGCACTTCTTGAGAAATACAGAAAGATCATTCTCTGTAAAGACTGCAGATATCGAATATCTTCCAGAGATGGAGAAAAGGAATACTGCACATTAAACACACAGCCAGAGCGAATACATGAAGGATACGGTTGCAGCTGGGGAATGGAATAAGACAATAAAGACAGTACGGCAAGAAGCCGGGAAAGGAACAATATATGAGAGTAATCAGTATTATGAACTTAAAAGGAGGAGTGGCAAAGACCACCTCAACAGACAATATGGCTTATATTCTTTCGAAAAGAGGATACAGAGTCCTACTGGTGGACAATGACAAGCAGGGAGATTTATCAAGAGGATTCAGAAGACGCACGACAAGCGGAGACGGAATCAACTGTATCATGACCGAGGAGAACCCGGATATGGAGCATCTGATTAAGAAAACAGACTATGAAAATCTTGATATCATCACCGCCAACTTGACACTCCTGAATGCAAATAGAGAAGTGGAGATGGACAACTTCAGACCACGGCATGACAGAATCAAAAAAGCCCTGGATTTAGTCCGTAATCAGTATGATTTCGCCCTGATCGACTGTCCCCCGGACATCAACATCAGCGTGATCAATGCTCTGTCAGCATCAAATGACGTCCTGATTCCGGTTGAGATCGATGATAACACCACAGAGGGAATGGAGGAACTTCTGCAGCAGATTGGAAAGATTCAGACTCACCTGAACCCAGAGCTGAAGACAGTTAAGTGCTTCGTGACAAAATTCAACAAATATAACGAGGCACACAGACAGGGAATTGAAGCCATTAGAAAGTTTTATCCGACTCTTAAAACGGTGATCAGAACGTCACCTATCGTAGCCAAAAGCACGTTTGTAAAAATGCCGGTAGTAGAATACAGCCCCAGGGCAGCAGCTTCTGTAGACTATGAGTTACTGGTTACAGAATATCTGGAAATGATAGGAGGAAAGCAGAATGTCTAAAGATTTTAACGTATTCGATTCGCTTGGAAGCTTCGCACCGAAACTTAGCCAGGGAGAAGAAATCTACAGAGATCCATATGAGCTGGTGCCGTCAAACAATAATTTCTATTCTCCACAGGTGATCAATGAACTGGCAGAGTCAATTCTTCAGTTCGGACAGCTTCAGCCGGCAGTAATCGACAACAGAGACGGAAAAGATTATGTGATTGCCGGACATACAAGACGTCTGGCAATGATCAAACTGATCGAGGAAGGGCACGAGGAATTCAGAAAGATGAAGTGCCAGTATCTTCCAAGAAAAGAAATAGAGGACAAGTTTGGAGAGGATACAGATCTAGCCATAGAGCTGATCGAAATGCAGACGAACCTGTACCGTGAAAAAACCGACTGGGAGAAGATGCAGGAAGTTATCCGAACTGAAGAAATCGTGAAAGAAATGAAAGCTTCCGGAAGAATCCGAGATAACGTGCAGAAGATTTTAAGAGTATCCGGCGGGCAGCAGGGAAGATATCATGCGATCCATACAAGCTTATGCGAACAGTTAATGTCTGAGTTCAAAGAAAATCGGATCAGAGGCACTGTTGCATATGAGTTATCTAAATTATCACCGGAATTTCAGAAGTTGGCTTGTGAATTATTCCAGAAAGACGGAACGCTCAGTCTGGAAGATGCAAAAAAACTGTTAGCGCAGGAAAATGCAGAAAAGAACATTCCTGGTCAGATGAGCATAGAACAGGCCACAGGTCAGTTAAAGCCGGAAGCAGATACAACTCCAATCGACATAGAGACACAGATTAGGAGATTCTACGATGGAGCACAGAAACGTCTTCAGGAACGCATCCAGAACCGAGATAAGATGATGGTGCCAATGCGATTGAGAGACCTCTATAACGGTTCAAGAATCCAGAACGGATACCTAAATTACCGCGCAGAAAAAGCCTGCATTGTATTTAATCCTGGTACCAGCAAGGAAGAAGAAATTCACTGGAATGATCTTGCGGATATCCTGATACAGAAATATGGAAAAGAGCCAAAACCGGTTAAAATGACCACCATTGACGCTCCGGAGAAGACAAAACAGAAGGAAGAATACAAAGTAGAAATTAAAAAACCTGATGGAAAAGCAACGGCATATCTTAATTATGCAGCAGAACACCTTATACATAGCTGGAGAGATTGGTTCATTGAAGACTATCATAAACGAGTTATCAGTGTTTCAGAGAGTCCAAAAGAAATAAAGAAGAAAATAGCCGGGCAAAGCAGGAAATGGCATTTTAGCACAGGCACAGGAGTAGCATCGATAAATTTGTTTGATGAATATGTCCAAATCTGGAATGAAAAAGCAGAGTGCATCGGAAATTTTGATTGGTTCTATTTAGCTAAGTCTATTCAGAGTATGTGGAATGCGGTTGCACTGGAAGAAACTAAAAAGAGCTGCCAACCGGCAGCAGAAACGCCGGACAAAAAGCAGCAGGAAGACCATACCGGCGAAACTACCGAAACGGTAAAAGATGTTGTAAATACAGATCTTCCAGCCGCTTGGCCAGATTGCTTAAAAGATCTTCCAATTCCGACAGATACAGAGATTACAGATTTCCTTTATCGAAAAGAAACAAGGCTAAAGGAAATGATAAAAGTCGAAGAAGAAGAGCCTGGATTCCCACACATGATACTTATGCAGCAGCAGATGCTCGTTGCCGGACTGAGAATAATCAAGAATATTGTTGAAGATTGCCAGGGTGAAGAGGCAGAAGAGCCGGAACAGGTGCCGCTTCCGATCATGAAAAATAATGATCAGAGGAAGGAATGGCTAAGAAACTACAAGGATTGGGGCATCTGGTACGAAGACAAGAATACAGGAATCAAATATTACAAATATGACTTTGAGAATGGAGCACGTCTGATCGCAGAAGAATACGAACCAGATTTAGGAATCAATAAAAGCTGGTGGACATCAAGCGTAACGGAATCATATTACATGCACCTGGTAGGAGGACCTGAACCAGATCGAGCTGTCGGAGCGCCAAAGTGGACATATCATACACGATATAACAAATATCCGAACAGTGAGTCAGAACTTGTAGAATTCTTGAAGGAGATTCAGAAATGAGTAAGTTAGATCAGTATATGCAAGGACGTACAGAGGGCATGGAATTTGCCCTCCGCCTTGCGAAAGATAAAGGAATAGAAGAGCTGGAGAAAGAAGTCAGATTCCGTAACCGAACAGGAGTTTCATTAAACCTTACCAGGCAGGAGCTGGCAGCAGGATCGCAGAATATCAAGAACATGACGTTTGATACAATGCTAGCAATGAGCCTGATGGTTTTAAGAGACGAGTTTGATTTCGGGAAGAAGAGACTTGAAAGATTCAAGGACAGATTCACCCAAAAAGCCACGTCCTTGGCAGACGACTACTGTACATGGCTTGATATTATAGACACGCTCAAAGAAGAAACGGGGATAGACCTGGAAATCCGAATAAATAGTTGAAATGACAAAGGGGAAAAGGAGCGACATGGATTATGAGAAAGAGATTGTAGAAAGAATAAACGAACTCTCTGGCAGCAGATCACCATATGAAGTGTTCTGTGACTGGGTTAAATGCACCGCACTGGCCATCACAAATTGTTCGGACATATTCAGAGGGAAAACCTGGCAGAAAAGGGAAGATGAATATTTGAAGATAATAAGGCCATACGGACAAGATGCACATAAAATCAGCGAAATGACAGATTTGCTGATGTACGCATTAGAAAATAATATGTCTGATGTACTTGGGAAAATATATATGGATGCAGGATGCGGAAATAAGAACACAGGGCAATTCTTTACACCATATCATATATCTGAAGCTATATCGGGATGCACACTACCAGATGACGTAAGCCCGGAGAAACCAGCAATGATTTATGAACCTTCATGCGGAGGCGGAGGAATGATCATAGCTGTTGCTAAAGCCATAAAGGAAAAAGATATTGACTACCAGAGAGCTATGAAAGTGGTAGCGCAGGATCTTGATTGGAAAGCGGTATACATGACTTATGTACAGCTGAGCTTACTTGGAATAAGTGCAGTTGTGATACAGGGAGATACATTGCAGGAACCTTTGAGAAGGATGAAAGAATATCCTCCGGAACGGATATTCCGTACCCCACGAAAGAAAGGAATGCTGATTTAGGAAGAGAGGAAAAAGGAATGCGAGAAAAGGAGTTATTTTGTAACTATTTTGATGAATGGATAAGTCAGTACAAGGAAGGGACCGTCAGGGATATCACATTTAAAAAATGGAGAATGGCATCTGCGAGACTAAAAGAATTAGCTCCAGATTTATTACTTGAAGATTTGGATAGAAGAGAATATCAGAAGATAATAAATGAATATGCAGTAACGCATGAGAAAGTCACAGTAGAAGGCTTTCATCATATGCTTAAAGCGGCGATACTGGATGCAGTAGACGAAGGATTGCTGTTAAGAAATCCAACGCGAAAGATATCGGTCAAAGGGAAAAAGCCGAAGCCGAAAAGAAAAAAGTATCTTTCAGCCGAAGAGGCAGAAAAGTTGATAGATGTTCTGGAATTAAAACCGGATGAAATAAGCTATGACTGGATGATTTTACTTGGATTAAAAACAGGAATGAGACTTGAAGAAATTCTTGGCCTGACTGTTGAAGACTTCGATTTTCCAAACATGACATTAACAATTGATAAGTCGTTTGACTATAAAGATACTCAGGATTTCGCTCCGACAAAGAATAATAGTTCAATAAGAACAATCAAAATAGACTGGAAAACAGGAATGCAGTTCAAGACGCTGTTGGAAGGCAAAAGACCGGAAGACAGAGTGTTCGACTTTAAAAGAAAATTCTATAGCGGGACATTGAACGATCACCTGATAAGACGTTGCAAAGCGGCGGGAATTCCAGAGGTAACCATGCACTGTTTAAGACACACACATGCTTCTATACTGATGTATAAAGGAGTATCAACACAGAGCATCTCAAAGAGACTCGGGCATGCAAGTACGGAAATTACCCAGAAAGTTTATCTCCATATCATCAAAGAAATGGAAGTAAAAGATGAGAAGAAAGTGATAGCGGCGTTGATGGAACTAGACTACTGATGAAGCCATAAGAAATATGTAATATGGTGTGTCCAACTTGGACACAAAGAAAGATTCAAGGACAGATTTACACAAAAAGCTACATCCTTGGCAGGCGACTACTGCACATGGTTGGATATAGTAGACGTACTCAAGGAAGAAACTGGAATAGAATTAGAAATCCGTTTAAACGACAAGAAATGACCGATTCGGTCACTAAAAAAGGGTGCCCTAAAATTCACATAGATTCATTTCCTTCCTGCGTGAGCCTGTCAGATCGCAGGAAGGGGAAAGGAGACAAGATTGGAAAAAGTATGTAAAACGTGTATCGATAATGACTGCGGTCTCTGTGATCAGAAAGGAATCCTCGTAGATGATGACGATTCCTGCGAGAAGTGGAGAGGGCAGCAGGAATGGAAGGATAAGATGTTAAACGCCTTTCTGAGAGGACACTAACATGGACCAGGAAGGATTATTGTTCCCAAAAACACCGGGGAAGAAAAAAAGGAAACATCACTCAAGAAGCATTATCCCAGGAGACAACCCGAAGGCCTGCTACATATGCCAGAGCCGGAGAAACATAGAAGAGCACCACATATTCTTCGGATCCGGACTTAGAGACATATCAGAAGAAAAAGGCTTGAAAGTACATCTCTGCATGGAACATCACCGCACAGGATCCAGAGCAGCACACAACTGCAAGGAAGTTAACCTGTACTTCAAAAGGATAGCTCAGAGAGCTTTTGAGAACCAGACCGGCAGCAGGGAAGAATTTATGAAACTAATTGGCAAGAACTATCTGTAAGGAGGAGCAAAAATGTTAATCAGAAGTCAGGACAAATTAGTGATAATACCATTAAACGATTTTACAATCACAGTAGACACTGAAGAATATGCAGATAATAGAGAACGTAATATCTGCGTCTGCAAGTCAGAATCAATCTTTGAAATTGGACACTATTCAACAAAAGAAAAAGCTATCAAGGTGCTGGATATGATTCAAGAAGCATATGCAGATTTTGAAGCATCGAAAATCACTAGCGCAGGATTGGCAACGACGGCATACACGGGAAGCTATAAAACTCCTGATAGTGTATCAGTTGGAATCAAGGTGTTGAAAGGGTATGCGGAAATGGTAAAAGAATCATTAGTCTTTCAGATGCCAGAGGATAGTGAAATGGAAGTATGAGCGATGGAATGACATTTATTCAGAACGAAGACGAAGCATTTAGTGTATATGATGATACTTATGACATTGTAATACATTGCGAATCGAAAGAGGAACAGGATAAAACTATTGAGCATTTAAAATCTACTAGCTGGATTCCGGTCACAGAAAGGCTTCCGGAAGAACAAGATTCTATATTTGCAAAACTCAAAGGGACAAATAAATGGTCTGAATCAATGTTTGAGAGAACATCGTACGAAGTCATAGTTACAGTAAAGTATGCAGATGGAACTATTTTGACGAAAACAGCACATACAACAGACGGAAAATGGAAATTAGCATACCCAACTCTTAATGGTACCGTTATCGCATGGAAACCATTTCCGAATCCATATAAGGAGAATGATAATAAATGAAAAACAAAGTTACAAACCTTGATATTGTTGTCCGGGTAATTGGTGGAAAGCCTTATTATTCGCTGAAATATAAGAAACTCGGAAATAATTATTTCAATGTTGGATATAGCTCATATTCGCTTGAGAATGTTATCGCATGGAAAAACGAATATTTCGATATGATTCAACAGGATGAAGATGATGGCTGGATTCCAGTAGATGAGAGACTGCCGGAAGAAGATGGAACGTATCTAGTGACGTTTAAGAACGGAATAAAAGTTTGTATGGTAGGATATGGTTCTTGCGAGAGAACTGTACTAGGACATCCAATTGGACATGGCTGGTATAGCTTGGAAGAAACACAATATTATGCGGAGGACAGTATTATTGCCTGGATGCCACTTCCAGAACCATATAAGGAGACCAAATAAATGTTAAAAATAATGCGTTGCGAAGGAAACGGGCAAAGTAGTTGTAAAGGATGCGAAGATAAAGGTATCTGGAACAGACACTGGATGTGCTTCTTATACAAGATAGAGGGGCAGGAAGGTTGCTACTGTGAGAAATGCATAAAAGAAATCATGAGGAAAGAGGGATGTGATTGAATGAGTAGACTAATTGATGCTGATGAATTAATTAAATACATTAAAACTTGGGAGATTGGGACAAGCATTAGTTCCGACCAGAAAGAGTTTATTGATTGTGTTAGCAAGCAGCCGACAGCTTTTGATGTGGACAAGGTTATTGAGCAGATTGAAAATATAAGAGCAAATTTTGATTGTAAATTATGTAAATACAATGATGACGAAAACACAATATGTAGTGAAGATTGTTCAGATGCACTTATTGATATTTTGCTGGAAATTGTGAAAGGCGGTGGAATTAAATGAGTAGATTAATAGACGCAGATGAATTGAAAGAACGATTTTGTGAAGAAAACTGTGGTAAGAACAGATGCGTTGATCACATGGATAAATGTGCATGGATTTTATCAGTAGAAGAAAGTAAAACTGCTTTCGATGTGGACAAGGTTGTGGAGCAGTTAGATACATACATAACAAAGCTGGTTGGAAGAAATGCTGCGCTATATAAGACAGTTATGCAGATCGTGAAAGGTGGTGGAGCTGAATGAGAGAAATTCTTTTCAAGGCAAAGCGAATTGATAATGGTGAATGGGTCGAGGGATATTATTACAAAATATCTGAAACAACCTATTGTTTTAAAGAGGACTATGAACGGAAACCAGTACCAGAACATCACTATATTTTGCAAGAGAGAATGACTGACTGGGGACTCCCAAATCAGATGGTACAGATTGAAATTGATCCAGAAACGCTCTGCCAATACACAGGCTTGACAGATAAGAATGGAAATAGAATCTGGGAGAATGACATTATTCAGTATGAAAATATTACCGCTCCTGTAAGATTTGGATTTCATGATTTAGGATATGGATTCTATGTAGACTTTTTACGCGAAACATATCTGCGAGAAGAACTTGGATACTGGAGAACAAAGGTGATCGTCACCGGAAACATCTTTGACAATCCGGAATTAGCGAAGGAGGGATAAACATGGAAAAGACATGTAAAAGTTGCATTGACAATGATTGCTGTGATGAATGTATCGAATATGGCGGAGATTATTACAGAGACGAAAACGGAGACATCATTTGCAGATGCCTTGAGTGTCCAGATGGGCCATACCAAGACTAGGAGGACGAATAATGCAGACCAATACAGATTCGGTTGAATTGGAGTGGAAGTGTGAGAATATGACTCCCTTCGGATGCAAGGCAAGAGATACTGCAAAGGAATTGATGCTTCAGGAACTGGTCGAAAGAAGTGATACATACCTGGAATTATCTGATATCTGCAAAGAACAGTGTTGCTATGGATGCGATAAGATCTGCGGTTATCGGTGTGGCCGAGTACTTGATCAGAAAGGAGAATCATGAATCTCAGACAGAAAAAGAAACTATTTAAGAAAATGACCGGAAACAATCCACCAAAATGGATGAAACTTTCTGGAAAGGAATATCATAAAACGCCAGAGAAAAAGAAATATACCAAACCGGAGATTATCTCTGTGTTAAACAAGGTGTTTAAAGGACGTATACGCTGCAGATTTGAACCCGAAGAAATAAATAAAACAGTGGAAGAAACTATGAGAAAAGTAGAAGAATGCTTGTATAAAGGCATGAATTACGCAAGAAATACAGAGAACATGATACATGTAACTCAAATTCTTACACGAAACAGGAGAATAAGGAAGTATTAAAGGAAAACGGAGACACACAATATGGATGATAATAGAGCAAAGACCTGTAAACACAGCACCGGACAGATCGGCCAGCTTGCAGTATATGTCCTCCCAACATGCCCGAACATGAATATAATCAAAGGAAGATTCGTAACCACCAGACAGAAATGCCGAAATTGCAGATTCTACAAGGAGAAAAAATGAACTTATATGAAGTCAAAGATGCAACTACTGGACGGATTATCATTCATGCTTCTCCAGCCAGAGAAATCGCAAAATTATTAAAATGTTCTGCGGAAAGAATCAGACAATCATACATCGGAAATTATGCAATTGAGCACAAATACAAGGTAGACTGCGTGGATACGGCGCTAAAAAAGAATGACTCAATCTGGATAGACTGGGACTTATGTCGGAACAGAATTTTGAAATACGGGAGGAAATAGAAAAAATGATTTTTGCAAATTCACCGTTTGAAATTCTGAATGAGGCTTTTCGAAATTTATATCCGGATAAAACATACAGAGCCTGCATCGAAGATGGAATGGAAGATGAAGATGGAAAAGAAGTATTTGGATACACCCAGTTTACAAAAGATAAAGATCCTGTAATTGCAATCAGTGCAGATCTAAGCATCAAGGATGCAACAGAGATATTTGCTCATGAGCTGGCCCACGTGGCAGCAGGAGAGAAAGCAGGACACGGAGAGGAATGGGAGACAGAATTTCAAAAGATATTTGACGAATACAACAGAATTGGCCAGAAACGATTTGCAATGAAAGGAGAAAGGTAATGCCGCTTAACGAAGTAAAGAGAGAAACAATTATAGAAAATAGAGCAGGCGGATACGCAGAAGCTCAGAGAGATATGCTTATAAATGCAATTAATTGCAACATCCCGCATAAATACATTCGTGAAATGGTATCTGGGGACAAGGAACCAAAAAGAAACTATCTCATGGAATTATACCAGTCAAAGCCAGAGAATCTGGATATAACAGAAGAATTAGCAACTATGGCATTGAAGACCTTACAGCAATATATCCACAATATCCACGGGGATTGTGGAAAATGTATCTGCGCAAGAGAAGATGACGGAAGATGCTGGATGGGAGGATGCGAAGAAATAGAAACTGGCGTGTCCAACTTGGACACAAAGAGCGATTAACACAGGAATGCAAGAAAGGCATAAATATGAATAGAGCAACCGTAATGGGACTGGAGAACCGAGAAGAAGTATTCGCTTATATAGTCAGATACATAAATAAGCACACATATGCTCCATCTGTGAAAGAAATCGCAGATGGAGTGGGAATATCCAGAGAAGCGGCAAGAAGACATGTGATCTGGCTAATTGAAGATGGATATCTGCAGACAGACACAAATCTTGGAGAATCAAGAGCGTATAGAGTGGCTGAGACCAGAGTAGTCAAGAAAGGAAGAAAGAAATGTTCAGAGACGGAATGAAAATCCTCTGCCAGAATCAGGAAGAGTTTGATAAGATTTCAGAATTGGCAGAGAAAGAAGGAAAGAAGTGGCCAAGACCAAATGCCCCGAGAGTGATCACCAAAGAAGCAATCATACACATAGATGGAAACATTATGACATATGCGGATGAGGGTTCAAGTATCTATAATTTAAAAGACGCTATAAAAGCTTCGATGATATTGAGATACCCAAATGCGAACGGATTTAAACAATCACTTTGGTATGACTACGGAATTAAAAATGGGATGAGGATGACGTTAAAGATTACGCCGCAGATGGTAAACGACTACCGCGAGTGCAAAGCAAAGGCAGAAGCAGTAGGAGAATTTCCTTGTAATAAATGTTCCTGGATTAAACTTAAGGTTGGAGACAAGTACACGTGCGAATACAAAGAGACACAGCAGGCAATAAAAGAAGCGGAAAAAGTATTTATGATGAATTAAAGCTGAAAGGAAAAAGAGATGAATAAGTCAAAGAATATAGTTTTAGAGAGAGGGATTAATCGAAAACAATATGAGTTAGTGAAGAAGATGGATCGGCAGCAGTTCAACAACTTCTGCAAGAACCTGTATGATCAGGGAAGAGAGTCCGTAAAAAGAAAAAGCCTGACATCAAAAGAAATCAAAGAAGTTCTGCTGAGTGTAAAAGGAATCGGAGAAAAGCGAGCAGAGGAAATTGTTAAAAAGCTGGAAGCCAAGGTGAATGAAGAAGAACAGGAGGGAGGACCAGATGAAGAAAAAGAAGAGAAGAATAAAGGAAATATCACCGGAAACTCCATGGGAGAAGATGGACGAGTATGATGTATGCAGGTTGAAATACGAACAATGTCAGTACTGCAAGTATTTCCTGATACAAAATACAAAGGCAATCGGAATGGGAACATGTGACTATATCGGAAAGACTGGACACATGAGGGGATGCACTCCTTTACAATGCAAGGAAAAAGGCATATTTGTAAAAGCGAAAGGAAAGAAAAATGGAAAGAGAAAAGAAAAATGCCTGGAAGATTAAGTATCTGGAAAGATACAGAACCTGCAAGGCAAAGGTGGAAGAAGCAAGGATTAAAGAATCAGAGTTGAAGGAAATGAGATGCCAGGCAATTGAGAAGCAGTACCTGGCAGCAGTCGAAGAAAGAAAGAATAGAGAAACAGAACTGTCAAAGATATATGAGGAAACAGAAAAAGCAATAGATGCTCTTGAAGATCAGAAGGAAAAGAAAGTCCTTACACTTATTTACATTGGTGGGAAGGACTGGAAGAGAATAGCGAAGGATATGACATACTCTGAGAGACAGGTAATGAGAATACACGGAAATGCCGTTGACAAAATAAAGTTGTCAGCGAATGTCATGGAATGTCAGTAAATGTCAGTGAATGTCATAGTACCTAAATTATAAAGACTCTGATATAATTACAAATGGAGCAATCATCTACTTCAATTCATAGACTCCTTTGTGTAACGGTCTGGGAAACCAGACTGCAACAGGACATATACGGAAGGCATCAGTATAGGCGGCGAAACATACCAATGCCCAGGTTCGATACCTGGTGTCCTGATCGGTTACGACAGTAACCAAAAACTTACCAGGGTAATTTTCCTCAAGCTTTAACAGCGGGAGCGCTGGTTGCCCTAGCGCTCCTAAAAAGGAGAAAGCAATGGCAAGAGAATTTGCAAAAAGTTTTTATAACAGCAAGCAGTGGAAACGATGTAGAGCCGCATACATCAAGTACCGTCAATCCATAGACGGAGGCATGTGTGAAACATGTCACCAGAAGCCAGGATACATCGTACATCATAAGACAGAGTTATCGCCGGACAATATAAAAAACCCGGATATAACTCTGTCTTTTTCTAATCTCAAGTACGATTGCCACGTTTGCCACAACAAAGAGAATCCAAAAGAAGAAGCTATCAAACCGGTGCAGAACAGATACAGATTTACGGAAGATGGAGACGTGATTCCTGTACTCCCCCCGTAAAATTCATCGTATTTTTCAAAAAGGACGACCGAAAGCTCCGGCATCCGGCCGTTGTCCGTCA
>ERZ791923.1973-NODE-1973-length-20017-cov-3.708145_pt1 | contig 20017 bp, 10 predicted proteins | sample MGYA00510133_ERZ791923 | MGnify/ENA primary metagenome ERZ791923 (study PRJEB30046, sample SAMN00792106) | human gut metagenome | study: EMG produced TPA metagenomics assembly of the A metagenome-wide association study of gut microbiota in type 2... | reverse complement strand
CTTTGTCGGGCCTGTTGCTTTTTGGCAGCGGCTTAGGCTGTTTTGGCGGCTGGGCTAACTTAGCTATTTCAGGTGGCTTATCTGTCCGGGGAAGCCCGGCGCCCGCGGCTTAGGCCTTTTTTGATTCCGCTTCCTTCTAACCATTTAAACCTATACACGACATGAAAAAACTTATTACTGCGGCCATGACGCTGGCGCTGGCATTGAGTGCCGGTGCCACTGTCCGTTACGTCACGCCTTCGGGCACCGGCGACGGCTCTTCATGGCAGAACGCGGGCGGCGACCTCCAGGCCGCCATCGACGCCTCGCAGGCGGGCGACCAGATTTGGGTCAAGGCGGGCACATACGCCCCGACTTCGCTCATCAAATCCAACAAATTGACGTCTAAGGCTTTCATCCTCAAGGACGGCGTGTCGCTCTACGGCGGTTTCGCCGGCACGGAGTCGTCGCTTGCCGACCGTCAGAAGGGCGCCGAGGCTTACGACTTCGCCAATGCCACCATCCTTGACGCCGACGACGACACCCCGGACGTGTGGACACGCGCCTTCGCCGGTGGTACTTCCTACAGCTGGACGTGGGAACAAAGCTCCAATAACGTCACCGGCACCAAGAATAATTCCACGCACGTGCTCTATTGCGCCGCGCAGATGACGCAGCCCACCGTCATCGACGGCTTCACGCTGCGCGGCGGAAACGCCAACATCTTCAATGTCAAGGCCAACGGCGGCGCCGTCTACGCCCTCGGCACCGTGGACCTGCGCAACTGCCGTATCCTCGAAAACTCCAGTTACTTCACCGCCGAGGCAACTGACTGCAACTCCTATGGCGGCGCCGTCTACCTCGACGGCGGCACGATGACCGGGTGCTACATAGCCTCCACCTATTGCCATTCCTCCTACGGCAACGGCCAGGGAGGCGGCGTTTACGCCAAGAACGCCACCATTTCCGGTTGCACGTTCGTGGACTGTGTGGCCACAGACGACGGCGGAGGTGCATACATGAAGGGCGGCACTTTGACCGACTGCACCTTCGAGCGCTGCTATGCCGCAAATGGCGGTGCCGTCTTCAACGACGGAGCCACCGTGGAGGACATCCGCGTCTTCGACTGCCGCGGCATCCAGGGCGGCGGCGTATATAATAAAGGTACGTTGCGCCGTGCGTTGGTGCGTGGCTGCTATTCCGACGCCACTGAATACACGCAGGAAAATAGCCTCCTTGGCGGTGGCGGTCTGTGGATTGAGAGCGGCGACGCCGTGAACTGCGCGCTGTTCAACAACACCGCCTTCAAGGGGGGCGGCGCTTACGTCGTCGGCGGACGCATCATCAACAGCACCATTGTCAACAACGCCTCGCGCCTCGAAGGCCAGGAGAACCTGACCACCGACGCAACGGGCCTCTATAACTGCATCAGCGACACCGCTACGGCCGCCGACAACTTTATGTCGCTGCCCTCGTTCGCCGGCCGCGCCACCACTGCAGCGCAGGAAACCCTTCTGCGCGCAGCCGACCTCTCGCTGGCACCCGGCAGCGCCTTCATCGACGGCGGCACGCCGTTCGAAGGATTCACCTCCGGCACCGACCTGGCCGGCAATCCCCGCGTCTCCGGTTCATCGATCGACACCGGCGCCTACGAATACCAGGGTGCGGCAGCAGTGCCCACCATCACGCTGACCTTCGCCCCCGGCACCGAGTCGGCACGCATCGGCATCGGCGGCGCCACCGGCTATGAGTTCACCATCGACTGGGGCGACGGCAACCCCGTTTCCTACACCGCGCAGGGTTACTACACCCACGCGCTGACCGGCAACACCGTGCGCGTCTACGGCGACGACGTGATAGTGCTTCAGGCGCCGTCGCAGAACATCATCGGCGCCGACCTTTCCCGCGCCTCGAAGCTCATCCGCGTGATGCTCGGCCAGAACGGCCTGTCGCAGCTCACGCTCGGAAACCATCCGTCGCTCACCGGTCTTTACGCCGAGCAGAACGCCCTGACATCGCTCGACGTTGCCGGCTGCCCGGCTCTCACCGTGCTCGACGTGCATGAGAACGCCATCGCTTCGGCCATCGACTGCTCCGCAATGTCCGCGCTCTCGAAAGTGGACGTGGCCGACAACCATATCGCCTCGCTCACCCTGCCTAAGCACTCCACCCTCTACGAAGTGGACGCCTCGAACAATGAGCTTACCGCCATCGACGTCACCGGCCTCGGCGGCGTGGAAGAGCTGAGCCTCTACGGCAACAAGCTGACCGCCATTGACCTTACGGGCATGACGGCGCTGACGGACCTCTCGCTCTACGAAAACGAGCTTACCGCCATTGACCTCTCCCCGTGCACCGCGCTCGAAACCTTCAGCGCGGCAGAAAACCGGATTGCCTCAATCGACGTGAGCACCGTGCCCACGCTCACCGGCCTCTACCTTCAGGACAACGAGCTCAGCGAGCTCAATATCTCGGCCAACCCGAACATCCGCTGGCTCAACGTCAACAACAATAACCTCTCGGCCCTCGACGTCACGGCACAGCGTTCGCTGAGCATCCTCAATGCCGGCGGCAACCATATCTCCTCTATCGACTTGTCCGGCAACAGCTCCGTAAGCTCGCTCGACCTGAGCGGCAACGGCCTCACCGAAGTCAACGTCTCGGCGATGAGCTACCTGAGCCAATGCCATTTGGAGAACAACGCGCTGACGGCCCTCGACCTCAGCCGGAACGCCTATCTCTACGGCCTCTTCGTGGGCAACAACCGTCTCTCGACGCTTGACATCTCGCACAACACCTACCTTCAGCGCCTCGAAGCGCAAGGCAACGCCCTGACGGCCCTCGACGTGACGGCCAACACCGGCCTGCAGGAACTCCTGCTCCAGAGCAACAAGCTTGACGCCGCGACCCTCAACTCGCTGCTCGCCGCCCTCCCCGACGTCAGCAACGTGACGCCCACCGAAACCACCGGGTTCCTGCGCCAGCTCAACGTCAGCTTCATGCCCGGCACCAAGGACGCCGACATCTCGGTGGCCGAGGGCAAGGGATGGTACGTTACCGCCGACTATGACCAAGAGCCGGAAACGTCGCTAACATCGCTCAACATCCAGATTAACCGCGCCGGCGACGCCATCTACGACACCGCCTCGACCTCCATAGAATGGACCAACGACCAGCAGACAGCCTTCCGCATAGTCGGTTTCAACGGCACGGGTGTCAACCTGGCCTGCTCGGTGGACGCCGACGGCAACGTCAAGGTTTTCCCGCAGGTTTGCGGCACCGACGAGGATTACAACTACCTGATGATTGTGAACGCCGACAACACCGACGGCAACCCTATGGCCATCAGCAACACATACGTGGCCGGAACCTACGACGGCACCACGCTGACGCTCCAGCCCTGGAACCTCATCCGCGTGCCCTACACCTTTACCGAAAACCTCGGCACCTATTACACTGAGAACATGACGAGCACCTTCGTGCCGGGCAACGCCACGATGACCTACGGCACGGGCACACGCGCCGACGAAACTACCGTCAACCTCTATGCCGAAGTGCAGCCGGACAACAGTGTGATGCTCTACAACTGGGCTGGTATCGCCGCCGTCAAGATGACGGCAATCCCCGGCGGATGGTCGCTCGACAAGGACTCCGCAGCCGCCCGCTATGACGGCAAATCCTACTACCTGCGCAACGCCGACGGGGAGGCTGTGACAACTACCTTCGTGGCCGACGCCCGCAACATCACCTTCGGCCCGTGGCGCCTCGCCGCAGCCACCGGCACCGGCTCGCTCGGCGCCGCCGACAACGCCGTGCTCTCTTTCACCTTCGACCTGCCTGTCACCGTCGGCATCGATTCCGTATTCGGCGAGACACCCGTCGAAGTGATCTACTACAACGCCGCCGGACAGAAGAGCCACGTGCCCTTCGAGGGCATAAACATCGTAGTAAGCCGCTACAGCGACGGACGCACCGCCACCACCAAGCGCCTTATCCGCCGCTAATCCCCAGTCCGGGCTTTAACGATAAGTTAACGCCGGAGGCTTGAACCTTATGACCCGAGAGGATGTTTCCCTTATCGAAGGGAGGCATCCTCTCCTTGACATTGCAGGGGTGTTTGTCTCTTTTTCAGAGCTTAATTTGAAATTTCGTAAGATTTATTTGGAATATTGGTCGAAAGGTTGTAACTTTGTGCCGCAAAAATGTCTGTCCGCAGGGGTCTTTCTGGGATTTTGCGGCCATAAAGTCCACATTATAACCTGAAAGTCAATAACTTAAATATATTGAAAAAGATGAAGTTTATTAAGAATTTGCTACCCTTTATGGGTATGGGAGCACTGTTGCTGACCGCCTCGTGCTCTTCTGAAGACGTACCCGAACAGCCCGTGGCAGGCGAAGGCGTTACCTTTACGGTAAATCTTCCCGCCGAGTTGCAGAGCCGTGCCGCTTTCGGCAGCGGTCTCGACGCAGTGAACCTGACTTGTGCCGTTTACGAACACGGCAAGAAAGAGCCGCTCATCATCAACGGTGAAAACAACACGCTTACAGCCACCTTCACAAATCTGAAGACAACCGTCACGATGAACCTTCCGCGCGGCAAGGCTTACGACATCGTATTCTGGGCACAGAACCCCGATGCTCCCTACACCTTCAGCGCTACTGACCACAATTTCAACATCAATTATGCCGCAGTCAACTCCTACGACGAGAAGTATGACGCTTTCTGCTGGATAGAGAAGAACTTCTCCATCACGACGGCTACTTCCAAAAAAATCACGCTTTACCGTCCGTTTGCACAGCTGAACGTCGGCACCATGGACACAGCTGATGCCAAGACATTCAAACTCGACTACTCCCAGTCGCAGATTACCGTCAATGGCATCTACTCGCAGTTCGACTTCCTCGAGGGTGCTGAAGATGTTCAGGGCACAGTCACCGGCGAAGCCGCTGACGTGACATTCGCAATGAGCAATATCCCCAACACCAACCTCGCCGAAGGACAAGCTCCCGAGCAGTTCCCCGTGCAGATAGAAAACAAGACCATTGACTATATGGCAATGCTCTATGTGCTCGTTCCGACCCAGAAGATGATTACTCAGGTAACATTCGGCGTTAAGGATCCGAGCTACAAAGCCTTCACATTCGAGAACGTTCCCTTCCAGCGCAACTACCGCACCAACATCTACGGTAACCTGCTGACCGCTCCCGCCGAGTTCAACGTAGTGATCGACCCGATCTTCAATACTCCCGACTACAACGTGGTAGTTAGCGACGTTGCTGCTCTCGACGCTGCTTTCAACGCAGAAGGTGAAACAGCAAACATCACACTTTCCGGTGACATTGCCAATGCAGGTGTGCTCGAGGTACCCGCAGGCAAGACTGTAACCCTCAACCTCAACGGCCACAACCTCGGCAACGTTTGCCTTAAAGCTATCAAAGCCGGTTCAAACCTCATCATCAACGGTGAAGGTATTCTCAGCGGTTCCAACGGTACAGATGAAAATCCCGTGGTTTGGGTAGGCGCAGGTAACGTTACCCTCAACGGTGGTAGCTATGTAGGCGGTACGGACATGAATAACGTTTGCAACTCCACAATCTACGTTAACGGTACAGGTAACGCCATCATCAACGGCGGTACTTACAGTGGCGTTAAATATACAAACGGCAAATACTATGTCCTCAATGTAAACGATAATACTAACGGTACCATCGAGCTCCGCGGCGGTCTTTACATCGACTTCAACCCGGCAGCCGACCTTACCGACGGCAGCAAGATTTACGTCGCTACCGGCTTCAAGAGCGTTAACGTAGCCGGCACAACCAACTACCAAGTAGTAGCCGAATAATTCCAAGAAAAGAAACCAACCCTCTATAAAAAGAGCCGGAGCATCCCGCCCCGGCTCTTTTGTTTCTTATGGGACGGAGACATTCCTGCCTGCGCCTCAAGCCGCAAAGCGGCTGACAACACAAGACCTCTGCAACAAACTCTTTCAGCAGCCGCCGGCGCGGCTTAAGGGAGGGGCAGGAATGCCCCCGTTTCATAACCCCGTTCCATAATCACGCACGTTTTTTTGCCTGCGTCCCGATTTTTTCGTAATTTTGTGGTTGATTTGCATCTTAGCGACCTTTTTTGGCAATTAGGGCGTTAAGATTCTGTATATCGTTGTTAATTATGGCTTATTCTGATAAAAATATTGATAAGGATGCCCGTGCCGCCGGCAAGGAGGATGACTCCCAACTGCTCAAAGACGCTACCCGCAGCGAGTATAAGTACGGTTTCGTCACAGACATCGACACCGACATCGTCCCTCCCGGCCTCAACGAGGATGTGATCCGCCTCATCTCCAAGAAAAAGGGTGAGCCGGAATGGCTGCTCGACTTCCGCCTGAAGGCCTTCCGCTACTGGTTAACGCTCACTCCGCCGCACTGGGCGCATCTCGACATACCCGAAATCGACTTCCAGGCCATCAGCTACTATGCCGCTCCCAAACCCAAGGAGTTGAAAAAGAGCATGGACGAGGTGGACCCCGAACTGGTGAAGACCTTCAACAAACTGGGAATCTCGCTGGCCGAGCAGAAGCAACTGGCCGGCGTGGCCGTCGACGCCGTGATGGACTCCGTAAGCGTGCGCACCACACACCGCGAGAAACTCGCCGAGCTGGGCGTAATATTCTGCTCCTTCTCCGAGGCCGTGAAAGACTATCCCGACCTGGTGCGCAAATATCTCGGCAGCGTGGTGGGCTACCGTGACAACTTCTATGCGGCGTTGAACTCGGCAGTCTTCAGCGACGGCTCCTTCGTCTACATCCCGAAGGGAGTGCGTTGCCCGATGGAGCTCAGTACCTACTTCCGCATCAACGCGGCGGGTACGGGCCAGTTCGAGCGCACGCTCATCGTGGCCGACGACGACGCCTACGTCAGCTATCTGGAAGGGTGTACGGCGCCGATGCGCGACGAGAACCAGCTGCACGCCGCCATCGTGGAGATAATCTGCGAGGAACGCGCAGAGGTAAAATACAGTACCGTGCAGAACTGGTATGCCGGCGATGCCGAAGGGCGCGGCGGCATCTACAACTTCGTGACGAAACGCGCCCTTTGCCGCGGCGACCGCTCCAAGGTGTCGTGGACACAGGTTGAGACAGGCTCCGCCATCACATGGAAATACCCCTCCTGCGTGCTCAAGGGTCGCGAATCGGTGGGAGAGTTCTATAGTGTGGCCGTCACCAACAACAAGCAGCAGGCCGACACGGGCACCAAGATGATACACATAGGCGAGGGAAGCCGCTCCACCATAGTGAGCAAGGGCATCTCCGCCGGCGAGTCGCAGAACAGCTACCGCGGCGAGGTGAAGATAGCCTCCAAGGCCGAGGGGTGCCGCAACTTCACGCAATGCGACTCGCTGCTGATGGGCGACCGCTGCGGCGCGCACACATTCCCCTACATCGATGTGCAGAACGACTCCTCCACCGTGGAGCACGAAGCCACGACCTCGAAAATCAACGAAGAACAGATATTCTACTGCCGCCAGCGCGGCATCCCCACGGAGAAAGCCGTGGGCCTCATCGTCAACGGCTACGCCCAGGAGGTGATGAAGAAGCTCCCCATGGAGTTTGCGGTGGAGGCGCAGAAACTCCTCCAGATAACCCTCGAAGGCAGCGTAGGTTAAGCCTATAAAGCTTATAAGACTTATAAATCACATAAGTCTTATAAGCCGCCCCACTCCTCGAAAAAATTGAAAAGGAATGAACGAACGCACTATAATAATCGACGGTGCTGACCCGCAAATCTTCTACGGCGTCAACAACAACAACATTTCGCTGATACGCAATCTCTTCCCGAAGCTGCGTATGGCGGCACGCGGAAACGTCATCAAGGTAATAGGGGAAGAGGGCGAGACGGCCGACTTCGAGCAGAAGATAAAGCAGCTCGAAGCCTACGCCTCGCAATACAACAAACTCCCCGAAGAGGTGATAATCGACGTCATCAAAGGCGACGCCCCGAAGCGCGTCGACCCCGAAGGTGCCATCATCTACACTACCACGGGACGCCCCGTCATCCCGCGCAACGCCAACCAGGCGCGTATGGTGAAGTCGTTCGCCGAAAACGACCTTACCTTCGCCCTTGGCCCCGCCGGTACGGGCAAGACATACATAGCCATAGCCCTGGCCGTGGCGGCGCTGAAGAACAAGGCGTGCAAGCGCATCATCCTGTCGCGTCCGGCAGTCGAGGCCGGGGAGAAACTCGGTTTCCTCCCCGGCGACATGAAAGACAAGATAGACCCATATCTGCGCCCTCTATATGACGCCCTGGAAGACATGCTGCCTGCCCTCAAACTCAAGGAATACATGGAGGCCGATACCATACAGATAGCGCCGCTGGCCTTCATGCGCGGCCGTACGCTAAACGACGCCGTCATAATCCTCGACGAGGCGCAGAACACCACCAAACATCAGATGAAGATGTTCCTTACGCGCCTCGGCGTAAACGGCAAGATGATAGTGACGGGGGACTGTTCGCAGATAGACCTTCCGCGCACGGTGCAGAGCGGCCTCTTGCAGGCGCTGAAAATCCTGCGCGGCGTCAAGGGCATCGGCATGATAGAATACGAGAAAAAAGACATTGTGCGCCACCCTCTGGTGCAGCGCATTGTGGACGCTTACGAGCACCGCGAGAAGAAGGTGGACGAGGAGTTCGCCGCGCGCCTCACGGACTCCGAGCCTAACGAAACAGAAATATAAGATGGGAAAGACAATACAACCCGGCGATACCGTAAGGTATCTCAGCGCCGTGGGCGGCGGCACGGTGACGCGTGTGGACGGCCGCATGGCATACGTGGACGACAACGGTTTCGAGACGCCGGTGCTCGTAAGCGACCTCGTCGTGGTGATGGCCGCCGGCCACCAGAAAGAGGCTATGGCCGCCAACCTGATGTTCGACCAGAGCGTGCGCGACGTGCAGGAGAAACGTCGCAAGGAAAAGGAGGTGCCAGCCGCGGGCGCCGAACCCGCTCCCGAGGAGCCGGTGGTGGAGACCGTGCACGGCGACCTGCTGACGCTCGTGCTCGCCTTCGAGCCGTCGCAGACGCGTGACCTCTCGAAAGCATCGTTCAACGCCGTCCTCGTCAACGACTCCAACTACTTCCTGAGCTTCAGCTTCGCGCGCCGCGGCAACGACGACCGCGAGTGGACGCAGGTCTTCACAGGCACAGTTGCCCCCAACGAGCTGATGGACCTGGCGCAGTACAGCCACGAGACGCTCCAGCAGATAGAGCGCGTCTCGCTCCAGGCTTTCGCTTATAAGAAAGATAAGGGCTACGAGATGAAGCCCGTGGTGAACATAACGCGCCGCCTCGACCTCACCAAGTTCCACAAGCTGCATTGCTTCCGTCCCGGCGTCTACTTCGACAACCCGGTGCTGGAACTGCCGCTGCTCAAGGACGACGTGGAGCCGCGGCGCACCATCACCGATACGGACCGCCGCGAGGACGCCGCCCTCAAGCTTGCAGAGAAATACAAGGTCACCGGCGGACCGGAACGCAAACCCGGGAAAAAGAAGAATCCGGAGGCCAACCCCACGGCCCTGCTGCCGCTCATAGAGGTAGACCTGCACATAGCCGAACTCACCGACACCACCGCCGGGATGTCGAACTCCGACATGCTGGGGATGCAACTCGATGCCGTGCGCTCCACCATGAAGAAGCACGCGCGCCGCACGGGTCAGAAGATAGTCTTCATCCACGGCAAGGGGGACGGCGTGCTGCGCCGCGCCGTGCTCGACCTCCTGAAGAAAGAATACCCGAAGGCCGGGACGCAGGACGCCTCGTTCCGCGAATACGGTTTCGGCGCAACCCTTGTAACCGTGCATTGAGATGAAAGCGGGTGACGAATGGTGGACCTCCCCCACCGAAAGCGGGAACGGGCGGCTGGTGATAGTGACCGGCCGCGACGGCGTGGACGCTCTGCGCCTCAGCGGCAAATACCCCTACCGCGTGGAGCTGACGTGGCGTTATCCCTGCGGCGACGACGGAATGCCATCCCGCGAGGAGTCCGAACTCATGGAGCAGGCCGACGAGGCGCTGAAAACCACCTTCCGTAAGGAACACAAGGCCGGCGTAATAACCGGCATCTATACCGGCGACGGACAGCGCGACTGGGTAATCTATACACCGAGCCTGAAACTTTTCGGCTCGGTGCTCAACCGCGCCCTGTCCGCCCTGCCTCAGCTTCCGCTCGAAATCTCCGCCGAGGAAGACCCGCAGTGGGAAGAATACGAAATGATGCGCGAAAACTCCTACATCGCGCCCGAAGATGACTGAAACAGGAACACACACACGAAAGAAACTTACTTAAATAAATTCTTATGATAAAAAAATTAACATTAATGATTACGGCATTCGTGCTGCTCTCTTCAGCGGCGCGGAGCCAATGCACGTCGCAGCCGCCCCTGATGCAGGAAGACACTCAGAACGTGGTCATCTACTATCACGCCGATCAGGGCAACCTGGGGCTGCTGAACCTTCCGTCCTCGACTCCGGTCTACGCCCATTCCGGCGTCATCACAAACCTCTCCACCTCCGGCTCCGACTGGAAATACGCCCCTACCTGGGGCGACAACAGCGAGAAATATAGGATGGAGTACGTGAGTCCCAACCTCTACCGTCTCAATATAGGCGACATCCGCACATTCTACGGTATCACCAATGCCTCCGAGGTGGTCAAGAAACTCGCCTTCGTGTTCCGCACCGGCGACAACACCAAGGAGGGAAAAGGGGAGAACGGCACAGACATCTTCCTTGACGTTCTGCCCGACGGCTTGCAGTCGCTGCTGCTATCGTCGCACAGCGGCAACGTCATCGACGCCAATGACCCCACCGTCAGCTTCAACTACTATTGCACCGACCCGGGCGAACTGACGCTTACCGTCAACGGCAACCGTATAGCCACCGCCAGCGGCACCACCGAACTCACCGGCAGCTATACATTCACCGAGACCGGCAACTATACCGTCATCGGCACCGCCAAGGTAGGAAGCGAAACTGTTTCCTCTTCGCTGAGCTACGTGGTTCCGAAACAGTCGCCGCAGGCCGACTATCCCGGCGGCGTGCCCAAGATGGGCGCGGTGCGCAACGGCGACGGTTCCGTCACCTTCTGCCTCGCGGCGCCCGAAAAATTCAGCGCCATCATAGTGGGCAACTGGAACGACTATACCGTCTCGGACGACTACACCATGTCCTACCAGGACTACCAGGGCGTGCGCTACTTCTGGATTACGGTCCCGGACCTCGCGAAAGGGGAGAACCACATCTACTATTACATCGTCGACGGAGAGAAGAGCGTGGGCGACCCCTATGCGCGCCTCGTGCTCGACCCCTACAACGACCGCTATATCTCCGCCGAAGTGTACCCCGACATGCCGCAGTATCCCTTCGACAAAGTTTCCACAGTGCCCCTGGCCGTCTTCAACGACAACCTCAACGAATATGACTGGCAGGTGAAAGACTTCAAGGGCGTTCCTTCGAGCCAACTCTTCATCTACGAACTGCTGCTGCGCGACTTCACGGGCACCGAAGGGAAGGCCGAGGGCAACGGCACCGTGCGCAAGGCCATGGAGAAGATTCCTTACCTGCGCCAGATGGGCGTCAACGCCGTGGAGCTCCTTCCCGTCAACGAGTTCAACGGCAACATCTCCTGGGGCTACAATCCCAACTTCTACTTCGCACCGGACAAAGCCTACGGCACGCCGGACGACTATAAGGCCTTCATCGACGAATGTCACCGCAACGGCATGGCCGTAATCCTCGACGTGGTATTCAACCAGAGCGATTGGCTACATCCCTGGTACCAGCTCTACCCGGCCGGCAAGAACCCCTTCTTCAACGCTACCGCCCCCCACGCCTACAGCGTGCTCAACGACTGGAACCAGGGCTACCCCCTGGTGCAGCAGCAGTGGAAAGACGTGCTGCGGTACTGGCTCACGGAGTATAATGTGGACGGTTTCCGCTTCGACCTGGTGAAGGGTCTGGGCAACAACGACTCCTACCCCAACAGCGGCGACTCGGGCACCAACCAGTACAACCAGAGCCGCATCAACAACATGCGCGCCCTGCAGCAGGCCATGGAGGAAGTGAAGCCCGGCGCCTACTTCATCAACGAGAACCTGGCCGGCGCCTCGGAAGAGAACGAGATGGCCAAGACCGGACAGCTCAACTGGGCCAACATCAACCACCAGGGAATGCAGTATGCCGAAGGGTATGAGTCAGACTCTTCGCTGAAACGCTTCTACGCTCCCGACGATGCCCGCACATGGGGCTCGACCGTATCTTACCTCGAATCGCACGACGAGCAGCGCCTGGCCTACGCCGTTGGGCAGTATGGCGCCACCGGCGTCAAGGGACGCCTGCAGCCCACCTGCGCCCGCTTGGGTTCCGCCGCCGCACAGATGATGATGGCCCCCGGCGCACACATGGTATGGATGTTCTCCGAACTCGCCAACGCCGAGAATACCAAGAATCCCACCGGCGGCAACAACGTAGACCCCAAGACGGTGCGCTGGAACTATCTCGACAACCAGTACCGCAAGGGACTCTACACCACCTACTCCGAACTGGGATGGCTGCGCGCCAAGAACCCCGAGATGTTCACCCAGGACGTCACCGTCACCAACAACACCGGCGCCAACGCCTGGAGCGGCGGCCGCACCATCGTACTCACAAAGGGGGACAAGCAGTTCATCCTGGCCGTCAACCCCAACACTTCGGGCGACCCGATAAACGTCAATGCCGCCTTCCTCGGCACCGATGACGGCGACTATAAGATATTCTCGAAGACCTACGGCACGGAGCCGTCCTTCAGCGCCCGATACGGCTACATCACCGTTCCGGCCAACAGCTATGCCATAGTGGGTTCCTCGACGCTCACCGGCATACACGAAATCACCGTTCCGGGAACCGGGGAAAGCACCGACTTCGGCGTATGGACCGAGCCGGGCCGCATCTTCGTTACCGGCGCACCTGCTGGCCTGACGCTCTACACGCTGAGCGGCATGGCGGTAAGCTCATATCCCGCCGGCGGCAACCTCACCATCGAGGCCGCGTCCGGCATCTATATCCTCCGCGGCGGAAACTCCGCACGGAAAATCATTGTGAAATAAACAAGACAACAACCATACGCGGGAGGGCGGCGCGGCTGCTCCGAAACGGCGTCGGCACCGCCCTCTCCCAACTTTTTACTTTTTGAATTATGGCACTCAAATGCGGCATCGTGGGACTCCCCAACGTGGGGAAATCTACCCTCTTCAACTGCCTTAGCAACGCAAAAGCCCAATCGGCTAACTTCCCTTTCTGCACCATAGAGCCCAATGTGGGTGTAATCACCGTTCCCGACGGGCGGCTCAACCGCCTCGTGGAGATGTGCAACCCGCGAAGCACCGTCCCCGCCACGGTGGAGATAGTGGACATCGCCGGGCTGGTGAAAGGCGCCTCCAAGGGTGAGGGACTCGGCAACAAGTTCCTGGCCAACATCCGCGAGACGGACGCCATCCTGCACGTGCTGCGCTGCTTCGACGATGACAACATAACGCACGTCGACGCAACCGTGGACCCCGTGCGCGACATGGAAATCATCAACTACGAGCTGCAGCTGAAGGACCTCGAGACCGTGGATTCGCGCCTCGCCAAGACGCTGAAGGCCGCGCAGACCGGCGGCGACAAGACCGCCAAACTCCAGGCCGCCGTGCTCCAGGCATACAAGGAAGCGCTCGAAGCCGGAAAGCCCGCGCGCTCCGTGACGTTCGAGACGCAGGACGAGCAGCGCTTCGCCCGCGACCTCTTCCTGCTCACCAACAAGCCTGTGATGTACGTCTGCAACGTCGACGACGCATCGGCCGTCAGCGGCAACGCCTACGTTGAGGCGGTGCGCAAGGCCATCGAAGGGGAGGACGCCTCGGTGCTCGTCGTGGCCGCAAAGACCGAGAGCGAGATAGCCGAACTCGACACCTTCGAGGAGCGTCAGGAGTTCCTCCGGGAGATGGGACTCGAAGAGAGCGGCGTTTCGCGCCTCATACGCGCCGCATACGCCCTGCTCGGCCTCAAGACATACTTCACCGCCGGACCCGACGAGGTGCGCGCCTGGACCTTCCTCGAAGGCACCAAGGCACCGCAGGCCGCCGGCATCATACACACCGACTTCGAGAAAGGTTTCATCCGCGCCGAGGTCATAAAGTATGACGACTTCGTGACGCTCGGCTCCGAAACCGCCGTCAAGGAAGCCGGAAAGATGAACGTGGAAGGCAAGGAATATGTGGTGCAGGACGGCGACATAATGCACTTCCGCTTCAACGTCTGAGAAATAAAAACAGGTGATATAAAGCACGTGTCGGGAATGACGTCATCCCGACACGTGCTGATTTTTGGACCTATGGCCCTGGTCATTCAGATTGTTCCATTGCCTTCATGGGGCATTTGCCGTTCGTAAAGGGCGCTGGTGGTGCGGGAATGCCTGTCCCCGCGGGAATTTTTATGACCGGTTATTAGCCAAATACTCGCCGCATAAACCTATACCGGCCTTTGTGCGCTCCAAAGGATTCCGTATCTTCATGGTGATGTTTATCTTCACTATGTTCGGCGTGCAGATGTATCTCGCATGGGGCGACTGGGCTGCTATGGGACGTGTATTTTGGACCATTATTCTGATAACAACGGTTGTAGGGGTGACTTTGTCCTTTATTTACGCTCCGCGTACATGGTGTTCTTTCTGTCCGATGGGAACACTCTCAGCGTGGGTCACGCCGCGCAGCGGCAAGCTCCCGGACGGCTATCGACGCATTTATGTCGGCGAAAATTGCACCACTAAGTGCAAACTATGTTCCGCGGTATGTCCCATGCAGCTCAAACCATACGAGAGCAGAAATAACGCTGAGGGTTTCATTCATCCTGATTGTATCAAATGCGGGCGTTGCACCGCAGGTTGCCCCCTTAAAGTCCCTGAAATGAGGCCTCTGCTCAAACAGGCCGAGTAAGCGCAAGGTACGCCGGTCCATAAAAAAAGGAGTAGACAACTTCCCCGGGAAGGGAAGCTCTCTACTCCACATCAAGGTTATGAAAAGGTGTTTTTGCCAATACTTAGCGTATCTGCATAGCTTTCATCCTTTTTTACCTTATATGCCGCACACTGTGTGCGGACTCTTGATTTGATTTTATCTACTTTCAAAGAAAAAATGCGTCCCATATATTCTGAAAAATCTCCACACCTCAATTGATAAACCAGAATGAGACGCATTTATAAAAATAACTGATTTCAGGGACTGAAAGTTTACTCCTTAGCCGTTTTTAAGGTTACGTCCGATTTCCCGCTGAAAGTTTGTGTAATTCAGATAATCTGAGTAAATTTGCAGTATAAAGTTTTAACCTTGTAATTCCACTTATGAAAAGATTCCTTAAACCCTTACTTGGCATTCTTGCTATGGGCGCGGCGCTGCAACCGGCTTCGGCCACCGATTATTACCTCTGCGGCCAGCGCTCCTACTCCGTGAGCGATTCGGAGACCTTCGGCATTTTCCGCTTTGACACCACCTCCGGCAACTCCTCCATGACACAGGTGAAAGAACTGCTGTCCGACCCCACGGCCGGAGGCGTGAAAACCGACGACCGCTACTATGCCTTTTCCGTGACGCCGGGCGACTATGGCGACGACTACTATATGTATGTCTATGACGCCGCCGACAATTACACACTCATAACCCGCGCCGCGGCCAGCTCCTATTTCATGTCGGAAGGTCAGGTCCCGGCATATAATCCAGCCGACGGCAAGATATATGTGGCTTATGCCGGCTCCAATTACGGCATGCAGTTCGGCACACTCGACCTTTCGGACCGCTGGCGCTCCAAAATAGCTGACCTTGATACCGACGTGCTCGTGATGGCTTTCGATAATACGGGCAACCTCTACGCCGTGACCACCACGGGATACCTTTACGGCATAAACCCGGCTAACGGGGATATGACCTACATAGGTTCCACCGGGGTGAGCCCGGACGAATACAGCCAGGCGGCCTGTATGTCGCCCGACGGCCGCACGCTTTACTGGGCGGCTTATGCCGGAGGGAACGGCGCCCTTTACAGTGTGGACGTCACCACCGGCCGTGCAGCTAAAATCAAGGATATGCCCGACGGCGAACTCTTCGCCTCGCTGTGGATAGACGGCACGGTGGTACTTCCCGGTTGCCCCGGTCCCGCCACCGCGCTCACGGTGGATTTCCCCGGAGGAGCCCTCTCCGGTAACGTCACCTTCACCCTCCCCACAGTGCGCCACGACGGCGCCGCGCTCACCGGCAACCTCGATTATGAGGTCTTCATCGACGGCATCCCGGTCAGCACCGGCAGCGGGGCACCCGGAACGCAGCAATCCGTGGCCTGCTCGGCTACCAACGGCAAACATGACATAAAGGTGGTTTGCAGCAACAGCGACGGCGAAGGTGATTCCGCCGAACTCAAAGGCGTCTTTATAGGCAAAGATACCCCCGGTTATGCTACCGACATACATCTTGCCGTTGATGCATCCGGCAACGTTACCCTCACCTGGGAAGCCCCGGCCGAGGGCGTGAACGGCGGTTACTTCAATCCCTCGGAAGTCAAGTATAAGGTTGTACGCATGGCCGATGACGCCGTGGTCAGCGCCGATGCTGTCTCGCCCTTCGCCGACACCTTCGCTTCCGAACGTCCCGCCAAGCTCTTCTATACGGTGACGCCTTATATTACCGACGAGATTTACGGCCTCCCGATGCCCTCCAACAAGGTGATGGTCGGCGAGCCGCTCGGCATTCCCTACAGCGAGGATTTCACCTCCTACGACGATGCCTTCACCATAGAGATGCGCGACGATCCCGGCCACAGTTGGGAATGGCAGTATGACTTCGGCTACTACCGCATCTACAACAACGATACGGTCAAGGACGACTGGCTCATAACCCCTTACATGGCGCTTGAAGCCGGCTATCAGTACAATGTGGCGTTCGACACGCGTTCTCTGGCCAAGGAGAACATGCGTGTCTGCCTCGGCACGGCTCCCGAATCGCAGGCCATGACGCAGGTGATAGCCGACACCTTCCCGGTAGACACCGACAATGACTGGCAGACGCTGAACTACACATTCACCGTGCCCGTAAGCGGCAATTACCATATCGGCTTCCACGCCAATTCCGATGATCCCACGAGCAACCTCGCCCTCTACCTTGACAACCTGCACGTCACCAACCAGGGACTTACCTCGGTGGCAAGTATCCTGGCTGACGCACAGATAGCAGTAAACGGCCGCGACCTTACCGTAACGCCCTCCGGCCTCGCCCGCATAGCGGTCTACACCGCCGACGGCCGCACGCTCTACAACACCGCCACCGCCGCGCCGCTAAGCGTGCATCTAACCCCCGGTGTCTACGTGGTCACCGTAAACGACGCTCCCCGCAAGGTAATAGTGAAATAAACGGCTCATCAGAGCGTCAAAACCGTAAATAGCCCCCCAAACGGCGGCAGGAAGACTCGGCTTCCCGCCGCCGTTTCCTTTTTTTATGACCGGCTTGCAAGACACGGCTTAGGGCCACAGGACTAAAGCGGACGGGTTGGATGGGGAGGAGGCGGCATTTACAAAAACTGCCAATATTGGCGGGTTTTGCATTGTGGGGAATCAGCGGAGGGGGATGGCGCGCCAGTTGCGGGAAAGGGTCGGGGAGACTTGCAGCGTGGGTTGCTGGCCGGAGAGGTTCAGGCGGTTCGTGGTCGTGTAGTCCACGTATTGCGCCAGGTGCTCCTGGAGTTCGCCGAGGGTCACCTCCCCTTCCGTCTCTTTCAGTTTGCGCAGCAGCCAGTAGGTGAACAGGCCGTGTTTCCCCTCTTTGAATATATGTGCCGTTTGGCTGCCCGAGTAGGCCGGGAGCACCACCATATTGCCCGTGGGAGCGGCTTTCTTTGGTTCAAGCGCCACCCCTTTCACATCGGCCAGCATCGCGCCGGTGCGCCCCGCGCCGGAGAAGCAGGCATCGAGGAGCACGGTGACGCATTGCGCCTCCAGTGCCCCGAGGCGGCGGTACAGTTCGTCGAGCGAGAAGCCGTACCGCTTCAGGTTCTTGGGGGAGACGTCCACCGGCAGCAGAAAGGCGTCGGAGGTCCCTTCTGCCGGCACGCCGTGGCCCGAATAATAGAAGATTACATTGAAAGCTTTCCCCAAGGCTGCGGCTGAGCGGGTCTTCGTTTCAAGCGTGCTGAGCGCTTCGTCCATCATCGCCGCGGAAGCGTTTTCGCAGTAAATGACGTTGTTTTCGGGGATTCCAAGTGTCTGGGTGAGATATTGATGCAGCACATTGCCGTCGTTCGCAGCGTTGCCGACATCTGCGACGCTGCGGTAATTCTCGTTGGCGATAACTACGGCGTATGTGCCGAAATTTGCGCCCTTGGCCTGCGGGATTCCGCTGTCAACGTCCACCACACGGTCGGCATAACCTGCGTCGGGAGCGGATTGAACTGTTTCCGCTTTCCCTCCGCTGCGTGGCGTAGTAGCTTGCATTGCCTCTTGGGCCAGAAATTCCCTTCCCTCGGCTTCGGTAAAATGTCGGCGCCCCTGTTTGTCGATGAAGAACCATCCGCTGTAAATGTTGTCCTCCTGCTCCACGAAAGCTAGCCCCTTGTCGAAAAAGAATGCATCATCAAATCCGGCAGGGATCACCAGATTGCCGGCTTGGTCTATTGCTCCCCACTTGTCGTCTATTTCCACGGCTGCCAAACCTTCGGAAAACGACACTACACAGGTATATTGTGCGGGGATAGTCAGCTCACCTTTAATGTCTATGAATCCCCATTTACCATTCACTTCGACAGCAGCCATACCTTCGTTAAAACCGTAGCATTGCTCAAATCTTGCTGGAATTAGGATATTGCCGGTTTTGTCCATATAACCGTATTTACCATCTTTTTTGAAAGATACCAAATCTTCCGAAGTAACTTCAATCATATCATATTCAGCAGGAATGACAAATTTTCCGGTTTTGTTTATTAAACCATGTTTGCCGTTGAGGCTCACACAGGCTAAGCCGCCGGAAAATTTATCTGTCGAATCAAACTGTGGTGTAATTACCACATTACCCTTTCTATCTATGAATCCCCATTTGCCGTTTTGCTTCACCTCAGCCATATCTTCAGGGAAATAAGATGAACACCCATATAACGTGAAATCTGTTATGTCGTCGAACTGCGCGGGGATAACCAACTTTCCGGTAGTGTCGATAAAACCGTATTTATCGTTTTGCCTTACCAAGGCTAAACCTTCAGCGAAAACGCTCGCATATTCAAAGGTAGCGGGGATTATCATCCGACCTTTCTTGTCGATAAATCCATATTTGTCATTCAGCAAAGCACTGGCCATATTCTCTGTGAACCGAAGCCCACTGTCATAAAGGCAGGGAATTATTATTTTACCGTTTCGGTCAAGAACACCCCATTTGCCGTTTTGTTCCATTGTAGTTATGTCATTTTTAAAGGGGCTTAGCCAATCATATTGCGCAGGAATTATAATTTGGCCGGTTCTGTCCACAGCACCATATTTCCCGTCTTTTTTGACTATAGCCAAGCCGTCTTTGAAATATTCAAAGAAAAATTCTCCTTCCTTCAAATTCATTATGTCATCGTAAATAATGGGAATTACGGCTTTGCCTGTTTTGTCGATGAAACCACATTTGCCGTTCTTCATTATGAATGCAAGTCCGTTCTCAAAGTAATTTACCTTATCATATTGGGCCGGGATAACGATTCTGTCTGTTTCGTCTACGAATCCATATTTTCCGGAGGATTCGTAGGGTTTCAGTTTTTGGGCGGCCAAGGGAAGGATGAGGAGGAGAGCCAGCAACGCGGTCAGTATTCTTCGGGACGAGCGGTTTATGTTTGTGTTGTATAGGTTGTTTTTATGCTGCAAAAGTACGGAACTTTGTTTGCATCGGGAAATTTATCCTTGCTTATTCGATGAAAACGGTCGGTTTCGTGACGAACCGGCTTTATGGG
>ERZ791923.1967-NODE-1967-length-20086-cov-3.696371_pt1 | contig 20086 bp, 7 predicted proteins | sample MGYA00510133_ERZ791923 | MGnify/ENA primary metagenome ERZ791923 (study PRJEB30046, sample SAMN00792106) | human gut metagenome | study: EMG produced TPA metagenomics assembly of the A metagenome-wide association study of gut microbiota in type 2... | reverse complement strand
CCTGGAAGACCGCGTCGGGTGCGGCCTCTTCGCCGTTTACGAACAGAAGATAGCCACTGTCGTCTTCTCCGTAGAGAACGCCGTCATGCGCGCCGAGTGTCAGGTCTACAAAGCCTGCCGCGCCGGGAACATTGATGGTGTATTCCGTCTGGGAGGACTGGAATCCGCTCTGGTCGGTATCATAGTTCAGCGTGACAGGATTCCCACCGCAGGAAACGGACAGATCAGAAAGGGTCAGCGAGCGCTTGACCGTCACCACATAGTCTGTCGAGTATGTGATCTTTCCATCGCCGCCGGACGCGGTATCCGTGACCTCTTTGGACGCACGGAATGTCAGCGTATTGCCGTGGACGTTTCCGCTGAGAATGGCAGCCGTGATCGGCGTACCGCGAGCCGATGTCTTTGCCGGCGTTTCCTGCCGCTGCACACCGGGCTTCGTATCAAAAATTGCCTGATAGAGCAGCTTGCACGTCGTGCCGGTTGCGGGGTCTGCCCACACATAAAAGCTGCCGCTTGCGTCCGGAACCGTTACCGTGTATGTAAGCTGCGCTGCAGAGAAGCCGGTTTCGCCGTCGTGGATCAAGGGGAGCGTATCTTGATGTTTGATCTGGATCAGTTCGCCGAAGGATACCTTCTCCAGCTGCGGCGCGTCGCTTCCGCTCGGCACCGAGACCTTAAAAATATCCGCCGCCGCGTCCGCCGTAAAGGTCTTCTCCGCGTGGTAATAGGTATCCAGCGTGGCAAAGTAGGTGTACTTCTGCCCGCTGACGACGGTATAGAAGTATACGATGTTGCCTGCGTCGTTGATCTCTTCTCTGGATACGAGCTCTTCGCCGTTTTCATTGGTCAGGCGGAACTCGATTCCCTTGTCTATCATTTCAAACTGTGCATAAGTGCTTGCACCCTGTTCAACTGTCAGCGTATAGACTGTTTCGTAATCGCCTTGGGAAACAGAGACCAAAATATCCTGCTTTTTGCTGGTGACTTTAACCGTTGCACCACCGGTTCCGTCAAGCGTCTGCTCGCCCACCGTAACGGTGTAGCCACTGAACGCCGCCGTGGGGTAGACCGTCACCGTGGTATCCTCTTTCAGAATTTTATAGGTGTAGGAGAGCTCTGTACCGGAGAAGGTCTTGTCTGCCGCAGGGCGCGTGCCGGACGCTCCTTCAAGATACAGACCGGAGAGCGTCGGCTGACGATCGAGCTTCAAGGTGAGCTCTTCGTTCTGCGCATAGCTTCCGGCTTGCACGCTGACGCGGAAGACCACCGTATTGCCATTCGCGCCGCGCAGCAGCGTCTTTGTCAGCTGCTTGTTTTTTGCGCCTGTCGTAATGGACTCGCTGACGGTTTCCCCGGCCGTATTCCGGTAATTTGCCGTGATGCTTGCGCCGGCTGTCTTTCCGGCGGTACTCAGGCAGAAATACGGATAGATGTTGCCGCTGAAGGTGTCCGGCACGGCGGCGCTCCGCGTATAGTCGTCCTCGGACGCGGTCAGGGTAAAGCGTTCTTCGTCAAATTTATTGTTGTAATCGCTGGTTTTGGAGAGCGCGAACGAAGCCGTGTCGATCCACTCCTCGGTCGGAAGCGCGGGAAGGTCTTCGAGCTTCTGGTCTTTGCCCTGAACGGTCAACTCGCCGCTGACAGAGCGGTTACCGTTTCGGATGAAGAAGGTATATGTGCCGTTCGGCAGGCGCAGCGTTCCATCTGATTCGGCTTCAAACTGCTTTTCGTAGCTGCTTTCCGCCGTGATCGTGCAGCCGGAAAAGCTTCCGCCAAACGTCACGGAATACAGTGTGTCCTGCGCGGTTTTATACTCCGAGATTGCCGTTTGAATGGCCTGCGCGTAGGTTTTCGCGTCCTCGTCCGACACGCCGCAGTAGTTCTGGCACGCTGCGTCATACGCGTTCTTCGCGGCCAGGCGCACGTCCTGCGCTTCCTGCAAATACTGCACCATCTGCTTCATCAGAAGCTGCCAGCCCTCGCCGATGCCGTCCGTGTCCTTATTTTCCGTGACGCAGACGAAGCCGCCAGCTTCCGGCTCGTTGAGAAGTCCGAGCGCGGAGGGTGCGGACAGAACGGTATAGCCCTTTGCCACACCGTTGATGGCGGACAGGAAGCCGTCGCTTGTGAGCTTGAGCGTGATGCCCGCCGCTTCCAGCGCGTCACAGATGCGCTGACCAGAGGTAAACGGGATCTTCCTCGGCGCGATCAGCAGTTCTTTTTTCGTTTCGGCGGAGAAATAGAAGAAGCTTTCTCCGTCTGCGGAAAGAACCGCCGCCATTTCCTCTTCTGCGGACTGTTCATCCGGCGTTTCTTCCGTAGGTATTTCTTCTTCCAGAGGTTCTTCCTCTGGGAGCTCTTCCGCGTCCGCGTTTTCTTCGGGCGCAGCGTCCACGATCTCTTCTGCTTCGGTGATCGCTGTATCGTCCGCCGACACGCTTACCGGCAGGCAGGACAGGAGCATCGCCAGCAGAAGCAGCACAGAAATCAAGCGTTTCATAAAATTCCCCCTGTTCAAGATTTAATAAAGGCAGGAAAGCCACTTGAGCCGCAGCTTTTTCGGCCATTTGGTGTTGGTTTTCAGCAGGTTCAGAACGTCGGCACGGAAGCCCTCCATGCGCGTCCGCTCGTCCTTCGTGAGCGCCTTTGTCGAAAAGAGTGCCCGGGCGTTGAGAAGCGTCATCTCGCGCAGCTTCCCCGCGTTTTCCGCGCCGAACCGGTTTTGAAGGCTCTCGCAGAGCTCCAGCATCGAGCCGGTTCCGCGCTCAAAGCCCAGCGCACCGAGAAGCTTCGCCGCGTCCGCAAAGAGGTTGGCGGACGCTTCGGAGTCGTCGGAAACCCGGAAGGTATCGTTCCGCTTTTTGAGAATGACGGCGTGCCGGATGACGATGGCTGCAATCAAAACAAGCAGCAAGCCCGCGATGAGGATGACCCAGAACAGCGGCTTTTTGAGAAGGCCCGTCCGTTCGCCGCCCTCGGGGGTATTATCTTCGGAATTGTCGGGCTCGGCGTAATTCTGCTCCAATTCCTGACCTTCCGTGACACGCGGGCCGTCGCCGGTTCCTTCTTTGCCTGCGCCGACGGGTTTCACGCCGCTTTCGGTCTGCTCGGCGGAGAGGTCTTCGAGTCCCGGCGTCAAGGCTAACGGGAGCCAGCCCGCGCCATCTTGGTATACTTCGACCCAAGCGCCCGCCGCTTTTGCATCCACGCTCACTGCTTCGCCCGCTTTTGCGCTCACGGTGTAGCCCTCGACATATCGCGCGGGGATGCCGTAATAGCGAAGCGCCAGAGCCGCGACGGTCGCGTACTGATACGTCGTGCCGTTTGCGGTGTCAGAGAGCGGTAAGGAAACGTCTCCGCTTCCGTCAAAGCAGCGCTCCAGAAACGCCAGCGCCGCCGTCTGTGCCTGTTCCTTCGTCAGGCTGTCCGCTGAACCGTATTCCTCGCAGAACGAGTCGAGCACCGCGCCCAGCTGCGCCCGGAATTCTGCCGGAACGGTAAGCGCGTAGGAATACACGAATTCGCGGTAGGCGCTTTCCATTTGCAGATAGCTGTCCGCCGCGCCGGAATCGTCATTTTGCAGGAAGTCCAGAAGCGCAGGAAGCATCGCCCCAACATCCGAAATGGTATCGAAGGAATATCCGCGCTGCCCGCGAAGACCGGTTGTTTCGACTTCGGACGGCTGAATCTTGTTTTTCGCCAAGCCTGCGCGTTCCGGCAGGACCGTGCACGGCTCGTAGCGGTACAGGCTGCACCCGGTCAGATTCTGCACGCTGACTGAAGCCGACTGGTAGCTACCCATCAGCCTTGCGGCCATGGCCAGCTGGCTCTGGGGATAAAACCCGGATTGGTGCAGCCAATAGAAGAGGTCTTTTTCGTTCGCGGCGGTCTCCGCATCCAGAGAAGTCCACGTTTCGTTTCCATAGCTATCTCCGACGAAGCCGCGCAGATAAAGCGTCTGGCTCTCGCCGGACGTGACCGTTAGAATCGCGTCTGTGCTGTCGGAAGCTTTGACCGGCTGCGTCAAGTCTCCTTCCGGAAGCAATTCTTCCGCCGGTTCAAACCGCCAGTGGTGCAGGCTGTCCTTTGCGTTTTGCGAAAGGCTCTGCATCGCGCCGTTTTGCATCGCCAGCGCGGCAATTCCAAGGACGATCGCGCCCACAAGCACGAAGCTTGCCGCCGAAACCGCGTTTTTTTCCTTCTGCCACGCAAGCAGCAGCACACTGATCCCTGCCGCGAACAGGAGCATCGCGCCCGGCTGCACAAACGCCGCCGCCACGCTGAGCCCCGCCAGCAAAATCGCCGCCAGCGCCGGCACATTTGAGAGCGCGAAGCTCACCATTGCCAGCAAAACGCCCAGTACGATCCCGGCCAACCAGAGTCCCGAACCGTCCGTCTCGGCCAGCGGCAGTAAAATGCCTTTTTCCGCCGCCCAGAGGTCGCGCAGATCGTTCCAAGCCGCGCAGAAGCCGCGCAGAAGCGGCGCTCTCGCGATGAGGACAGCTGCCAGCAATACAATAAATAACGCAGGAGCCAGCCACGCAGCCTTCTTGAAGTGCCGGACGATTGCAATGACAACGCAGGTCAGAGCGCCCGCGCCGAGCAGCGGCAGGATTGCGGAGAAATTCGCCGCCGTATGGAAAATCACGGCAAGCGCAAGAAAAACGAGAAGGTTTGTAATGAACGAGAAGAGTTCGTTTTTCTTTTCGTTTTCGTGATAAACTCCGGCTTGCAGGCCGGTATGTTTCGTTTTTTTCATAGCCCGCCCTCCTTACAGTTCCAGCTCGGAGAGCTGCGCGGCGTAGTCGGTTTCGTTGAACGTTTCACCGCAGATGAGCGCCGTCAGGCGGCCGATGTTTGCAAGCTCGTCCGTCTCCGCTTTTCGCTCGGCGGCAACGTAGACAAGGTGCGAACAGCTCCCCGCGGGCAGCTCCTGCAAAAGCAGCGACGCGCCGCTTGCGCCCTTCGCGGGTTTCGCCGTGAAAAGACGCGGCAATAAACCGATGAGGTCGTCCATGTCGCGAATCTGCTGGAAAACGCAGCGTCCCGTGGCCTCTTCGTTCCAGCCGACGGTGAACTGCACCGACTGGGAAAGTAAATTCCGGCAGACGGAAACGACGATCTCGGCCTCGGCATCGGTGCGCTCTGCCGTCGGGTCGTTCTCCGTCCGCTCCCAGAAGACAGCGGCTGAACGCGTGATGGGAAGCGACGGGTCTTTGACGATGAGTTTTCCGTATTTATGGCTCAGCTTCCAGTGAATTTGCCGCTGGCTGTCGCCGGGGACATAGTCGCGAATCTGGAACATTTCAGAAAGATCATAGCCGGGGCGCTCGTTGGAATAGTCCTCGGTGTCGTCGATGTGCGCCGCCGCGGGAGACAGGACAAGCGTCTGCAAAAACGTGTCCGGCTGCACCACGCACGCGCCGTGCGCGTCAAAATGCGCCTTCACGCCGAGAAGGCCGAAGCAGTCATAGAGCTTCGCAGATTCCACCGTCACGCAAATTCTGCCACAAAACGGGCTTTGGAGCGTGATTTTCATGGTCTTTTCGCCCTTCGGCCACACGCCGCAGCTGGTCTCGACCACCTGAGTTTCCCCGTTCAGCTGATTTTCCAGCCGCATGCGGCAGGAAAGACGGCAAATCGGGAAAACGGTTGGATTTTGCACCGTGAGTTCTGCCGTTCCGCGCTCGCCCTTGCGAAGGTTCACAGGCAGCTTCTCCGTCAGCTTGAGCTTCTTTGCCGCGCGGAGGTTCATTGGCAGAAGCACCAGCGGCAGCAAAATGAGGCACGCCGCCAAGCCGAGCGCAATGGCGCTTGCCGTCTGGACGCTCAGAACCAGAAGCCCCGCCGTCAGCAAAAGCCAAATAATTTTTCGTATCATTCTCATTTTTTCAGCACCGGCATATCCGTCGTCTTGAGAATTTCAGCCAGCACAGATTCCGGCTTTTCCTCCATCATGCGTGCCTTGCTGTTAAGCATCAGTCGGTGGGCGCAGACGTCCGGGAAAATGGCCGCCACGTCCTCGGGCATGACGAAGTCGCGTCCATGCAGGTAAGCAAACGCCTTCGCCATCCGGCAAACCGCCAGCGCGCCGCGCGGGCTCACGCCGAGCGCGACCTGCGGATGGTTTCTCGTTTTTTCGACCAGCGTTGTCACATAATCCAGAACCGGGTCTCGCATATCGATCTTCCGAACCTCCTGCACAAGGCCAAGGAGCTCCTGCTTGTTCACGACCGCATACGCACGGTCAAGAGGATTGTCAATGTGGCGGTCGCGGAGAATGTTCACGCTGCTCTTGTGGTCGGGGTAGCCCATGCTGACACGGATGAGGAATCGGTCGAGCTGGGAATTGGGGAGCATCGTCGTGCCCGCCGAGCCGACCGGGTTCTGCGTGGCCAGAACGATGAAAGGGTCGGGGAGGGCATAGGTCTTGCCGTCGACCGTGACCTTGTGCTCTTCCATCGCCTCCAAAAGCGCGGACTGCGTCTTGCTGGAGGTACGGTTAATTTCATCCGCCAGCAGCAGGTTCGTCATGATCGCGCCGGGCTTGTAGACGAACTCGTCCTCTTTTTTGTCGTAGACCGAAAAGCCGATGATGTCGGACGGCACGGTGTCGGACGTGAACTGCACGCGGCGGGTATCCAAGCCTAAGACTTTAGCAAACGCCATCGCCGTCGTGGTCTTGCCGACGCCGGGAACGTCCTCCATGAGAACGTGTCCCTGCGCCAGAATGGCCATCAGGATTTTTTCGACAATTTCGTTTTTGCCGACGATAACGGACTCGATTTCCTGTAAAACTTCATTGATTTTCGTATTCATAGCAAGCAGCTCCTTTTCTCTTTTCAAATGTCCTCTTCGCTTTCTGGTTCGGGTTCGGGTTCGGGCTCGGGCTCCGGTTCCGGCTCGGGCTCGGGCTCAGGTTCCGGCTCGGGCTCGGGCTCCGGTTCGGGCTCAGGTTCGGGTTCCGGTTCGGGCTCAGGCTTCGGTTCCGGTTCGGGTTCCTGCTCCTGCTCGCCGCAATATTTGCAGCGGCCATTCACAAAGACATGACCTTCGGTTGCGCAGTCATGCTCCGGCTCTGTCGATTCGCTGTAGCCGCAGACTGTGCAGATGCCGTCCTCGAATGTATGGCGTTCTGTTACCGTTTTCCCGCACTCTGAGCAGATTCCACTGTGATGTGCGCCGTCTCCAACGTCATAGAACCGGGAAACGTGTTCTTCGCAGACATGCTCTTCCTCCGCGCCATAGCCGCAGACCGAGCAGCTGCCGTTTTCACCGTCGTGGTCATGCATCTGCGTGACCGACAGGCCGCAGTTCGGGCAGGTCAGCGTGTGCGAGCTGTCTGTGTAGTCGCCGCTGTATTCAAAAGTGAAGCCCTTGCACGCGGTTTTTCCGTGGTACGCGCCGCATTCATCGCATTTCCAGAACGAGCCGCTTTGCCGGTAATTATGATCCTGCGGTTCTCCGATGACCTCATCGCAGCGGCTGCACTTCTGATAATGCTTCGCCGGGTCGTCCTTATCGATGCTCCAGCGATCCGCTGTATGTCCCAGCGCTTCGAGCTCCTTTTCAACCGTCGCCCCGCAGTCCTTGCAGACATAGGCCAGCACGCCGCCGCGCGTGCATGTCGGCTTTGTCGTCTCGTCCTGCTCGTCCGCTTCCTGCAGCTCATGCGCTTTTTCCTCTTCATAGCCGCAGCTATGCTCGCAGGTAATGGTGTGGTTTTCTGAATTCTTTTCACCTGTGTATTTCAGCACATGCGGTTCTGCTTCGCCTACGATTTGGTTGCAGTCCTCGCAGACCTGCGCGCAGGTGCCGTTGCCCTGATCAACGAATTTTCGGTGATCCTCCGGGTGCGAGCAAAGCCCGCCCTCGCTCGCAAGACCGCATCTGCGGCAAACGGTTTTGGTCACACCGTCTTCCGTGACCTCTTCCGTATCATGGTTCACGCCGGACCAGCTGCCGCCGCCGTAATACGTCACGCAGTAGCCGACCGCGTTGCCGAGACTTCCGTAGCCGTTTCCGATGTCCCAGCCGTAAGCCAGTGTGTACCGGAGCGTCAACACATCTCCTGGCTGCAAATTCAATGCGTCCATGCCGACGCCCGGATACGAGCCGTTGATCTCATATTCCCAGCCGGAGCCCTGTGTGAAGTCCTGTTCGCCAAGCCCGGTACTCGCGCTTTTCAGGTTCAGACCGTTGCGGTAGATGCAGCGCCAGAGAATGTCCAGATTGGTACCTTCGCCGAACTGCGCGTCGATCATGTCGAAGTTTTCTTCCTCTGTCCGGCCCCACTTTCCGCTCAGCGCGTTCGCGCTCCGACCAAGGCCGCTTCCGTCGTCCAGACTGGCAAGATAGAAGCCAACGCCGAGCGGATCATTGCACTCCGCGGACCAGCCGAGGCTCCGCTCTGCCGCGCCGAAGGGTTCGCCCGCGTCATAGCCCCAGACCGCCTTTGCGACAGTGCAGGACGCGGGTTCGCCCGCCAGAACGTCGCAGGTCACAGAACTCGAGCCGAGCCCCACGATGCCCATGTCAATGACAATGGTCGCTTCGCCGAGCTTCTGTCCGTTGCCCGCGTATTTTCCAAGGAGTGTTATGGTCTTTTCGCCCTTGTTGCCGAAGGCGTCTTCGGCGGTGATGACGAGCGTATATTCGATCGTATCGCCCTCGTCCGGCGTTTTGAGTTCCGACACCTTATACTGCTGCCAGTTTCCGCTGGCCACGCCCGTAAAGCGGCACGCTTCGCCGTCCAGCTTGACGCTCAGCGTCGTACCAAGTCCCGTGCTTGTGATGTAAGTTCTGTTGTGCTCTGCATCCTCGCTCCAGGCGCGAACCTTGAAGTCCAGCGGCTGCCCGCTGGCGACGCTCTCGACGCCCTCAAGGTCACACTCGATCTGCACCTCCTGGTCGCCCCGGTGCTTATACGGGATGCTGATGGTGAAGGTATATTCTTCGCCCGCGCCGCCTGCTTTGACGGTGAAGGTATTTTCGCCCGTCTTGCCGTCTTCCGCCAGAAGGAGCGTCACGCTGCCTGTCGGCGCGGAAAGCGTTTTCGTGCTGAAATCGCCCGACTGATAGCAGGAGACCGACGTAATTTCGATGCCCGCCGTGTCTTCGCCGGTCAAGCGAAGCTCGTAGGAAAGAAGTCCGCTTGTCAGCTGATCGTCATAGACGTCTTCCGCACGGACGCTCTTCTTGTTTTCACACGTCAGCTGGCAGGCCTTCGCGGCACCGTCTTCTGTGACGGTATACGCCATTTCCAGCGACACGTCGCTCTGATAGCGGATGGTGATGGTGAAGGTCACGGTTTTTCCATTGACCTCTGCCGTCACGAGCACGGTGTAGCTTGCGCCGCTTTCGCTTGCCTGCATTTGAATGGAGCCATCCGTGGGAGAGATGTCCGCTCCATTGCAGCTGGCGCTCGTGATCTGTGCATCATCGGCGCTTCTGCCCTTGAGTTCGAGCTTATACAGAAGCTCGCCGCCATTCAGCTGGTTGTGCTTGACGCTCAAGGCGGCTCTTTGGTTCGCGTCGCACAGAAGCTGCTGCGCGGTGACGGATTTTTCATACCATGTGAACTGCAATTGCAGGTCTAGTCCGTCTTCGTATGTAATGACAAATGTGTAGTCGATCGTCTGTCCCAGCACCTCGGCGGTCACGGCAAGGTAATACGTTTCCGTATCGCGCCCGTCCGGAACCTTCATCTGAATTTCGCCGGAGGTTTCCAGATCGCCGCTGTCCGCGCTGCTCCAGTAGCCGGCGCTTTTGATCTGCGCGTCGTCGGCGCTGTCACCGAGAAATTCCAGATTGTAAATGAAAAGGCCATCCGTGAGCGTATCGCTCTTGACCGTGCGGTTGATCGTTGCGTTCGCGCCGCAGGTGGCCTGTCCGCTGGGCTGCCACGTCAGCTGCAAATCGAGGTCAATGCCGCTCTCCAGACGCAGAATGAACGTAAATTCCACGTCCGTTTCGACCGTCTCGCCGTTCTGGTCTTTCTGCACGGCGTGGGCGCTGACGGAGAGGATGTAGTTCTGGTAGTCCGCGCCGTCCGGGAGCGTCATCTCAATTGCGCCGCGGGCGTCCACATCCTGATAACGCCCGTTGCCGACCGCGAGCTGCACACCGGTAATTTCCGCGTCGTCCGCGTCTAGACCCGAGAGCTCCACATCGTAGCGAAGCTTGCCGTTGTCCAATTGCGCCAGAAGCACGCGCTTGCCGACTTCTTTTTCGGGTGCGCAGACCATGGAGCTTGCCTGTGAGCCATACTTGTACCACGTCAGGACTGCGCCGAGGTCGAGGTCGGGGAGTGGGAGCGCTTCGTCTTCCTCGCCGGTATCACCGAGCTCTTCGCCCTCATCGCCCTGATTGGAGTCCGTATTGGTTCCAATTGCGGCTTCGGCAAGGACTTCCTGTTGGGGCTTTCCTTGCGGCTGCTGCTCGGGTTGGGTGTCTTGACCCTGCTCTGTCTGATTTTCCGTCTCGTTCGGGTCAGGCTGCTCCTGTTCGCCCTGCTGGGTTTCGTCGGTTTTGGATCCGCCGGAGCCATTGGCGTTCTGGCTTTCCGTCTCGCCGTTTCCAGCGTGACCTCTTCCTTGTCCCGCTTGCAGGACAGTGATTTCCTGCGGCGCGGCTTGTAGGATTGGATTCTCCGGCTCTGCCGCCCGCATGCCCATGAGCGGCAGACAAATACTCAGCAGCAGCGCGCAGATGAGCACGCCGCAGCCGATTTGCTGAAGCCACGGGACTTTGTCAAACAGTCTTTTCATACAGTTTCGCCCTCTGGGATTGGGCTTCCCCCTTACAAAATTCGCACATTCCGTGCGGTTTATCCGTACCTTTTGGGCATTTGGGGAGCGTACCCAAAAAACACGAATAAGCCGCACGGCTCCCCACGCTTTCGCGTGGGGAACCGCCCAGCTTGGGGTGGTTATCCAATATTCAGTTCAGGATATTGGAGTTTCAGATTCATTTTTCGTACTTCTGCATGAAGCGCATGAGGATGGTCGCGACCTGTGCGCGGGTGGCGGAGCCCTGCGGGTTCAGCTTGCCGTTCGAGCCCTGAAGGAGCCCCTCGGCGACTGCCCACTGCATGGCCTCTGCCGCGTATCCGCTGACCTTGTCCGCATCGGAGAAACCGGTCAGGGCGGCGGATTTGCTCACGTCGTAACCCTTCTGCTTCGCGTAGCGGTACAGGATCGTCGCCAGCTGCTCACGGGTGATAACGCCCGGCATGTTGGTGCCGTCCGAAATGCCGTTGTCCATGGCCCACTTCTGACCGGCCGCGTACCACGGATTGCCGTTGGTATTGACGCCTTCGACTCTTGCCAGGATCGTGACGATCATGCCGCGGGTCGTTGCGTCATTGGGCGCAAACGTCCAGTCAGAGGTGCCGTTCATAAGACCCTTTTCGAGCACATACTGAACAGCGTCGAAGTACCAGTCGGATGTAGCTACGTCACGGAATTTCGAAGCGTCCGCCTTTGCAGGCTCGGTCTTCGGCTTGTTCGGAGACTCGATCTTGCCGGAAGAACCGCTGCCGGACGAGGTCTTGTTCTTGAAGTTCGGCGTTGCGGTAATTTCCTTACCCTCCGCCTGTGCTTCGCTCAGCGCATCCAGCAGTTCGTCGGTCAGCTTCGTATACGGGCCGCCCGGATATTCCGTGCCGTCGATGACGAACGTCCAGCCGGTGAAGTCCTTGCCGGGCTTCGTCACGGTCGGAAGCTCCTTGTCGACGTCTTCCGGCGTCAGCGTCACAGTCTCCAGATCGTTCATCTTGACGGTTGCCGTGCGGCTGTCCGCAGTCAGAACGACGATGGAGAAGCTGCTCTGCTGCCAGGTTGCAACACCGTTTTTGATGGTCGGCTTGATGTACTCGTACCGGCCACTGTCATCGGAGAAGAAGTGCTTGATGTACAGATTCTCCGTCGGCATATCCGTGGGCAGGGCAACGCTGATAGTGACAGGCGCCTTGATCGCGCTGTTGTCCAGCGTTTCGGTCTTGGTGCTGACCGTCTGACCATCTGCCGTCACGGTATAGGTGACCTGCGGGGTAATGTCGAGCGTCAGCTCCTGCTTACCGCTCACCTCCTCGTAGTTCTTGACCGTGATGTTCAGCTTGACTTCCGCTGTGACTTCTGCGCTTGCATCGCCGGAAGCTTCCGCTTGCTCCTTGGCCGTTTCGGTGAGGTGATCGGCTGCTGCCATCGCCAGGCCGTCCGAGGTCGTGCTCGGGCTGGTGATGGCGGCTGTCGCTGCCTTCGTCTCAGGCGAAGCGTCCTCCGCAGGTGTGATCTCTGGCCGCTTTTCGTCGAGCGTGACGTTAACGGGCTGCACGGTGACGTTCAGAACCACACGGTATACGGTGTTTCCAAGCGTGAACTTGGTTCCGCTCCTCTTAACCGTCTCGCCATTCAGCGTAACGTCCTGACCCTCGGTGATGTAGCCAACCAGTTGGATCGTTTTGGTCTTTGCGTCCACGACCGCGGTGACCGTATCCGGCGCGACCACAAGCTTCGTCAGAAGCTCTTCGTTGAGCTCCTCCATCCGCTGGAGAAGATCGCTGAGCTTCTGCTTTTCAGAAGCCTTGAGATAGGTCAGCATATCCGCGTCCAGTGCGTCGTACTTCGTCTTCGCGGCGTTGATCGCTGTTTCGTCGTCCAGCGTCGCGTTCGAGACGCTCGGAAGCGCGGCGATAGCTGCCTTTACCTCGTCGACCGCGTCGAAGCCAGCAAGCTTATCGCAGAGGTCTTCAATCTTCTGCTTTCTGTCAGCACTTACGGAAGACGGATCCTTCAGCGCATCCAAAGCCTGCTTGGCCTGCACGATGTTCTGACGATAAGTCTCGCGGTTCGTATAGGTCAGATCGTTGGGGTTCGGGAGCGCGTCGATCTGCGCATCCACGTCGCTGCCGCCGCTGTTTGCGCTGACGATGTGAAGCTCGTACCAGGTACCGACATAGTCTCTGGCTTCCGTAGACTGGTTGTTCATGGAAGGCCAGACCGGCTCGCCGCAGCCAATGTAGATGGTGTCGCCGCTCACGACCGGGATAGCCTGCGTGCTCTTGTAGTAGCTGCCGCCCTCGGTGTTGTCGGTGACCTTCTCATTGAGGAAGCGCTTGACAAGATAGTTCTTGTTCGCCGCGTCCGTGGTGATGGTGAGCTCTGCCGCGTCGCCGTCGATCATGACGGTGTAGGAATACGTTCCGCCCGGCTGCGCGACGGACTCAAACTCCGGCGCAAGAACGAGCGTCTTGTCACCGTCCATGACCTTGAGCGCCTTGAGCGTCGTATCCGAGTTGTAGAACGTACCGCCGAGGTCTTCGCCAAGACCCGTGCAGGTATACATCACATGGATCACGTCGCCGTCCGACAGCTGAATATTGGTATTCTGGTTCGGCTGCACGGTAAACTGCGCAAAGCTGAGGTTCACGAAGAAGCCGTTGAGCGTGCCCATCCAGCCGGACTCGTTGCCGCCATCGAACTCGGCAAGCTTTATATCCGGCCGGCCTTTTTGCGCAATGCCGGAAAGATAGCTGATGCCGAACTTCGAGCCGCCGGTTCCGGTCCATTCGTAACCGTCATCGGCCAGCGCGCGGAGAATGACCGTCATCATGGAGTCCTGGTCGCCGATGGTGTAGTTCTCCTTGTAGACGATGGAATCCTGCGTAATGTTGTAATCCGGGTCATTCGGGTCAGAATAGAAGCCCTCCGGTGCGCCGGAATAGGTGGTGTTCTCGACAATGACTGTGACCGTGCCGACGGGGGTGCCGGCGTAGAAGCCCTTGTCATTTTCGGAGTTGCCCCAACCGTCACGGAACGACTCGTCCACGCCCGTGCTGCCTGCCGCGGCCTTTTCGATGGCCTTGGCGGCGTCGCGGCGCGCGGTGCTGATTGCGTCGACGGTCTGTGCAGCATTGATAGCCGAAACGCCCTTGTCATATGCGGCTTTGATCGCAATGTAGTTCTTATGCGTTTCGTCGTACTTTCCGAATACAGCGTTCAGCGCGTTCAGCGCGTCAGCTCTTGCCTGATCGACCTCGCTCGTCGTACCGGCGACGGGACCCCATGTCACGGTGATGGTCACATCGTCAAACGGCATCGTGAAGTTGAGGAAGGAATCCTGCACGATCTGGTTACACTGGTTTTGCGCGCTTCTTCCTCTATAGGCTGTGCCGTCGTAGAAGTCGAGTGCGCTCTTTTGCGCGGCGTTTTCCAGACCCGTGACCTTAATACTGCGGATGGCGTACTCAGTGCCGTTGACCTTGAAGGTCATCTTGCCCAGCACACGCGTTGTGTTGCTTTCTGAAGAGTCCGGCACATACATCTGCATATTCTCATCGGAGATCGACCAGCTTCCGTCCGCTGCGCTGATCACGCCGGGGCCGTTCATATTGCCGCCTGCAATTGCCGCATCGCGGCAGAGAATATAGGCGGCATATTCCGGGCTGATGCAGGCGTAAATGTCACGCTGCAGAGCATACGATTCATCCAGCCGCGTATATGCATAGCTGTTGTTCGTTTCGGGGGAGTTCATCTTCGAGCCTGTAACGGTGTTGAATGTGAACAGCTCCGCAAGCTTCTGGTTGCCGATTTCGGATACTGGATTTTGCTGATACCAGTCCTCATGTGGCGTGTTTGCCTTCAGATAGTCGATCATGGCGAGGATCGTCTTCTGATCGTCTTCCGTCACGTCGTCCGAGAATGCCTGTTCAAACTTCAGCTGATGCTTCTGCGCTTCCTTGAGCTCGGCATTGATGATCTCTTCATAACGCGCAATCTCCTGCTCAGACAGCTCGCTTCGCTGATAGTCCGTCATAGCTTCATACGCGGTTTTCAGCTCTTCGATTCTTGCTTCCGCGGACTTATCCAGCTTGGTGACGTTGTTGGGAAGCTCAGCAAGAATATCCCGGAACTTCTTGAGATTGCTGTTGTTACCGGAATCCGCCGTGGATTGCAGGCGCTTGATCTCCTGAATGGCCGACTCCTGTTCGGAGCTTGCCACGCCGAGCGTTTCCGCGTTGGCGATCGCCTGCACGCCGTTCTCATACGCAGCCTTTACAAGCAGCCAGTTTTCCGGCGTGAAGACGCTTTCGGGATAGTTCTCGTCGTAGTAGACTTCGTCGAGCTCTTTGCGGAGCTGAAGCTTGACCGATTCTAGATCGTTGGTCGGCAGCACATGCACCAGCACAGACGGGCCGACAATGTAGCGTCCCTCTTCGTCCTCCGTCCGGAAGGCGTTGATGAGCACATAACCCTCGTTGTAGAGCGTCAGCGTCGCTTTGCCGTTTTCGTCCGTGGTCTGATAGGTGTCGCGATGGACGTAGTTCGTAGAAACAGTCTCCACATCCGCTTCGGTTGCGCTTCGGCGGATCGTCGCGCCTACGACCGGCGTCTTTTCTCCAGTAGCGAGGAACGGAAGCGCTGCATCAGAGGTTACTGTAACCTCAAACGCCTCGCCCGCTACGACCTCTGCCGGCGCTTCGATCGTGCTGTAGCGGAAATACTCCGGAATCTCGTACAGATATTGCGTGTAGTAGCCCGCGGTGCTGGAATACATGATCTGCTTGCCGCAGATCCAGACCAGCGTCAGCTCGTCGCCGTCATGCAGCTTGAGCGACTCAAACACGCCGTCCGAAACGCCAATGTCGTTATAGGTGAACATGCTCGTCGTGTTCAGCAGCTCGCCGTTGAGGAAGACCAGCAGCGACGGATCGTACTTGCTCTCGTTGAGCGTCCGCTTGAGAAGATTCTTCTCCCGCAGCACAGAAGCCGCGCTCGCGTTTGCGGGAAGCTCCAGCTCTGTCGTGAGGATATTTTTGTTGTGAAGCGCCCACCACATATCCGTGCGTCCCATGTAAACGTCATAGGCGTCCAGCGCGGAGAGCTTCACATGGATCTGCTTCTGCGACTGGGTTTCCAGACCGGCAGCTGCCGCGCGCGCCGCGCGAACCGCATCCGTCAGCCGGCCTGCTTCCAGCTGTCCGATGGCAGAGTAGACCGGGGTTTCCGCCAGCGTTTTATTCGCGGTTTTCAGCGCGCTCCGCAAGGCCGCAACGCTTTCCGCCGTATAGCCGTCCAGTGCGTCCGGCGCGGAGAAGCGGCGGTTCAGCTCTTCAAGTGCGCTTGCCATCAGCTTGACGCGCGTCTCGCCGTCTTTGCCGTACTTGCTCACGCGAAGGTCGAGACTTTCGCGCTTAGACGTGAGCTCCGCAGACAGCGATTCCAGCTCATCCTGCTTACCGTTGGCGCTCGTGTTGGCGTCGGTCGGATTGCCTTTGTCGTCAAACATGCTCGCCATCATTGCTTCGGCACGGTCGCGTACCTCCGCGTATGCAGCCCATGTTCTCGGCGTGTAATCGTCCTTGCTCGGCTTGTTCAGCAGTTCCTCATAGAGCAACGTCGTGTTGACGCGAGTAGCGGGGATCAGCCTAGAAATCGCTGTTCGCAGTGTGCTAACTGCCGATGTAATTTCCTCTTCCTTAGTCGCCGTTTCTAACGCCCTCTGTGCTGTAGCTCTAGGGCCGTTAGCTGCTACAAATTCGGCCCAAAAGCTTTTTCCGGCACCCGTAATATGCTCCAGTCCATTGTAGCGGTCGTCTGTTTTATAATACTTTTCATTGTCGTCCGCCACAGTTGCCAGCAAATCCGAAAGCGGCTTTTTTTGTTCATCGCTTAACCCAGACCCGGATTCGCCAATTTGAATCAGTATGTTTACTGCTTTATTAACCGCCGGTGTCACTGGATTATTTGCAAATTGATAAATTAGTGCGCAGGAGTATTCAAGTGCTGGATTAAACGTTATTCCCGGATATACAGACCCTTGCACTGTCAAATCTGACAAGGGCATGGCATACCAACCATCTTGATAATTTGAACTGGTGATATATCTATTAGCCATAATACTGCCTGGAGGGCGAGTATACTTTCCTGTCAATGTATCTTTATAGCTTTGTGAAATACATCTTTTCGTAGGTGAGTTATCAGTATCTCCCACATAAGCAGTTGCATCACTGAATGTTCCAGATACAAATTTGAAATATACCGTTTCTGTGCCGCTTGGTACAATTACTTTATAATTACTGTTACCCCTATAATTCACATGTACTGCGGATGAATCCAATTCCTCTACGGTTATTGCTTTGCTCTCATCTTTTTCTGTAGCAATGATAAATCCACAGTTTGACGATTCCGCGTGTACAGTAGCAACTGAAAGTGTAAGTATTGTACATAGCACCAGAAACAGAGATATTAGCTTTCTCCCACTATGTGTTTTTGCTTTTAGAATGGTTTTCACCGCCTTATTGTAGTATGGGGTTCTGCAATAAGCAGAACCCCATACCCATTATTTACTGAACAACGAATTTCAGGACTGTCACAAATGCGTCCTCTGTGTCATTCTGCGTGATAATCTGATAGCTTGCGCTTCCGCTTGCCAAATTCACAGTAAGCGGATACATTGTTGTCGAGCTTGTCTCACGGATGTCTTCACCATTCAAGAAAACGTGCTCTTCAGCCGAGTAAATATAATAAGTTACGGCGGTATTTGCAGCAACGGTAATGACCTTTTCGCTGACATTGTTTACGTCGCTCAAAACATTACCGCTTACATCGGTCACCATGAGATCAGTAGTTGCTGCGCCAGCACCTTTTTTGACCGCCCTGTGGGAGCCGAGAACCTCAGTGGAGCTTTCACCCATGATGCCGTTCATCTGCTGCACGCCGGTGTAAACACGGACGTAGCGGACAGCGTCAAGCTGCTTGGGCGAGCCGTCTTTATTCACAGCCCATGACAGATCCATCGGGTCGCCGTTGCTGGTGGTGTTGCTGGTTCTGCCCGTGGTGTACGGGTTGAGCTGCACATTGCTGCGCAGTCCATTCGGATGGCAGTCCACATAGCCGAACAGGAAATCGTCCGGAGCCGTCGAATTCGCGTTGTTGTTCTTCGGGGGCACCAGCTTCACGCCCTTGAGCGTCAGCTTCGCAGCGGAAGCATCAGTCTTTGCCGCATAGGAGCCGAAGGATTCCAGATTAAGACCGGTCAGCGGGGGAACCAGACCGTTCAGAGAAGTCGACAGACCGTTGAGCGCGACAAAGTAATTATTGTACAGCGGGAAGTAGCTGTGCTTGTGCCAGGCGTTGATGGCAACCGTGCCGCTCTCCGTTTCTTCGGTGCTGGTCGGACGGAGCTTGTAGGTAGAGGCGTAAGGAACCGCGACGCCGTTCGCACCGGTCTCTTCGCTTTCAGCAGCTTCGGGGTGCGTATAGGTCGTGGAATAATCCCAGATCGCGTAGCCCTTATCCGTGGTTTCGGGGCGATAGTGCAGGCTGCCCGCGAGATCATACCAGTTCTCGCCGTCCAGAGAAACCTGAACGCAGCCCGGCTCTGCCCAAGTGCCCATCGCGTTGCCGTAGAGGATGAAGTCAACGCCGTAAGCATTGTCGGGATCGTTGTAGATGCCGCCCGTGACGTTGCCGTCCTCATCCTTTGCCGGAACACCGAAGTCCAGAACCACATAGCCGCCGAACGCGCCAAGGGAAACGCCGGTGGTCACATAGCCCTCGACCAGACCCTTGAGCTTGTTGCTGTTCGTTGCGGTGAACGGGCCGCCCCAGCCGGAGCCGTTCGCGCCTTCGTTCATGAACTGACCAGCCGCGGGCAGATACGCCACGAGACCCTGACCCGCAACCTGTGCGGTCGGTCTGGGAACATCGATCATGCACTGACCGTCAACGCCGTCGCGCGTGATTGTGATGTCCGTCTCGTCGCCGCAGAGCTGCACAGCGCCGTAGCCGTACTTCGCGTTCTGCTCGCCCTCGGTGTTGAAGGCGAAAGCTGCGGAGTTGGTGGTAGTGACCGTGACGGAATTTACGTCAAAGTTCGTGCCGTCCGCGTTGCTGAAGATCAGAGAGAAGCCCTGCGGCATCTCGTGATCCGTGACCGGGGCGAGCGTTGCCGAGCGGCCGCTGCCGGAGAGCGTAAGCCCCTCGACGGTGGTGGACACCTGCACCGTCAGATTGAAGTCGGTGAAGGTGTAGCTGCTGTAGGTGTCGCCGGTGTCCGCTGCAAAGGCGCTTGCGCCCAGCGCGAAAACCATGACAACAGCCAAAAGCATTGCCAAATACTTTTTCATTTGAGTTCCTCCTGTTTTGATTTTTCTCCGTTTTCCTTTTGCCCGCGCAGCCGGGATATTCTGCGCGGAACACACATTCTGTTACCGCTTCTCCCGTGCGATCTGAGAAGCGGCTTTATCTAACGGCTGACGGGGGTCGCCGCTAAATACGTTGTTTACACGCTACAAAAACAGTATCGTTTCCTGTGCTCCCACGCGCCCATGTGGTGACCACGTTTTCCACTCCCTTGGCGCGCTCTTATCGTCGCGGCGCTTCCCCGGAAACAGTATCCTTTCCTGCTGCAGCTATTTAGTTGTTGATGCGATTCATCTATGCGACGGGCGAAAGCCCGCTAGATTCTTTTTGGGGGTTCCCCGGCTCTGCGTTCCCAGTTCAGAGCCGGGGGCTGCTCAAAAAGCGCCGGTTTCATCTCAGGGGGAGATATGAAACATGTATGTGCAGATCCGTTCCCACACGGATTGCATACTATATATTATTGTGCGGCTTCTTCCGCTGGCTGCCGGGCAGCTTCCTGCGCCGCCCGTGCCTTTTCCTTTTTTGCGGCAATTTTCGCCGCGTGCTCCTGCCGGAACAGGTTGAGCTGACGTTTGTACTCGTCCTTAAATTCCTGCGTGCCGCGCGGATTCACGCCGGCAGGAAATTTAACGCCGCGCGCCTGTAAAGCATAAAGCGTTCTTCCGCTGACCTTCTGGTCGAGCCATACATCGCCGCGGAAGCGCTGCCCTTTGCCCTGAAACTGCTTTTTTCCTTTATTCGCTGCCATCCTTTACAACTCCCTTCGTTCAGATTCTGAAAGGGGAGTTTCGGATTCGTTTTTTGCCGACGCTTTGGCGGCGTTTTTATCTCTTGCTTCGGCTCGACGTTGGTTCCGCTGCTCGTTGCGTTCTTTTCGGATACGATCTCTTTCGGCGCGTTCCTGCTTATATAGCTCTTCCTGCCGCTTGTATTCCTGA
>ERZ791923.1949-NODE-1949-length-20288-cov-2.939752_pt1 | contig 20288 bp, 15 predicted proteins | sample MGYA00510133_ERZ791923 | MGnify/ENA primary metagenome ERZ791923 (study PRJEB30046, sample SAMN00792106) | human gut metagenome | study: EMG produced TPA metagenomics assembly of the A metagenome-wide association study of gut microbiota in type 2... | reverse complement strand
CGCGGCTGAAGACGGTGCTGTACACGCTGGCAGAGTGCGTCCGCCGCGTCGCTGTGATGATCGGCTTCGTCATGCCGCGCACGCCGGAACGCATCTTCGAGCAGCTGGGCGTGACCGACGACGTGCTCAAGACGTGGGATTCCGTTTGCAAGCCATTTGCCGTACTGCCGGAAGGCTTGACGGTGCATAAGGGCGCGGCGCTGTTCCCGCGTCTGGACATCCAGAAGGAAATCGAACGCGACGCACCCGCCGAAGAGCCGAAGAAGGAAGAAAAGAAGCCTGCCGCCAAGCCTGAAAAGAAGGCGGAGAAGAAGCACGAAACGCCTGATTTCCCGGCGGAAATCGCTTTCGATGATTTCTGCAAGTGCAAGATGCAGGTGGCGCGCGTGCTGTCCTGCGAGAAGGTGGAGAAGAGCAACAAGCTCCTGCAATTCCGCCTCTCCTTCGGCAAGGACGGCGAACGCACGATTCTCTCCGGCATCGCGAAGTATTACAAGCCCGAAGACCTCGTCGGCAAGCAGGTCGTGGCGGTCGTGAATCTCGCGCCGCGCAAGATTGCGGGCATCGAAAGTCAGGGCATGATTCTCTCCGCCGTCGATGACGAGGATAATCTGCGCCTGATGAGCGTCGGCGAGGGCGTGGAGGACGGTGCAATCATCGGATGATGGCGCTGTTTGACTCTCATTGCCATGTCGATGAGCCGAAGTTCGACGACGACCGGGAGGACGTCCTGACCCGCATGGCGGAAGCAGACGTCACCCGGTACGCCGTGATTGGCTCGGACATGGCGACCTCCCGGCACAGCGCGGATTTCGCGGCGGCGCATCCGGGCTGCTATGCCGCCATCGGCATCCATCCGCACGAAGCGAAAGGCTTCGTGGAGGATGATTTGCAGCGCTTGGCGGACTGGTCGAAGGAAGAGAAAGTCGTCGCCATCGGCGAAATCGGGCTGGATTACTACTATGACCTGTCGCCGCGCGAAACGCAGATGACGGTCTGCGAGGCGCAGATGGAACTGGCGTGGGAATTGTCGCTGCCCGTGGCGTACCACATCCGCGATGCGCATCAGGACATGCTGGACATCATGAAGCGCCACAAGAAGCATCTGACCGGCGGCATCATCCACTGCTTTTCCGGCAGCTGGGAGATTGCGAAGGAGTACCTGAAACTGGGGTACTTCATCAGCTTTGCGGGGCCTGTGACCTTCAAGAAAGCGCCGAAATTGCAGGAAGCCGCGGTGAATGTGCCGCTTGACCGCATCCTGATTGAGACAGACAGCCCGTACCTTGCGCCCGAACCCGTCCGCGGCCACCGAAATGAGCCGACGAACGTGCGCTATGTGGCGGAGAAAATTGCCGCGCTGCGCGAAATTCCGCTGGAAGCGTTCGCACAGATCACGATGCAGAACGCGCTGAATGCCTACAGCATTAAGGAATGAGTCCATTTGGCTGCTCCGAGCGAATACGGGGCAGCCTTTTTCTTTCCGCGTCAGGTTGCATCATGCGGGGAATCATGATATAATGGGATGGACTGCTGATGATGGGGAGGTTTGCCCATGCTGGCTTGTGTGTGCCTGAATCCTTCGTTTGACCGCACGGTGTCGCTCTGTTCCTTCACGGCGGGCGATGTGAACCGTGTCCTGTCCGCGCGGCAGGATGTGGGCGGCAAGGGTATCAACGTCGCCATTACTGCGCGTCGGCTGGGCATTGCGTCCTGCGTCCTCGGCTGTGCGGGCAAAAACGGCATTGACGCGGTTCGCTGCAAGCTGGACGGCGAGCAGGTGGCGCATGTTTTCCTGCCCGTGGACGGCGACGTGCGCACGAACATGAAGATTGTCCCGCAGGACGGCACGGGCGTGACGGAGCTGAACGAACCCGGCGCGCCGGTCAACGCGGCGAATCAGCGGGCGTTTTCGGACTTGCTGGCGGAAAAGACCGTTGCGGGGCAGTATGTCGTCCTGACGGGGTCGCTGCCGCCGGAATGTCCGCCGGAGTATTACCGCGACCTGATGCTCTCCCTGCCGGAGCGCCTGTTTGTGCTGGATGTGAGCGGCGCGGCGCTGATGGCAGGGCTGGCAGCGCGTCCGTTCCTCGTCAAGCCGAACCGAAGTGAACTGCAAGCCGCCATGAACCGTCCGCTGCCGACGATGGCGGATGTGCATCAGGCAGCGCTGGAACTGCTTGAGATGGGCGCGCAGAATGTGCTCGTGAGCCTCGGCGGAGAGGGTGCGTTGTGGGTGTCGGAACGCGGCGCGATGTTTGCCCCGGCAGTTCCGGTTCGGGTGCAGTCCACCGTTGGCGCGGGCGACGCAATGGTCGGCGGTGTGATGGCTGGCTTGGAGAAAACAGGGGACGTTCACCGTGCGCTGGCGTATGGCGCGGCGGCGGGCTGTGCGTCGGTAATGACCGAGGGGACGCAGCTGATTCGTCCCGATGATTTTGCTGCCCTGCTTCCGCAGGTGCAGATACAGGATGTGTAAGGATGCTGTTTCGCAGAGTGCGTGCTGAGTTTTCCGATGGCGTGATTGACTTGCTGCCCTTGCGGCTCTATCCGCCGGAAAAAGAAATGGGATTCGGCCGCGTGTATGACTATATGATTGTGCCGCACGGGACGCACCGGGAAGTTGGACGTATCTCCCTGCGGATGGGGGAAAGCCCCTGTGTGTACTATTTCGGGCATATTGGCTATCATGTTGACCCGCCGTATCGCGGCAATCACTACGCGCGCCGCGCCTGTGCTTTATTGCGTCCGCTGATTGCCCTGCATGGCAAAAGCAGCGTCGTCATCACGACCGACCCGGCCAACTGGGCGAGCCGCAAGACGTGCCTGGGGCTGGGCTGCACGCTGGAAAGAACCGTGGCCGTGCCGCAGGAAATCCGCGACCGCTGGGAAATCAGCGCCGTCAAGTGCCGATACATCTGGCGAATCGACGGCTGAAAAGGAGATGCGTTTTGTGGAAATGACGCTTCATGGCGTCCGCGTCCATTATGAAATCAGCGGCCACGGCGAAAGAAAAGTGGTGCTGCTGCATGGCTGGGGCTGCTCGGAAAAGCTGATGGCGGGGATTAGCGATGCGCTCACGCCGGACATGACCGTGCTTCGGGTGGATTTTCCGGCGCATGGCGAAAGCGGATTTCCGCCGCGGCCGTGGGGTGTGCCGGATTTCGCTGCGAATCTGCTGGAACTGCTGATGAAGCTGGACTTTCTACCGTGCAGCGTGATTGCGCATTCCTTCGGCGGACGCGTGGCGATTGAGCTCGCTGCCGACCATCCGGAGCGTTTTGAGAAGCTGATTCTGACAGGCGCGGCGGGCATCCGGCCGAAGCTATCCAGCGAAAAGAGCAAAAAGTCACAGCGGTATCAGCGGCTGAAAAAGCTCGTCGGTGTAGCGAAAAAGACGCACCTCTTCGGCAGCTTGCCGGACAAGTGGCAGGAGAATCTCGTGCAGAAGTACGGCTCGCGGGATTATGCCGCCCTGTCGCCGGAAATGCGCAAGACGTTCGTCAAGGTCGTGGGTTATGACCAGAGTGCGCTGCTTTCGCATATCAAGAACCCGACGCTGCTCATCTGGGGCGACCGCGACACGGAAACGCCGCTGTGGATGGGGCAGCAGATGGAAAAGGAAATTGCCGACAGCGGTCTGGTGGTGCTGGAAGGCGGCACGCATTTCGCATATCTGGAGCAGGCGACGCGCTTTCAGACGATTGTGCGTCAGTTTCTGCTAAACTGATTTGGATGGGGCAGGAGTGAATCAGGTGATTAACTTTCTGAAATGGCTTCCGGCGCTGGCGACTGCCTTGGCGATGCTGCTGGCACAACGGAGCTTGATGCATGATTTCCAGCTGGAAAGCTACCAATTTCCCGGCTATTTCCGGACACTGCGGCGCAATTGGAAGCGCGCGCTGCTGCCCGGCGTCACGCTGGCGGCGTACTTGACGCTGCTGTATTTGGCATACCGGAGCATTGACCGGATGCTGGACATGAGCGTCGGCAAAATCCTGCTGGCGCTGGTGAATGCAGCACTGGCGGTCGCGGGCGGCTGGTGGTGCCGGTCGATTTTCCAGCAGAAGAAGGCGAAAAAGCCGTTTGTCGTCACGATGCGCGTCAAGCGGACGTACATTGTCATGGGCGTTGTCTACACGCTGCTCTGCACGCCGATTGCGCTGCTGACGAAGGTGTACTTCTGCGGGCTGCTGCCGCTGCTGCTGCCGCTCTGGGTGGCGCTGGGCGGATTGCTGGCGTGGCCGATTGAGAAGCTCGTGAGCGAAATGTACTTCCGCGACGCGCAGAAGAAACTGGCGGCGCGCCCGGACATCATCAAAATCGGCATTACCGGCAGCTACGGCAAGACGAGCGTCAAGTTCATTCTCGGCACAATTTTGCAGGAGAAGTATCAGACGCTGATTACCCCGAGCAGCTTCAATACGCCAATGGGCGTGACGAAAATCATCCGTGAGCGCCTGACGCCTGCGACGCAGGTGTTTGTGGCAGAAATGGGCGCACGGCATGTCGGGGATATCAAGGAACTGTGTCGACTGGTGCATCCGCGTTACGGCATGCTGACGAGCGTCGGTCCGCAGCATTTGGACACTTTCCATACCTTGGAACGCATCAAAAATACGAAATATGAATTGATGGACGCTGTTCCGGCGGATGGCTGCTGCTTTTTCCCGGATGACGGCGCAATCTGCCGTGAACTCTATGACCGAACGGAGAAAGAAAAGCGCCTCTGCTGCCTGCATTACAGCCCGGATGCGGACGTGTGGGCAACGGATGTGACGGTTTCCCCGATGGGCAGCCGATTCGTCCTGCATACGTCGGCGGAGGAGATTGCGTGCGAAACGCGCCTGCTGGGGGAACACAACATCCAGAACATCCTGCTTGCCGCGACGGTGGCGCTCCATCTGGGGCTGACCATGCGGCAAGTAGCACGCGGCATCAGCAAACTGCAGCCGGTGGAGCACCGTTTGCAGCTGATTCCGTCGCCAGGCATCACCATCATTGACGATGCGTTCAATTCCAACCCGAAGGGCGCGGAAGCGGCAGTGAAGGTACTTGGGGCGTTCCAAGCGCGGCGCATCATCATTACCCCCGGTATGGTCGAATTGGGCGGACAGGAAGCGGCGTTCAACCGCGAATTTGGGCGGAAAATCTGCGGCAACGCGGATATCGCCATTCTCGTGGGCAAGAAGCACACGCAGCCGATTGCCGAAGGGCTGCTCGCGGCGGGTTTCCCGCAGGGAAATCTGCACGTCGTCGCCAGCCTCGACGAAGCGACGGTGCTCCTGCGGCAGATTGGGCGTCCCGGCGACATTGCAATGTTTGAAAACGATCTTCCGGATCACTATTCTGAAACGTAAGGAAGCTCTGCCGAATCAATCAGAGATTCCGTAAAGGCAAGGAGATTTTGTTATGGCAAAGGTTCAGCTTGGTGTGATTTTCGGTTCCCGCAGCTGTGAGCGCGAGGTATCCATCATCAGCGCGGTGCAGCTGATGAACCATGTGGACAGCGAGAAGTACGACGTCATCCCGGTGTATATCGGCGAAAACGGCGTCTGGTATACGGGAAATGCGCTCCGCCGCATCGAGACGTACACGCCCTTTGACCCGAACAAAGCGGGCATCGAAGCCGTTGCGCTGGATGTGACGGCGGGTTCGGGCGCGCTGCTGGCGAACCGTCCTGGCAAGGGGCTGTTCTCTCATCCAACGCAGGTCATGGTAGCGCGGCTGGAAGTCTGCGTTATCGTCATGCATGGGCTGAACGGCGAGGACGGCACGCTGCAGGGAATGCTGGAACTGGCAAATCTGCCGTACACGTCCACGGGCGTGGCAGGCAGCGCCATCGGCATGGATAAAATCATGATGAAGCAGTTCTTCCGCGGCGCGGGGACGCTGCCGTGTCTGCCGGATTGCTGGTTCACGCGCGCCATGTATCAGCAGGACAAAAACGCCGTGCTGGACAAGGTGGAGAAGGAACTGGGCTATCCTGTGTTCGTCAAGCCCGCGAACCTCGGCTCGTCTATCGGTGTCAGCCGTGCGGATGACCGCGAAGGGCTGACGGACAGCCTTGAACTGGCGTTTGAGTATGACCGCCGCGTGCTGGTTGAGAAGGGGCTGGATCACCCGATTGAACTGAACTGCTCCGTACTGGGCTACGATGGCGACGTGGAAGCCAGCCCGATTGAGATGCCGCTGTCGGGTCAGCAGTTCCTCGATTTCAAGGAGAAGTATCTTGCCAATGGCGGCTCGAAGGGCATGGCGAGCCTGCACCGTGTGCTGCCCGCGCCGATTGAGGACAGCCTGCGCGATAAGATTCAGGCCATGTCCTGCGATATTTTCCGGATGCTGGACTGCAAGGGCGTTGTGCGCATCGATTACATGTTTGACCGCGCGTCCGAGCAGGTGTACATCACCGAAATCAACACGATTCCCGGCTCGCTGGCATTCTACCTGTGGGAGAACAAGGGCGTGAAGTATTCGCAGCTGATTGACCGCATGGTGGACTGCGCGCGCAAGGCGAACGAAGACCGCAACATGCGCAATTATGCTTATTCCTCCGACATTTTAAAGGGTGTTTCGCTCGGCGGCACGAAGGGCGCAAAGGGGAGCAAGGGCAGCAAATTCTAATACTATTTCCTGCATTCACCTGCGCCATCCGCTTGCGCATTTTTATCTGAGAAATAGCATCAATCAACACAAATGCAAAATCCATGAAGGAGGGAAAATGCTTGCGATTGGAGGATATCAAGTCGCCGCAGGACATTAAAGGTTTGTCCTATGCGGAGATGAACGATCTTGCCGCGCAGATTCGCACAGAACTGGTCACGACCATTTCCAAGCGCGGCGGGCATTTGGCGAGCAATCTGGGCGTGGTAGAATTAACGATGGCGATTCACCGCGTGTTCAACATGCCGGAGGATAAAATCGTCTTCGATGTGGGGCATCAGAGCTACGTCCACAAGCTGCTGACGGGGCGCTACCGCACGTTCTGTACCCTGCGTTCTTTTGGCGGTCTGTCCGGTTTTCCGAAGCGCTCCGAAAGCGAATATGATGTGTTCGAGACGGGTCATGCCTCTACCGCGCTGTCCGCAGCGCTGGGGCTGGCGCGCGCCCGCGATTTGCAGGGGCAGCATCACCATGTGCTGGCGCTGGTGGGCGATGGCGCAATGACCGGCGGCATGTGTTATGAGGCGCTCAACGACGCGGGTGACAGTCATACGCGTATGATTGTCATTCTGAATGACAACGAAATGTCGATTGCGCCGAACGTGGGGGCGCTTTCGCAGCACCTGACGGATTTACGCGTCTCCAGCGGGTGGACAAGCACGAAGCGGGTCATCCGCAAAGGTTTGTCCTGCCTGCCCGTAGTCGGAAAACCGCTTCAGCGTATTTTATCGTGGGCAAAAAAGAGCGTCAAGTCCATGTTCGTGCGCGAAAATCAAGAGGGATTCTTCAATAGCCTTGGCTTCCATTATTTCGGCCCGATTAACGGGCATGATCTCAAGGCACTGGAGCACACATTGGAGGCCGTCAAACAGTTGGATGAGCCGGTTGTCGTGCATGTGCTCACAAAAAAAGGATATGGATACAGCGCGGCGGAGGACAAGCCGGAGCGCTTCCACGGCACGCCGCCGTTCTATGTGGAAACCGGTACGGCGCGCAAGAAGGGAACGCTGCCGTCCTATGGGCAGGTGATGGCGGAAACGCTGTCCGAAATGGCGAAAACGGATGAAAAAATCGTCGCGATTACCGCCGCTATGCCGTCGGGTACGGGCTTGTCGTACTTTGCGGAGCGTTTTCCGCGCCGCATGATGGATGTCGGCATTGCGGAGGAACATGCCGTTACGATGGCAGCGGGGCTGGCGGCGGGCGGCATGAAGCCGTACTTTGCGGTCTATGCGTCGTTCTTCCAACGGTCGTTTGACCAGATGATACATGACGTGTGTATGCCGAAGCTGAACGTGACACTGCTGCTTGACCGCGCGGGGCTGGTCGGCGAGGATGGCGCGACGCACCACGGCGTGTGGGATTTAGCGTCAATGCTGCCCGTGCCGAACATGGTGATTCTGGCACCGCGAGACCTGAATGAGCTGCGCACCATGATGCGCTGGACGCAGGAGAACGAATCCCCCTGCGCCATCCGCTATGGGCGTGAATCCGTCGATTTGTCGGCGCGCTACCCGGCGCAGGACAAGCCGTTCCGCATCGGCGAATGGGAGATGATGGAGCAGGGGGAGGATGTGGCGCTGCTGGCTGTCGGCTCGATGGTGGCAGAAGCGATTGAGGCTCGCGACCTGCTGGAAAAGCGCGGCATTCACGCGGCGCTGGTGAACTGCCGGAGTGTGAAGCCGATGGACGAGAAAATGCTGCGTCAGCTGGCGAATCGCCCAATCGTCACGATGGAGGAGCATGTGCTGACGGGCGGCTTTGGCAGCGTGGTCTGCGCGTTCCTGTCCGGCGAAGGGCTGCCCGCGCCGATGCTGTCCTTCGGCATCCCGGATACCTTCGTGCAGCATGGGCGGCGTGATCAGCTGCTGAAATACTTGGGATTGACGCCGGAACTGATGACCCAGCGCATCGTCATCGCGCTGAAGAATGGAGAAAAGCATCAATGAGCGAAAAGCAACGGGCTGATGTAGCGCTGGTGGAACGCGGGCTTTGCGAAAGCCGCACGAAGGCGCAGGTCAGCATCATGGCGGGCGAGGTGTACGTCGGCACGCGCCGCATCGACAAGGCGTCGGAGCTGATTAAGCCGGAGGACGAGCTGGAAATCCGCGGCAAGTCGAACCCCTACGCCAGCCGAGGAGGTCTCAAGCTGGAAAAGGCAATTACGTCCTTTCAGGCGGATCTGCGCGGCAAAGTGTGCATGGACATCGGCGCGGCGACCGGCGGCTTCACGGACGTCTGCCTCCAAAACGGCGCGGCGCATGTCTATGCGATTGACGTGGGCTACGGGCAGTTCTCGTGGAAGCTGCGCAACGACCCGCGCGTAACGCTCTATGAGCGGACGAATGCGCGCCTGCTGACGCCGGACATGCTGCCGCTGCACCCGACCGTTACGGTGATGGACGTGTCCTTCATCAGCATTCGCCTGATTTTGCCTGTTGCGGCGCAGCTGATGGGCGAGGAGGGCGTGTTCTATACGCTGATTAAGCCGCAGTTCGAGGCGGGACGCGACCGCATCGGCAAGAAAGGCGTCATCCACGACCCGAAGGTGCACGAGGACGTTCTGCGGGAGATTGTGGAATTCGCGCCGACCATCGGCTGGCAGGTGCAGCAGCTTGATTATTCGCCGATTAAGGGGCCGGAGGGCAACATTGAGTTCTTGGGCAAAATCACCGTCCGGACGCAGGAAGCTGAGCCGGTGACGCCGGAAATCATCCACGAGCTGGTAAAAAAGGCGCATCAGGAGCTAAAGGGTTCTTCACACAAGTAATACGATTCCCTGCATTCACCTGCGCCATCTGCGTGCGCATTCTCATTTGGAAATGGTATTAAAATTTCTGTATATGCTTGCATGAATATTCATCTTGTGTTATAATGGGGATAATTCGGGTGCTGTTTGTGAAAAAAAACGGCAGACTGAATCAGGATGGAGGGAACGGCGTGCGACTTGGCATCGTCATTCATGGTCATCGGCCGGATGCAATGGCAGCGGCGCATCATGTAGTGGCACAGCTTGCGTCCTGCGGCGCGCAGGTGCTGGTGGAAGATGAGGTGCTGGCAGCGTTTGCGTCGGGCAGCGTGACTTCGCTGAATGCGCCGGATGCGCGGGCGGACGTGATTCTGTCACTGGGCGGCGACGGCACGCTGCTTCGCGGCGCACAGTATGCGCTTTCGTGGGACGCGGCGCTGCTCGGCGTGAACCTGGGGCGCGTCGGATTTTTGGCGGAAGGTGAGGCAGACGCCCTGCCGAAGCTGTTGGACAAGGTCATCCGCGGCGACTACGAGACAGAGCGCCGCGCAGTGCTGTCCGTGCAGATGAATGGGCAAAGCTGGTACGCCATCAATGACGTGGTGATGAGCCGCGGCGGCTATGCCCGGCTGATTACGGTTACGGCGCTGGTGGATGGCGAACTCGCCGGGCATTACATTGCCGATGGGCTTGTTGTCGCCACGCCGACGGGGTCAACCGGCTATTCGCTCTCCGCTGGCGGCCCGATTATTTCCCCGAAAGTGGATTGCATGGTGCTCACGCCGATTTGTGCCCACAGTTTGCAGCATCGTCCGACCGTTGTGCAGGGCAGCGCGCAGATTCGCCTTCTGTTGGGATCGGATGCGCCGCAGAGCGCCTGCCTGCAAGTCGATGGGCAGACGTACGCGCAGCTGGATGACGGTGCGGTGGTCGAAATCAGTCGTGCCGATCGAACGCTGCAGCTCATCCGCACGAGTGACCAGCCGTTCTTCAACCTTGTCCGCGAAAAGCTGACGGAATGGACCCGATAACACAAAATGTAAAGGCAGGTGCTGCGGAAATATGAAAACCGTTCGACAAGTGGCAATTCTTGATATCATCGAGAAACAGGAAATTGAAACGCAGGAGGAACTCGCCAGCGCCCTGAATGCGCGGGGCATCCGCGTGACGCAGGCGACCGTATCCCGCGACATTAAGGAATTGCGGCTGCTGAAAGTGCTGACCCCCTCCGGCAAGTACAAATACGCAACGGGCGACCAGGCGGACAACAATCTGACCGACCGTTTCATTCGGATGCTGGCGGAATCGCTGCTGTCTGTCTCGTCGGCGAACAACCTGATTGTGGTGAAAACCTTGTCGGGTTCGGCGAACGTCGCGGCGGAAGCGCTGGACAGTATGCACTGGCCGGAGGTGCTGGGGACGCTGGCAGGCGACAACACGGTGCTGCTGATTATCCGCTCGAACGAGGAGACGATCACCGTCACCAGCCGCATCCGGGAAATGATGAAATAACGGCAATGGTTATCCCCGGCACGGAAAAGGAGTATCCATCATGATTCTATCCATGCGAATGCGGAATATCGCGCTGATTGAGGAACTGAGTCTGGAATTCGGCGAAGGACTGCACGTTATGACCGGCGAAACCGGCGCGGGCAAATCCATCGTCGTGGACGCGGTCAATCTGGTGCTGGGCGGACGCGCCGCGCGGGAACTCATCCGCACGGGAACGGACAAGGCGTGGGTCGAAGCGGTGTTCGATGCCAGCGGCAATGAGGAAGTCGCAAAATGGGCGCAGGCGCAGGAACTCGATGATTTCGACGGCACGGTAACGCTCTACCGCGAAATCACACGCTCCGGGCGCAACCTCTGCCGTGTCTGCGGGGTGGTGATGCCGCTGTCCGCGCTCAAAGACATCGCCGTACTGCTGATGGACGTGCATGGGCAGCACGAGGCGCAGTTCCTGATGAACTCGCAGTATCACCTGTTGTTTCTGGATGCTGCGGGCGGCGACGATTATCAGGCGCTGCTCAGCCGCGTGGACGCGGCGTATCAGGCGTTCATCACCAACCATCGGCAGTACGCGCGCTTGGTCAAGGAGAATGAGAAGAAGCAGTACCGCATGGAATCGCTGAAAAAGTCGCTGGAGGAATTGGAAAAAGCACGGCTGAAGCTGGGCGAGGAAGAAACGCTGGTAGCGGAAAAAGAGCGATTCCGGCATTCGGAGAAGATTGCGACAGCGGTTGCGGCGGCGCATCGGGCGATTTCAGCGAACGATGACAGCGAGACGGTACTTTCACGCGTGAAGGAAGCGGCGGATGCGCTTCGGTCGCTGGCGGCGTTCGGCGAAAACTACGTCAGTCTGGCGCAGCGGTGCGATTCAGCGTACTATGAGCTGGAGGAAATCGGCTACGAACTGGCGGATCTGACTGAAAAAGGGGAGTTCGACCCCGTTCGGGCGGAGAAAGTTGAGACACGGCTGGATTTGATTCGGCGCATGGAACGCAAGTACGGCGAAACGGTGGCGGAAGTCCTTTCGCAGCAGCAGAAGATGCAGGAGGAATACGACAATTACGTCTCGCTGGATGAGCAGGTTGCCAAAACCGGCGCGGAGCATAAGCGGCTCTTGGCGCAGTATCGGCAGTTGGCTCGTCAGCTGACGGAGGCGCGGCACGGGCTGGCGAATGAGTTTGAGAAGAACATGATGGCGCAGCTGAAAGACCTCGGCATGGGCAACACCATCTTCCAAGTGTCGTTCGCGATTCGCCCGGAAGGGAAGATTTTCATGCCGCAGTCGGTCGGCGACGACGTGATTGAGTTTATGATTTCCCCGAACCCCGGCGAACCGCTGAAGCCGCTGTCAAAAATCGCTTCCGGCGGCGAATTGTCGCGCCTGATGCTGGCGATTAAGAGCCTCGAAGCTGAAAAAGGCGGCGTCGGCACGATGGTGTTCGACGAAATCGACACGGGCATCAGCGGGCGGATGGCGCAGGTCGTCGCGGAGAAGATGGCGCTGATCGCGCGCAAGCGGCAGGTTATCTGCGTGACGCACCTGCCGCAGATTGCAGCGATGGCGGCGCACCAGTTTCTTGTGGAGAAGCGTGTGGAAGGGGAGCGGACGAATACGAGTGTTCGCCTTCTTTCACCCAAGGAACGAATCAGCGAAGTCGCGCGGATGCTCGGCGGCGCGGACGGCAGCGAGGGCAGTGCCATGAGTCACGCAGCGCACATGCTCTATGTGGCGGGAAATCTGCCGGAAGAAGATATTAGTCATAGCTAATGGTGAAATTGACTAAAAAGCTTTGGCTGACATTTGTCAAACTTTTCACTGTACCAAATGCCTTGTTATATGATATAATAGATTTTGTGTGATTGTGTCCTGTTCAGACGGATTCCGTCTGAATATGTGTTTTCTGCTGTCACGGCAGGGGATGCGAAAGGATTTGGAAAGGGGTTTTCTCTGTGTTTGTCAAACACATGTTTCCCGGCGGAACGCATCCGCATGAGGGCGTAAACGGCAAGGCCGTCAACAGCGGCAACGCCATTCGTGAGCTGCCCGCGCCTGCGCGCGTGGTGATTCCGCTCTCGCAGCATATCGGTGCGCCCTGCAAGCCCATCGTGCAGAAGGGTGATTTGGTGCTGGCGGGTCAGAAGATTGGCGAAGCGGGCGGCTTTGTGTCCGCACCGGTGCATTCGTCCGTCTCCGGCAAGGTCGTCGGCATTGAGCCGGTCGAGCTGGCGAATGGTTCGACGGTGTCCGCCGTCGTCATCGAGAATGACTTCCAGAACAACTGGGTGGAGCTGCATCCGGCAGAGCACCCGGAAACGCTGACCGCGCAGGAATTGCAGACCATCGTCCGCGAAGCCGGCATCGTCGGCATGGGCGGCGCGACGTTCCCCACGCAGGTCAAGATAACGCCCCCGAAGGGCAAGACGATTGAGAAGCTCGTCATCAACGGCGCGGAGTGCGAACCGTACCTGACGGCTGACCATCGCCTGATGCTGGAAAAGCCCGCGGAAATCATCGACGGCATCCACCTGATGATGCTTGCGCTGGATGTCAAGGAAGCGCACGTCGGTGTGGAGAACAACAAGATGGACGCGGTGGAAGCGCTCCGTGCCGCGGCGAAGAACGTCGAAGGCATCACGATTCATGATTTGCCCGTCCGCTATCCGCAGGGCGGTGAAAAGCAGCTGGTGTATGCCCTGACGCGCCGCAAGGTGCCGACCGGCGGTCTGCCGCTGGATGTCGGCTGCGTGGTCAGCAATGTTGGCACGGTGTATGCCATTCAGCAGGCGATTCGCGAGGGTCGCCCGCTCGTGCAGCGCGTGACGACGGTTGGCGGGCTGGTCAACAACCCCGGCAACTTCCTCGTTAGCGTCGGTACGCCGATCGACACGCTGCTGGAAGCCTGCGGTGGAATGCAGTCTGGCGCACGGATGCTCATCAGCGGCGGTCCGATGATGGGTATGGCGATTACCCGCACGGATATCCCGGTCACGAAGGGCACCTCCGGCGTGCTGGTACTGGGCGAAGAAGCCGTTGACCCGGTGGAATCCGCCTGCATCAACTGCGGCCGCTGCCTGCGCGCCTGCCCGATGCAGCTGATGCCGACGCTGCTTGACCGCTGCGTCCGCGCCGACCGCTATGACGAAGCCGAAAAGTACGGCATCATGAACTGTATCGAATGCGGTGCGTGCACCTTCGTCTGCCCCGCCAAGCGCCTGCTTACGCAGTCCTGCCGTCAGGGCAAAAAGGTGATTACGACCCGCAAGAAGGCGGAAGCCGCGAAGAAAGCCGCGGCAGAAGCTGCAAAAAAGGCTGCTGAAGAGCAGTCCAAGAAGGAGGCATAACACCATGCAGAATAATCTTGTGATGACCTCCTCGCCCCACCTGCGCGACCATAGCAGCACGCAGCGCATCATGCAGGAGGTTTGTCTGGCGCTGCTGCCGGCTGGCATTGCGGGCGTTATCATCTTCGGCTGGAGCGCGCTGATGCTCATCTGCGTGTCCGTGGCAACCTGTGTTCTATCTGAATTTGTGTGGGAAAAGCTGACGAAGCGGACAGTGACGATTGGCGACTGGAGCGCCGTCGTGACGGGTCTGCTGCTGGCGTACAACCTCCCGGCGAACGCGCCGTGGTGGCTGGCGGTGGTCGGCGGCGTGATTGCCATCGTCCTCGTCAAGCAAATGTTCGGCGGCATCGGCAGCAACTTCATGAACCCGGCGCTGACCGCGCGCGCGATTCTGTTCGTCAGCTGGTCTGCGCTGATGAGCAGCTATCCGCAGTCCAACTTCGTCGTGGATGCGACGACCTCCGCTACCCCCCTCGGCTTGCTGAGCAAGGGCGTTTCCGGCGTGAACTTTATGGATCTGCTGCTGGGCAACTGCGGCGGTGTGCTGGGCGAAACCTGCAAGCTGGCGATTCTCGTCGGCGGCATTTACCTGTGCGTCCGCAAGATTGCTGACTGGCGCATCCCGGTGTCCTTCATCGCGACCGTGTTCGTCTGCTACCTGATTAAGGATGGCGCTGAAATGGCGATTTATCAGGTGTTTGCGGGCGGCTTGATGCTCGGCGCGTTCTTCATGGCGACTGACTATGCGACCAGCCCGGTGACGGTGCCCGGCCGCGTGATCATGGGCATTGGCTGCGGTCTGCTGCTGTTCATCATCCGTGCCTACGCGAACTACCCCGAAGGCTGCTCCTTCGCGATTCTGTTCATGAACGTCTGCACGCCCCTGATTGACCGCTTTACCGCGCCGCATCCGTTTGGGGAGGTGAAAAAGCATGGCTAATCAGAAGAAAACCTTCATGAGTGTCCTGCTGAACGGCCTGATTTGGGAGAATCCGACGTTTGTGCTGATGCTGGGCATGTGCCCGACGCTGGCCATCACCACGTCCGGCATGAACGGCATCGGCATGGGTCTGGCGGTTACGGCTGTGCTGATTTTCTCGAATCTGTTCATCAGCCTGCTGCGCAACATCATCCCGGACAGCGTTCGCATTCCGGCGTACATCATCATCATCGCGTCCTTTGTGACGATGATTGACATGCTGCTCAAGGCGTTCCTGCCGGATTTGTCGCAGGCGCTGGGCATGTTTATCCCGCTGATTGTTGTCAACTGCATCATCTTTGCCCGTGCGGAGTCCTTCGCGTCAAAGAATCCGCCGGTGCTGAGCATTGCGGACGGCCTGGGCATGGGGCTGGGCTTCACCTTCGCCATCACGCTGCTGTCCGTCATTCGTGAGCTGCTGGGCAACGGTACGTTCTTTGGTCTGCAGGTGATGCCCGCCAGCTATCAGCCGATGGGCATCATGACGCAGGTTCCCGGCGGCTTCATCACGCTGGGTCTGCTGCTGATTCTGGTCAATGCACTGTCGAATAAGTCGAAAAAGAAGGGGGCGGCAGCATGAGCAACATTTGGGCGAATCTGCTGACGATTCTTGTCGGCGGTCTGCTGGTCAATAACTTTGTCATGAACCGCTTCCTCGGCTGCTGCCCGTTCCTCGGCGTTTCCAAGCAGTACGACACGGCAAAGGGCATGTCGATGGCGGTCATCTTCGTGATGACACTCGCCAGCTTCATCACTTGGTTCGTGCAGCACCTGATTCTGGTGCCGCTGCATCTGGAATACATGCAGACGATTGCGTTCATCCTCGTCATTGCCGTGCTGGTCGGCATTGTGGAAATGGCGCTGAAGAAGATTTCCCCCTCGCTGTATCAGTCGCTGGGCGTGTATCTGCCGCTCATCACCACCAACTGCGCGGTGCTGGGCGTGGCGATTTTGAACGTGGATAACGGCTACAACCTGCTGGAAAGCACGTTCAACGGCTTCTGCGCGGCGGCAGGCTTCGGTCTGGCGATGATTCTCTTCTCCTGCATCCGCGAGCGTCTGGCGCTGGCGAACATGCCCAAGTGGATGAACGGCTTCCCCGGCGCGCTGATTACGGCGGGTCTGATGGCGATTGCGTTCATGGGCTTCGGCGGCTTAATCGGCTGAGGAGGGAAGACGGATGACGGTTGTGAACATCCTCATTGCGGCGGCTGTGCTGGGCCTGATGGGGTTGCTCTTCGGTCTGCTGCTGATGGGCACGGAGAAGGTCTTTGCCATTCCGGCGGATGAAAAGCGTGATGCCGTGCGTGCGGCGCTTCCGGGTGCGAACTGCGGCGCTTGCGGCTATCCCGGCTGCGACGGCTGTGCGGATGCGATTGCTTGCGGCAAAGCGCCCGTGAACGCCTGCCCGGTCGGCGGCAAGCCCGTTGCGGACAAGATTTCCGCGATTATGGGCAATTCGGAAGCGGCAGACGCCGTTCGCAAGGCCGCCAGCGTAATCTGCCAAGGTGATTCCGAGCATTGCAAGGAGAAGTTTGAGTACCGCGGCATTCAGGACTGCGTGGCTGCATCCGTCGTCAATGACGGCAACAAGGCTTGCAAGTTCGCGTGCCTTGGTCTGGGTACCTGCGCGCGCGTCTGTCCGTTCGACGCGATTCATGTTGACCCGGTGAAAAAGATTGCTGTGGTGGACGACGAGAAGTGTGTCGCGTGCGGCAAGTGCGTGGCGATTTGCCCTAAGGGTGTGCTGAGTCTGCGCCCGGTGACGGAGGATGTGACGGTTCGCTGCCGCAACACTGAGCCCGCCAAGAAGGTGCTGTCTGCCTGCTCGACTGGCTGCATTCACTGCGGCAAGTGCTTCCGCTCCTGCCCGCATGGTGCGATTACGATGACGAACGGTCTGCCGGTCATTGATCAGAGCAAGTGCCAGCACTGCATGGCGTGTGCGGACGCTTGCCCGACGAAGGCAATGTGGGCGAACTTCGACAAGCGGAAGGTTTCCGCGTAATTTGGGATTAGAAAAGGACGTGCGGCTGTGAAAGGCTGGCACGTCCTTTTTGATGTGTTGCAATGCGCCTAAAGAGGGGATTGCAGGGGAGTGTGGCTATGGTTGCAAGCCCGGCTGGTCGAGATTGCAGCTTGGGGGGGCGCCCCAGCGGGAGCGCAAAGTTACAACCGCTGCGCTGAAAGCGCTTCGCTGTTCAGCGTCGGGCGGCGGAGTTGACTTCGCTATCATACTTCTTCCGCGTGTTGCTCTTTTATTCACCACGCAAAATATTCGGAAGCGAAAGCGTCCATGCCGGCGTCCCATCCACCTCAAACAGCGCCTGATTTTCCCATGCGCATCCACCGAACCATGCACCCGCGTCCTGCGGATCATAGCCACCTGCATAGCTGCTCGCCCAGCCCGAACCGAACTGTTCCCACAGCTTACTCTGTTCTTCCCAGCTATTTCCCGACACCGGAATCCACGCCGGTTCCCAGTAGCAGACGCCGAGTGCGCCTGCCTGAACCGCCGTTTCGACCGTTTCACGGAAATCCGCCGCCTGACCGTCGCGGGAAATATCCTGCTTCATGTCGCACCACTCATTCGGGACGCTGTTCGGGTGCGTATCGAGGTTATTCGTCGTAAACGGATAGGCTGTTTCAGCGATGAACACATCTTTGCCGAAATTCTCGCGCACATCCGCCATCAGTTCTGACAAATTCTCCAGTGAACCATGCCAATAGCTGTAATAACTGTACGCCATCACGTCGAAATCAACCGGCGTATCGCCCTCGCAGACCTCGCGGATGTACTTCTTTGCGTCCGATTGACTGACGTTGGTGAAATGCACTGCCACCAACGCATCGGGCAGGGTTGCGCGGACAGCGGCGCTTCCGGCGTTCATCAGCTGATTGCGCCCATTTGTGCTCCATTCGCCCGCCATGCCGCCGTTAATCTCGTTGCCGACCTGCACCATCCACACGTCCACGCCCGTTGCGGCAATCTGCGTCAGCGCATCCACCGTGAAGGCGTAGAGCGCGCTGCACTTCTGCGTTAAATCCATCGTAACCCATGCCTTCGGGCACATCTGCTTCGCGGGGTCAGCCCAGAAGTCGCTGTAATGGAAGTCAACGATGAGCGACAGTCCGGCTTCCTTGCATCGGCGGGCGATTTCCACCGCGTTCGCCACGCCGCAGTTGCCGCCGCCGTAGCCTCTGCCGTCCTCGTCGAATGGGTCGTTCCAAACGCGGACGCGCACGGTGTCCCAGCCTGCTTCCTTCAGCAGGACGAACAAGTCTGTCGGCTCGCCGTCGCGGTTGCGGTAGACAACGCCGCTGTTTTCCTCGCTCAGCACGGTGGAAACATCCGCGCCAAATTTGAAAGATGCAGGGATGGCATCATCCTCCGCGAACGCCAAATATGGCAAAAACAGGATAAGAGACAACAAACAAGCGAGTAGCCTCTTCACAATAACGCCTCCTTCTCACGAACAAAAACAGCAAATTCACGACGAAGTGATGCCTTCATTATATCAAAAAGGGTGTCTTGCGTCAAGAAAATAGAGAAACATTGATTTTTGAAGGCAGCATGTAAATACTATCATGCTCGAAAATGCCCAAATTCCCGCTGAAAATGTGAACAGCATCTTGCAAAAAGCAACGAAAAATAGTATAATCAAATAGGATAGCCAGCAGAATGTGTTTGCGATGGAGGAAGGGCACGGTGTTTTCCGTGGCTAATTTCAGGCAAATGTTTTCTGCGCGGAAGTTTCTTCCGCAGTATGTAAAAAAGGAGTGTTTCCAATGGCGAAGAAGTATGTGTACCTCTTCAAGGAAGGCAACGCCAACATGCGTGAGCTGCTGGGCGGCAAGGGCGCGAACCTCGCTGAGATGACGAACCTCGGTATGCCCGTGCCTCAGGGCTTCACCGTCACCACCGAAGCCTGCACCCGGTATTATACCGACGGCAAGGTGATTGGTGACGATATCGTCGAGCAGATTTATGCTGCTCTGGCGGAGACCGAAAAGGTGGCCGGCAAGAAGTTCGGCGACGACAAGGATCCTTTCCTTGTTTCTGTCCGCTCCGGCGCTCGTGCCTCCATGCCCGGCATGATGGATACCATTCTGAATCTGGGCCTGACGGACGTGTCTGTTGTGGGTCTGGCGAACCTGACCAACAACCCGCATTTCGCGTATGACGCGTATCGCCGTTTCATCGCCATGTTCTCTGACGTGGTTATGGAAATCCCGAAGAACGAATTTGAAGCGGTTCTGGACGAATTCAAGGAGAAGAAGGGCGTCAAGTATGACCGCGACCTCTCCGCGGATGACCTGAAGGAAGTCGTCGTTCGTTTCAAGGAAATCTACAAGAAGCACATGGGCGTGGACTTCCCGCAGGACCCCAAGGTTCAGCTGATGGAAGCCGTCAAGGCCGTGTTCCGTTCTTGGGACAACCCGCGTGCCATCTACTATCGCCGCATGAACGATATTCCGGGCGACTGGGGCACTGCCGTCAACGTGCAGTCCATGGTCTTCGGCAACATGGGCGAAACCTCCGGCACGGGCGTTGCCTTCACGCGCAACCCCTCCACGGGCGAAAAGAAGCTGTACGGTGAGTACCTGCTGAACGCTCAGGGCGAGGACGTTGTGGCTGGGATCCGTACCCCCGAACCCATCTCCCACCTGCAGGAGCAGATGCCCGATGTGTACCAGCAGTTTGTGGACATCGCCACCAAGCTGGAAGCGCACTATCGCGACATGCAGGACATGGAATACACCATTGAACGCGGCAAGCTGTACATGCTGCAGACCCGTAACGGCAAGCGTACCGCGGCGGCTGCGCTGAAGATTGCTGTTGATCTGGTGGACGAAGGCGTGCTGAGCGAAGAAGAAGCCGTGCTGAAGGTGGAGCCCAAGCAGCTCGACACCCTGCTGCACCCGAACTTCGACGCTGCGGCTGTGAAGAAGGCGCCCGTCATTGCGAAGGGCCTGCCGGCTTCTCCCGGCGCTGCCACCGGCGGCATCTACTTCACCGCTGACGAAGCGGCTGAACAC
>ERZ791923.1947-NODE-1947-length-20295-cov-8.981374_pt1 | contig 20295 bp, 15 predicted proteins | sample MGYA00510133_ERZ791923 | MGnify/ENA primary metagenome ERZ791923 (study PRJEB30046, sample SAMN00792106) | human gut metagenome | study: EMG produced TPA metagenomics assembly of the A metagenome-wide association study of gut microbiota in type 2... | reverse complement strand
TCACCCTTCCCGCTGCTCCCGCGCAGCGGAAAGGATGAACAATGAAAATCCCTAAGACCCCTATCGAGTTCGACTACGACCTCTGGACTACGGAGGACGGAAAGTGCATGGTGCGTGTGAAAAGCACCGGCGAAGTGACGGAGGTTGACCGTAAGGTCATGCGAATCCTCCGCGCAGAGGAAAAAAGACTGCGCCGCTCAAAGCAAGGAGTTCCCATTTCCGGAACTGAAGGCAAAACAGCCGAAGAACGGGCAAGTGTGCTGTCCTTAAGCTATGTCAGCTATGAGGGTTGTGAGGATTTAGAACCATACTGGTTGATTGATTCTTCCAGCATGGAGGAAAGCGTTATGTTCTGGATGTCAGAAAAGGAGTTTCGTGCAACGCTTACGCCGAGGCAACTTGACATCTACCTGAATTGCATCATCGGTGGACAGTCAAAAATTGATTATGCTGCTGCAAACAATATGCAGCGGCAAAGTGTTTACAATGCTGCGACACTAATCATGAAGAAAGCAAAATACTTTTTCAAAAAATTTTGATGATATACCTTACATTAGCTGCTTTTTTGTCCGTGGGATGGTGAAGAGAGGCAAATCACTCTTCACTGCTCCTTGAAAACTGAATAGTTCAGTGCTGCGGATCTTTCCGCTTCTGCGAAGCAACACAGCTTCCGACGCCAAGACCTCCCGAAAGGGAGTGAGCGACCTCCGGAGAGCTATAACAGCCGTGTGGTGCGGCTGCTTGCGACGATGCAGATGCCGGGTATAATGATACTTCCGTTTTTTCTCTGAAAGGGCGGCTCGGAGCGATCCTCGGAGGGGTGAGAGTCCCATGATACCGATTGACCATTGGTAGTCCGCAGCATTCCCTATTCGGCAGGGGCGCGAGCTGCAAATATACCGGAAGGATAACCAATATGAAAACGCCCGAAAGGGCTTTATCATCAAAAACTATGGGCAGCAGTCTACTCAAAAAGGGCTGCTGCCTATCCTTTTGCTGATAAGGCAAAAACAAATCTTGTGGAGGTGAGACGGGTGAATACCGCATCAACCATTTCTCAGCGCGATGCCTACAAGCTCATGCTGAAAGACTATCCCGATGTGATGAGCATTGAGCAGATGTGCGAAATACTCAGCATCAGCACAAAGACCGGCTACCGCATCCTGCGGGAAGGCAAAATCTGTTGTCTCAAAGTCGGCAGAGCCTATCGTATTCCGAAGGCTCATCTTTTCACGTTTCTCTGCATCGGTTGCGGAGAAGCAGTCACGGCGTAATGCTTGGACTCAATTTGTTTACAAAAAATGTTCGGCAGAGGTCCTCCAATTCGAACCCGGTTCTGGTATAATAGAAGCACGGTATCAGGTAGGTGTCTCTGCTACAAAGAAGGAGGATAATTATGGTAGCAGGACATCTCCGCGAAAAAAGCGGATATTACTACGCCGTGTTGAACTACACCGATTCTCTCGGAAAAAGAAAGACCAAGTGGATTTCCACCGGGCTTACTGTGAAGGGAAACAAAAAACGCGCCGAAGCAATCCTGATGGACGCACGACGCAATTTCAATCCCGAAGAGCCGAAGGTCATGAACGGAGACATTCTGTTCGCGGACTATATGGAAAAGTGGCTCGACATCATCAAAAACTCGGTTGCAGTCCCGACATTCGCTTCATACTCGACTACGGTTAAAAAGATTGTAGCACCGTACTTCCGCGAAAAGGAAGTGACGCTCAAGAACCTGACCGCAAAAGACATTCAGGAGTTTTACCTGAGTGAGCTTGAGCGTGTCAGCCCGTCCTCGGTCATTCATTATCACGCCAACATTCACAAGGCACTCAAGTATGCCGTGAAGATTGACCTGATTGATGTAAACCCGGCGGATAAGGTTGAGCGTCCGAAAAAAGACCGCTACGTCGGCAGCTTCTATGATGCCGATGAGGTCAACGCTCTTTTCGAGGCTGCAAAAGGAAGCAAACTTGAACTGCCAATTCTGTTCGGTGCGTTCTACGGTCTGCGCCGGAGTGAAGCAATCGGTCTGAAATGGGATGCCATCGACTTTGACCAGAACACCATCACCATCCGTCACACGGTTACTTCCTGTGATCTTGACGGCAAGCGCGTTCTGGTTGCGTCGGACACCACAAAGACCAAATCGAGTATGAGGACACTGCCTCTTGTTCCGTTCATGCGTGAAAGACTTCTTACGCTGAAAGAAGAACAGCAGGAAAACCGCCGCTTGTGCGGACGCAGCTACATCAAGGAATATCTTGAGTATGTATGTGTCAATGAGATTGGCGATCTGATCAAGCCCCACTACGTCACAGAGAGTTTTCCGAAACTGCTCAAGGCAAAGGGAATGAGACAGATCAGGTATCACGATCTCCGGCATAGCTGTGCCTCGCTTCTTCTGGCAAACGGTGTTCCCATGAAGCAGATTCAGGAATGGCTTGGTCACAGCGACTTCTCAACTACGGCGAACATTTACGCACATCTGGATTACAGCTCGAAGCTGACTTCGGCTGATGCAATGCTCAATGGCTTGGGCTTTGCACAGAACTGAAAAAGAAAAGCCAGCAGCCGGAAAAACCGACTACTGGCAAGGTTTCTGGCGGAGCGGGTGGGATTCGAACCCACGGAACCTTGCGGTTCAACTGATTTCGAGTCTTGTTCGCACTTGGCACTTTCGTGTCTGCCGTGGTCGGTGGCGGCAGTTTTGGAAACGGCGAAAACCCTTGTGCTGCAACGGATTTCGGACGCGCCGACCGGTATTGACCAGCTCCATATCAGAAAAAACCAGAGTTCAAATTGAAATGGGAAGTGCCACAAAACGATCGATTTTTTTGCGCGCTGGCAAGAAAATACGCAAGAAGAAAACCCTTGTCCGGTATGGCTTTGCGGACAGCTCCCCCAGATTAAATGCAAGAAAAACCGACTCAAAACAGATTATACGAAGCGCCCTTTCGGACCGAAACACAGAAAGGAGTCTTCGTTATGAAATACGACGCCAAGGAATTCAAAAAATATCCGGAGATTATGAACAAGGAGCAGATGCGGATTGCTTGCCACATCAGCAAGCAGACGGCGCTCTATCTTCTCCAATTCAACCTGATTCCGCACACCTGCACCGGCAAGAAAACCCGCTGCTACGCCATCAAAAAGAGCGATGTGATCGCTTTTATGAACGACCGTGAGGTCAACCCGGAAAAATACATAGCGCCGAAGAACTGGTACAAATACGGAAGCGAAATGGTTCGGCCCTATAAAATCCGCATTCATCCGCCGTGCGCCAAAGACGAGAAGAAGCTCCGGCGCTACTATGAGAGCAAGCTGGCCGCGCTGCCGGATGTGATGGATGTGGCCGCCGCCGAGGACTTTACAGGCTATAACCGCCGCACCATCTGTCAATGGATTCGCGTGGGGAAGTTGAAGGCGCTGGCGCTGCTGCAGAAGTACATGATTCCCAAATGCTACCTCATCGACTGGCTCTGCTCGGACGATTACAACAACACCAACCGCAAATCCCGCCGGCATATCGATATGCTTTGGGAGGCGCAGAAATGGAGAGATTGATGCGGACATTTTCCCTTATTCTCTCAAAAAGAGGCACAGCGGCATCATTCCCTTGGCGTCTGTTGAAAAAACGCCGATTTTGTGATACTATAATAGCAATTAGCCGAGCATTTGCTGAAGCCACCGAAAAGCCGGGAGGGAACAAAAATGAGCAGTAATTTCCTCAACGATGAAAACAAGGGCGATATCATCATTTACCAGTCTGAAAGCGGCGAGACAAAAATTGATGTCCGGTTTCAGGATGAAACTGTCTGGCTGACACAGGCGCAGCTTTGTGAGCTGTATCAGAGCAGCAAGGCCAATGTCAGTGAGCATATAAAAAACATTTTTGAGGAAGGCGAGCTAGAGCAAAGCGCAGTTGTTCGGAAAATCCGAACAACTGCCGCAGACGGGAAAACCTATGCCGTAAATCACTATAACCTCGACATGATCATCTCTCTGGGCTATCGCATCAAGTCCTCCATTGCAACGCAGTTCCGCCGCTGGGCTACCGAGCGCTTGAAGGAGTACATGATCAAGGGCTTCGCCATGGACGATGAGCGCCTGAAGAATCTCGGCGGCGGCAGCTATTGGAAGGAACTTCTTGACCGCATCCGGGACATCCGTTCCTCCGAAAAGGTGATGTACCGTCAGGTCCTCGACCTCTACGCTACCAGCGTGGACTATGACCCCAAAAGCGCCGAGTCGGTGGCTTTTTTCAAGATGGTGCAGAACAAGCTGCACTATGCCGCCCATGGCCATACTGCCGCAGAGGTGATTTTTGAGCGAGCCGATGCCGAAAAGCCATTTATGGGGCTCACCGCATTTTCTGGGGATTTTCCCACGGCGAAGGATATTGCCGTCGCAAAGAACTATCTCTCCGCGGACGAACTGAAGATACTGAACAATCTCGTTTCCGGATACTTTGACTTTGCGGAGATTCAGGCGATGCGCCGCCGGCCCATGTACATGAGCGATTATGTGGAGAACCTGGACCGCATCCTTGCCTCCACCGGAGAGGCCCTGCTCACCGACGGGGGAACCGTCAGCCACACGCAGGCGATGGAGAAGGCAAAGGCGGAATACAGGAAATATCAGGCGCAGAATCTTTCTCCCGTGGAGGAGGAATATTTGCAGACTATTCGCAGCATCGAGAAGGCGGCAAAAGAGGGCGAAAAACGCTGATTCCGCAATACCTTCATAGAGAAGCTGTCCTTTTTGAGCCGGTATACTGCGGAGGTATGGATAGGGACTGCCAAAAATTATTTTGCAAATCAACTGAATGATATGGCGGGAGAAAACGCAGATCTCTGCGATTTCTCCCGCTGTTTTCAGCTTTACGGCCCCAAATAAGAACAGAGCAAGGATTCAGAAACTTTCCGGTACAAGCGCCAGTTTGTTGATTGATTCGTGAGCCCGGACGAGAGCATCACGCACCTTTGACCGGGCGAAAAAGAACAATCTTCGGAACAACATCAAAAAACACAAGAATAATGTCATTGCATTATCGGAACTATGTCAATATAATAAATGATTACATATAAAATAATCCAAGATGATTTGCTTCTCTGATATAGGCGGTACAGCAAGCTATGCCACCTATATCAGAGCAAATTATGCTTATCAGTCATCAAACCCGAAGTCAGTAATCTTCAAGGTCTTGCAGTTCTCAGAAACTGTCCTTACTGTCGACGAAGGAATGCCATCAGGGGCATTAACCTCTACTTCCAGTTTCAACTGCACATTGGCTCCTTCAACTTGCATCAGATGCCGAATGATTTCATCCACATAGGTCGAAATCACCTTGTTGACGCGGACCGCGTCAACATCTGCAGACATATAGAAATGCCTATTTGCAGCAGTGGGCGGAGTATCAGCTCCAGTACCGCCTGGTGTCCCAGCACCTTCGCTGCCGGTGCCTGTATGCATTCCGCTTCCGCTGGGTGTAAATCCGGAAGAAGCGCCGCCAGAAGTTGCTTGACTGCCGGCCGCCGCCTGAGCTTCCGCCTCTTTCTTGATCTGTGCCTTTGCAACAGAAGGCTTCACGAGCAAATCTGTGTTATTGAAGTTGAAAATGCTCTGATTCCACTTCAAGCCAACATACCGCTCACCATTATGCGCCGCTGCTATTCCGAAATACTCATCGGATGCGCAGCCCTGACAAATGGTTTCCTGAAGAACGCTGTAGCTGGACAGTCTTGGCAAATAGCAATAAGTGCAGAGGTATTCCCAAAGCTTCTTCACTGAAATGTTTTCAGTATCCTTCCAAAGAAGCTCATCCAGTGTCATTTGCAGCAGAGCCGGAGCCCATCTTGTGATGACCTGGTCGCTTTGAAGCATTTTCCTTGCTGCCTTTGCAACAATGGAATCCTGTCCGCCGCCGAGATCACTGATTTCCCATTGAATTGCCTTCATGTCGCCATATTGGTCGATAAAGGGAACCATCAACCAACAATAGGTTTCTTTCAGGCGAAGCTCCACTGTGTCGTTGCTGCGCTTCAGATTGTTCTCTGTTTCCCGGACTTGCTGACCATCAAGATTCAGATCCTCTTTATCGGACATGATGGAAGTCCAAGCAATGTAGCGCTTTACCTCCTGACGGAGCGCACCTATCTTGCTCTCATCTGGGGCAACAAATGCAAGCATGTTCCGAAAAATACGCGGTGATGCTCCACGGTTATTCAGAATGTCCTGAACAGCTCTCATCGCAGCCGAATTATCGTAGTTCCTGCGATAGGTATCATTGGTACGCAGGAGAACCAGACGTACTGCTTGGTCATCCGGGACATCACCTGAAGATGTTGGAGACGGATGAACCCCCGCAAAGGGATTTTCCCTTCTGCACTTCTTCAAGCGGCTTTCAATTTCCATATCGACATCCGCCAAAGAGACCTGAGAGGCGCGATCTTCAGCGGTCTTACGCAGCGTTGGCTTTGTGTCATACCAGAAGCGGTTTCCATTCGGATTGTTATAGAGGTAAGACAGAGAGCCATGAAGCGTGTTCAATGCGTCCTTAAAGTCGGCAATATTTTCGCCAGGCTGAACAACGCCCAAAAGGACTCGAGAAGTTTCCAAACCTCTGATTCCTTGGTCCCGAAGGGCAGAAGTGCTTGGAGCGCTGCCAAGCATAACTGTTCGGGATACGCGACGGCACGCGAGAATGCGTCCATACCGAGGATTTGCTTTATCTTTTTGATAGGGGATAGAATCCTTTCCGTCTACTTCACGGTCAATGATGCTGTTCCATGTATCCGGAAGGTGGCGAACTAGCTCATCACGGACTTGCGGCATATCCAGTGTAATGGAGCCCGGCATGATCATGGCTCCCTCATCGTTTGCCATCCAAAGCTCATGAATAACTGCTGCCATCAGACGCAGCACACCTCTTGTGCGCTGGAATCTCTCCAATGTTGCCCAATCGCCATAGAGACGATCGAATACTTCTGGATGTATCGGGTAGCAAGATACAAGGCGGTCACGATATTCCACTTCCTTGGATTCAAGCGGAAAATCTTCAGAATTGTCCTGATACATTTGGCTGAATGCATCACAAACAGCATCGCGGGCTGCTTCGTCCTTGCAGTCCAAAAACAGTCTGCGGCGTACAACTTCAAATCCTTCGTTTGCAGCAACTGGCTTCCAAATAGACTCCATACGTCCAAAAGTATGCTCGATTGCTTCGAGTGCCTTTTGGCCTGCCTCGCCACCAATCTCAATGCTGGATTCCGGAATAGAAGCAACCACGATGCTGTTTTCACTTGCGCGTGCAGCTTCGGTAATCTGTTGAATGAATGTAATGAAATTATCGAAAGAACCAGCAGGCAAACCTTCTGCACCAAAGAGAACTTTTGCGTAAGCAACCAGCTCGTCCATCAAAATCAAGCAGGGGCCACATTCGTTGAACAGGTTCTTCAAGTTCTCCGAGCCGGGAGCTACGCCTTTCAAATCGGCATCACGAATATATTTTGCATATAGCTCAGGCTTACCGGCAGAAGTCACCAGTTGATACGCCATTTCTCCCCAAATGGTGCCAACGCTATATCCCGGAAGGTTTGCAGGCTTTTTCCGACGGGATGGGTCAAGCGCCGTACCAACCAGAACAGCGACATTTGCGTGTGGGAATTCTTCTAATCCTGCGCGTTCCATAATCGGCTTCAGGGCAGGTACGGACTCCAGCGACATTCTGCTGTGTGCAATGTGGTAAAGAGCCAGCATGCTGTGGGTTTTGCCGCCGCCGAATGCTGTCTTCAACTGGATAACAGGTTCTCCGCCTGTCCCGTTTAAGCGCTGTAAGGACTCCACCAAAAGTCCTGCCATACCTTCCGTTACATAGGTTCTCGCGAAAAATTCAACCGGGTCACGGTACTCATATGCACCTTCGCCTCTGGCTACCTGCGCAAGATCTGCGGCAAATTCAGCGGATTTATAGCGTCCTTCTGCTACATCCGGGTGTGGCTGCATAACATCGCGCCAGCTGGGGAGATTTTCTCCGACATGACGTCCCAGCACAGCTGCGACAGCCTTAGATTTTCCAGTCGGTGTGGTTTCTTTTGCCGGGGCGGAAGACGTAGAAGCATCTTCTGAACCATAGCGGAGCTTACGATACAAAGCACGAATTTCTTCAGCTCCATCACTGTCAAAGCCATCGCAAAGTCTCGCCATTGTATCCAATGCTCGTTCTGCATCGGCCTGTGCAATATCCTGCATTCCCAAATGAGCAACTTTATTGCGAACTCCCATGAGTTCTGTAGCCCAAGTACGGTAGTCCTTTGAGAGCTTGGAACGAAAAACATCATTCCAACGCCGATCAATGAGCCGCAGACAGTTTGCAACATCGAGTGAATCTTGCAATTCAGCATACTCACCGGAAGAGGGCAGATCATATTGGTCACTGAGTGCAGTCAGTACCTCCTGCCACCAGCTGTTCTTGTATACACGCGATAGCTCCCTGCAGATATAGCCTGCCATATCAGGAAGTAAAATCCTAAATCCGTTTTGAACGAGTGCTATATTTTCCTGCATGATTTATTCCTCCTCCAATTGAACGGTATCAGCTTCGCTGTCCGCGTTTTTCTCTTTCAAATATCCCAGAATCTCTTGATAAATAAGCTCTAGTGCATCGTGTATCTTCATGCCTGAACCGGATGCATTTAAGACTTTCTTGTAACGAGTGAACAGACTAAGTCCTGCACCGATACCGACGATTTTTTCATCACTGACATCCACACCGGCGCACAACATCCTTTTAAATACCATGGGAAATTCCCTCTTTAGTGCGGCTGCAAAGCCCCTTCTCGTGGTCTGCTCGGTTTTATCATGAACGCGTGCCGCAATCAATACTCTTGTCCCATCTGCCTTTTCAGAAGCCGCTGCGTTTCGCATTGGCCACACTGCTGTAATTTCATATCCAGCATGAAGCATACTCCCGATTAAAGTCTCAAATGGAGAAGCTGTGCCATTGTTCCCATTGACAAGTGCCAGTTCATCTCCTTTATGAAACTCGAAGAAGAATAGCTGTGGGAAATTCCTGTCGGCATGTTCTGCCAGTTGGGCGAGTACATCTCGCATTTGGGCTTCATAAGTCTGTTCGCACTCTGCCGCATGCTTTCCTTCATACTGACCACAGGTAGAAAGCTCATCCTTACTTGTCACCATGGGGTTGAACAATTCTGGATAGATTGTCTTCAGACTTTTCCTAAGCCATATATAGAAGTAATCTGACAGCGCAGCATAACCAATGGCCTTATAATACGGAAGCTCTGTGCAAACCATTATATTTTGCGGATATGTTGCCATTCGTGCATCTTGCTGCAAAACGGAAACTCCACTGCCGATAGGCAGATTCCGGATTGCATTTACAACGCTTTTCAGCGTAGAAGATAAGTTCCCGGTAATTTTTGAAAAAGGATTGCCTTCCGCATAGGTCCATACCATAGGAATCGCCTGTCTGCCAAAGGTATTTCGAAGGCTATTCCCTGTGGTTCGCCACGAGCAGATTGTGGAGTTTGCATCTGCAATCTTATCAATCACAAAAGCCAGATATACTCCGATTGCCTGCCCATAAGCCAGAGCACCGGTGCCGCCGTTTGATAGCGAGCCTCCGCTTGCGTCCATTCCTGCTGCCAGGGCATCCGATGCAGCCTTATCCTGTATCTCAGGGAGCAAATCGCAGAACATCGTTAGCATAGTAAGCTGTCTCGATGAGAAGAGATCTGCATAGCTTTTGAGACCGAACCCAGGTGGTGTGAACCAATGCGGATTATCCGGTATTTCTCCGGGCGGTGCATCCTCTGGGATAGGGACATTCGCTGCATGCATCTGTTTCTCGGATGGGGCAATATACTTTATTCCGTCTTCCGTCTCCAAGGAGATTGCCATCATCTGCGCGCCCAGCTTATGAGATGAACCCATCTGCTTTACATATGCATCCGTTGTGAGCGAACCGCAGGCAGGACAACGAAATACCGCGCCTTGACTGCCAACCTTATTACTCATTTTCTCCTTTGGACAGCATCCATGCTGTAATTCAAAATGTACTGTTCCGTCTTGCAAAACAGGCTCTGCCCAAATCTCATTTGTTCCTTTTGAGCACAGAATAAAAGAGCTTGCCAGAGGCATAGTACAGCCACATGCGGGGTTCGGGCATTTGACTGTCCTTGCCCAGATCCAAGCGGAAGGTGTGCCTTCCTGCTCATTTGGATAGATGTCCTTGAGCTTTTCCCAGGCCTTTTCCCGCAGAAGATTGCCGTAATAGGCGACATCCTCCGCAAGGCCTTCCGTTCCAAAATACTGCTTCCGGAGTGCCGAATGATTGACCGGGCTTACATTTGCAAACTTTGCGGGAATTTCCGTTGCCGCTTTCGTAAGCATCACTGCCACAGAGTTCAGATCACTTGCGACGGCAGGAAGTCCCAGCGACTGTGCTGCCAGCGCTACGCCTCCGAAGCCACAGAATGGGTCGAGAATTGTCGGCTTCTTGCCAAACTCCGAAACCTCTCCGCTTTGCACACGCGCAAGCCGCGATTTGAGCTCATCGTCGCTTTCCGGGGCATTGATCAGAGATGCAGTCAAAGCCGACTGCACAGAGGAGATCGGACTTCGTCCCCACCAAAGATGCAGATGAGCGGGATGTCCGGGAGCCAACTTCTTTTCACGGATGGTTTTTGCGTTAATATCAGTTAAAGGGAGTGCCGCCTCTATTAACTTTTTCATTTGGAGATTCACCCCCTTATCGTTGTTCTATCATGAATCGATTGCGTCCATATCGAACAAAGTCATCTGTTCCGGTGCATCAGCCTTTATTGCTGCTGCTCTGGACTGAATGTCCGGCCAAGCCACAACAAGCGCGTTATAGGCATAGCCTTCCTCTGTCCAACCTTTGCGCTCAGCAATGGTATAAAGACGATAGGCCAGATCCTTCGCAGACTCCGCACCGGAGCCGAAGATGCCCCACACGATCTTTGCGCAGGCTTCGATGCCGCCGGTTGCCATGGCGTGGGTCAGCTGCTGGGTGAGCAGCCAGATGGTGCTCTCATTGGAATCCACCTCTGTCGGGAGCTCGCTGCGTTCCATCAGATGCACAACGCCTGCTTTCGCATACAGAACGCCGTGCGCCGCCATCATCGGGATGGAGGTACTCTTGGCATTTGCAAGGATCTCTGCCTCGCCATACTTGATGTTGTTGTAGGCGCACTGCGTATAGAGATCCACGCAGAACCGGCTGGCGGCATCCAGACTGCCGACCTTCTCGTTGAAGTACAGATCCACTTCTTCGTTGATGACCTGCAGGGCACTACGGACGGTCATAACAGAGCCATCTGCCTCAAGAACCCGGCGGTAGCGGCTGAACACGCCCATGCCCGGACCAATGGCAGACTGCGCCAGGTCCACAGGCGCAATGTTGCTCGACTGCAGCTTTTGCAGAGCGGGGCGCAGTTCCCGGCGCAGAGCCGCAATCAGATTGCGGCGCGTGGTCTGCGGCGCATCTTCCGGACGCTTGCGGCACACCAGGACGATGGAGGAGGCAAGAGCATTAGTCCCCATCCCGATTGACCGATATGTTTGTTCAGTTCTCATTGGCCATGTACCCGTGATCGCAAAGCCCGCATTCACAATTGCTCCCAACATGGTTTCCCATCCGGAAGAAGCTGTGCCGCGATCGTCCGTATCGCTCTGCTTGTAAGCATAGTAAATTGTGACGGGAACATCCTCCCGTGCATACTGGTACATCTGTTTACAGGCAGAAAGCATCCCATCTTCGAAGAAGTGCTTTGCTTTTTCAACACTTCCATCATGACGATACGGGGTGGCAATCAATTCCTCTGCCTTCGGTACCAGCATCGTGCTGAACAGCTCCGGGTAGGTATCCTTCAAGGATTGCCGCATCCAGACATAGAAAAAATCAGCTAAATCTGCATACCCAATGTTGTCATAGTAGGGTGGATCGGTAGAAATCATGATATTCCGTAATCCACAATCAGTTTGAGCATCTGCTTGAATACCTTCAGAGACATAATTCTCAGCAGGTAAAGTGCCTATGCATTTGGAAATATAGTCTTTTATGGTTGCAAAGCTACCAACAGCATTACTAAAGACATTCACTTCTGGATAATCCCAAACCATTGGAATTGCTTGCCTCGCGAACAGATTCATAGGTTTTTCGTTTGAAACAGACCATCTGCAAACGCTATTGCAAAAATCTGTTTCGCGATCTACTGCAAACGCCAAATACACCCCCACCGCCTCACCATAGGCTTTCGCTCCATCGCCGCCATTGCGCAGGGGAAGATGGTCGTTCTTCGTCCCAGCAGCTACCGCATCCGCCTCTGCTTTTGCTTGTGCCTCGGAAACCAGCTCACTGAAGGTGGTCAGGGCAGTGAGCTGGCGGGGAGTGAAGAGGTCGTCGTAATGATCCATGCCAAAGGCGGGCGGACTAAACCACCGCGGATTTTCCGGAAGCGCACCTGTTGGACCGTTTTCCGGCTTTTCTACTCTTGCGGCTAAAATATGTTCCTCGTTTGGAGAAAGATAAATTCTGCCATGTTTCCCATCGCCAACGATTGCCATTAGCTGGGTTCCAAGTCTTCCAGCTTTGCCTTCTGACTTTACATATTCATCTGTCGTTACTTCGCCGCAGCAAGGGCACTTGAAAGCTGCACCGCGTCCTGTTTTGTAGCTTTCGTATTCCTTGGGGCACTTTCCATTTTGTACTTCGAAATGAACCTTATCGCCATCGGGAATTGGTTTAACCCATGCCTCATGTCCCTTCTTCTTGGACAGCACAAACGAACTGGCCAGCGGCATTTCACATCCACAGGCAGGGTTGGGGCACTTGACCGTTCTCGCCCAGATCCATGCAATGACGGTGGCTTCACCGCCGCCCTGTTCATGCGGCACTTTCACCTTGGGATAGAGATGGCCAATGCGCTTATATGCCTCCTGTTTCATCCACTCGCCGTAATAGCGCACATCCTCCGCAAGCCCCTGTGCTCTGCTCCAGCCATTACGCATAGCAGAAACCTGTGCATCCGGATTCACCGGAGCTTTGCCGGCGAAGCGGGGAGGAATTTCAATCATAGCCTTGTTGATCGTTACAGCTACCGGATTCAGGTCGTGGGCGTGTGCTTCCAGCCCAAGACGCTGCGCCTCCAGGGGAATGGCTCCACCACCGGCAAATGGGTCAAGAAGAGCCGGAGGGTTATTATCCGTAGATTTCAGAATTTCAGCTTTTGCGGCATTCAGAATGTCCTCGTTATTGGAATTTTCCCATACGACGAGATCCTCCAGAATCTTAAAGAGCCTCTGACGTTCTTTGTTCTGGTCTTCCTCTGTCGGAAACTTTTCCGGATGAGAAGAAGGATCGTCCACAAGGCTCGACCATATAACTGCACGTGCAGCCACAAAGGGGCGACGAGCCCACCATAGATGTAACCCGCGCGGATGCGATCCAATGCCAGGCATCTTTTCATATGCAGCTGCGGCATTGATTTTTTCCAGAGGTAATGCCACCTCAATCAGTTTTTTTGTACTCATATCGGTTTCCTCACTTCTGATAGACAATCTCAGAGGACGCTATCAAATCCTGTATGTCATAATTTGTGCTGTTCGTTGCCATGCCCGGTGCGTCAAACGGCGGCCGCTTCAGATAAATCGTGTGCGTCGCGTCTGCGTCTACTTCCACGATGGCGAGAATAAACTGTTCCGGATTATTCAGGCCGCAGAGCATTTCATTGCGGCTGACGGTAACAGTGGTTGCGCCCTTTGCCCGGCCTTTGACCTCTACAAAGCGCAGCACATTGCCATCCGGCCCGCGCAGCGTTTCCGGCACGAAGGATTCCACATCGTATCCGCATTTTTCGGCACTGACATCGCGCGGCGCAAAGCCCGATTCCTTCTCGATCTCCATCACGGCCTTCATTGCAGCCAGTTCGATTGCTTTCTTATCACCCTGACTGAACAGCTCCGGTTCAGCATGCGGCATCAGCTTATAGAGAAGTCCTTTCGGAATGACAAGCGCTCCGCCGGTCATTACCGGAGGCATAGGCGAAATGCGCCGTTCTTTCTCAATCTCCGCAAGGCGCTCTTGCATACGATGTTCCAACTCTTCTGCGCGGCGAGCGGCCAGCTTGGAATTGAGTTTTGCGTTGGACTTGCCTGCGGCTTCCTTTTGCGCAAGGTCTGCAGCACGGTAGTCCCAATACTGAATTTCAGCGGTCAGGCGGTCTTTAACTGCTTTTGCAGTTTTGTTCAGCATGGCTTCTTTCTGCTTTTTTACTTCTGCAAAGTGCGGAGGTATCAGATGCTCAACCGCGTAAGTCTTTGCTGTGGCTTCCACATCACGGTGCAGCCAGTCCTGCGACTCCAGCCAAGCACGAATCGCCGGAGTCTCTTCCGCCGTTGCTCCGCGGTAGTCAAGATATGGAGCATATCCTGCTGAAGAAGCAGTCCCATCTGCTTTCATCTCAACAAAATGGACTTGCTTGGAGATGACTCTGCGTTTGCCGTCTTTCAGCGTGACGCCATCCTGAACGGCATCTTCTATGTAAAACAGCAGGCGTGCATCTTCACTGTAATCGCTGTCATCAATCAGAACGCTGCCGCGCTTCATAGTGTCCACATTCTTTTCCTGAATCAAATCGATCACAGCATTCAGCAGTGGCTGACCCGGGCAGACCAAGTCCGCTTGGGGCTTTCCGGGAACCGTGCAGTATTTCTTATCAAAGCAGACACGTTCGTAGCGGTTCAAGACTGGTTCTCCGTATCCGATTGCCATATCGCGGTTCCGCACGGCGTAGGGCACAGATATAATCTCATACCTGCCAGTTTCCCGCTTGCGAATGCGTCCGCCAAGCTGTTGGAACGCGTCAAGGAAGAAAGATTCAATAAAATGCGGCTGGAGCTTGTGTGCCTCCACACGCTCCATATCCTCGCGAATTGCATTGACCATATGGATATCCATCACGTCATCCGTCAATGCATTTTCCCGGATGATATCCCGGAATATCTGCGGATCAAGAGATTTATCCACCACACGATTGAGTCTTGCGCGCACTTCCGGGTCATTGCCATAACGCACGGCTTCAATCAGCAGGTCGCGCAAGGATTTATTATCAAACGAGACTTTGCCAAGTATATCAAAAACTTTTCCGCCGAGGGCCTGCCGCTCTTCCTCAAGTTTTAGGAACAACCTTTGGAACACATAACCCTCACGAGTCTCGTTCGCAACCAAATTCCAAAGATGACAAACCTCTGTTTGTCCGATACGATGGATACGGCCAAAACGCTGTTCCAGTCGATTGGGATTCCAAGGCAAGTCGTAGTTTATCATCAGATGCGCGCGCTGAAGGTTGATGCCTTCGCCAGCAGCATCCGTAGCGATCAGGATGCGCACGCCAACATCCTGCTTGAAGAGCTGTTCTGTTTTTCTCCGTTCATCACGGAGCATTCCGCCGTGGATGGTAACAACAGCATCGTCATCCCCGAGCAGAGCGCGAATCTTTCCGGCAAGGTAGTTGAGCGTGTCCTTGTGCTCCGTGAAGATGATCAGTTTTTCACGCTGGTTATCCTCGCCATACATCGCCTGGTTATCCTGAAGCAGAGAGGAAAGCTCATCCCATTTTCGGTCAACACCGCTGACACGGACATCATTTGCCATCTTTTCAAGGCGCTTCAGCGTCTTGATTTCAATTTCAAGCTCTGCGATGGTTGCCGCAGCGGAAGCGTGGTCTACAACTTTCTCCTCAACAGCCTCCTGCTCATCCGGCGTGAGATCATCGTCATCGTCTATGTCATAAGCTGCATCCGTGTAATCTGCCGCGCGTTTGCCCATTTTCTCCTCTGCAAGGCGATGCTCCAAGCGCTCGCGTCGGCGGCGCAGCGATTGATAAATTGCCTCCGGAGAAGAAGCAAGGCGGCGCTGCAATATCGTAAGAGCAAAACCGACAGTGGTCTTGCGTTCATTGTTCAAGTTATCCGCGCGGTTGAACTCTTCCTGCACATAGTCCGTGACTGCTTGATATAGCTGCGCCTCCTGCGGCGAAAGGGAATAGTTCACCGTGTAGGCGATACGCTCCGGAAACAGCGGCGTACCGTCAAATTTCAAAAGCTCTTCCTTTGTCAGTCTGCGCATGACATCGCTGACATCAATAGTCTGCTCCGAAGTATTATGGATTCCCTCAAAACGATCCGGGTCCACCAGAGACAGAAACAGATGAAAGTCCTCATCCTTGCCGTTGTGCGGTGTTGCCGTCAAGAGAAGAAAGTTCTTTGTGATATTAGAAAGCAGCTTGCCGAGCTGGAAGCGCTTCGTGTATTTCACTTCTCCGCCCCAGATAGTAGCAGACATCTTATGAGCCTCATCGCACACAATCAGATCCCACTCAGATACCTTCAGTTTTTCTTGAAGCTGCTCATTTCGTGCAAGCTTATCCAAACGGCAGATGCAGAAATCCACCTCGTTAAAGACATTGCCCGTCACAGCCGATTCCATTCGGTCGTTTGTCAGGATTTGAAATGTAAGGTGGAATTTTGAAAACAGCTCATCCTGCCACTGTTCCACAAGACTGCCCGGAGATACAATCAGGCATCTTTTCAAATCGCCTCTGGCAATCAGTTCCTTGATGAACAGACCGGTCATGATTGTTTTACCGGCACCGGGGTCATCCGCAAGCACATAGCGCAGCGGAAGCTTCGGCAGCATCTCTTGATAGACAGCTGAAATCTGATGCGGAAGCGGTTCCACTGAGGAAGTATGCACAGCCAGATACGGATCGAATAAATGCGCAAGGCTGATTCGATAAGCTTCTGATGCAAGCTTCATCTGTTCGCCGTCCGCGTCAAAGCTCCACGGCAGACTATTGTCCATAACGGTCAGATTAATTTCTTCGTCGCGGAGCAGCATCTGATTGCCTGGTTGTCCATGGCTGTCCTTATATGTAATTTCGAGCACATTGTTTCCGTACCATTGGACAGCAACGATTGTGACAGTCGAATTGCTGATAATTCCTTTTACGGAACTGCCCACGGTTATATCTTCAAGTTTGGTCATGCGGGGTGTTCCTCCTCATCTGTTAAGCAATTTGATTCTTTAACATGACTTGACAGAGCAGCTGTTTACGCATCGGCAGGCTTATCGCGAGTCTCTTTATCGGGGACAAATTCCATAACATCATCAATGGAACAATCCAGCGCTTGCAAATTCGTCCTAAGATATCAATTGTAATATTTTCCTCGCGATACATCTTACTGAGGGTACGGAGGCTTACATTTGTCTGCTGCTCCAATTTTTATATCTTCTCTTTTCAGTGTTCTGCTGCGGGGATATGCCCCCAAAGGACACACGCAGCATCCCAGATTTGCTTTTCAAAGCCGATTGTGGCGTTGTTTCCGTTAGCCATAGAACGAACCCTTTCTTTTATTATTTTGCCGCATTGCATTGGAACAGGTATGATAGATCAAACCAGCACTTCCCATTTTCCGTATCTCTTGCCGTTTTCTCGGCGGATATAGTTTTTATCTTGCAGCGACTTCATAATCCGCTTTACAGTTGCGATAGACCTTCCCGTTGCGTTCACTAGCTCTTGCTGCTTGATTGCCGGATTTTGTGCGACCAGTTCCAAAACCGCCAGTTCTTCCAGTGAGCAGTCCAAAGTATCAAATTGATACTTTGAAACTTTGAAATTGATACTTTGGGATAGGTCGTCGCCCACATAATTAATGTGCATATAACGATTCTTCAGCTCGTAATCCGTGCCTAAAAGAAGATTGCTGAAAAACATCTCCAAGAACTTTGTGGTGGCGTGAACGCCCTTTTGCAGATTCGTATAGTTCGCTCGAACCAGGGCGTTGCGGAAGTACCACGAATTCTTTTCAAAGGCGTCGTTGTTTACACGAAAGCCGAAGGTTTTCATATATTTGATCATAAAGACGGCGGTGGCACGGGTGTTTCCTTCGCCGAAGGGATGGATTTGCCAAATGTCCGAAGCGAATTTTGCCAAATGTTTCACCGCTGCATCTACAGACAAACCCTCATAGGAGAACTGTTTTTCAGTGGCAAAATCGTAATCCAGCGTATCCTTGATACTGTTCCAGTCCGCATAAGTCACGGTATCGCCGTTCAGCACCCACTCTTTCTTGGTGATGTTGTACTGCCGAATCTGTCCGGCGTGACTGAACACGCCTTCAAACAGTCTGCGGTGGATGGAGAGCCACTCGGCAGGTGAGAATCGGAAGGCTTTTTCGCCCAACAACTTTGCGATTCTGGCAGAGACAATATCTGCTTCTTTGGTTTCGTTCTCTATTTCAGTGCGGGTGGTACGCTGCTCATAATAGCTATGAATGCGCTGCTGGGCTTCATCGATAGTGATTTTACCCTCAATGTGATCTTTGGCCGTATCCAGCAGATAGGCAGAGATGTTCAGCCCGTCCACCGCCTGCAAGCCGATGGCGGTCTGCCACGCCTCGCTTTTTTCGGCTCGGTCGGGTTCACCCTGCTTGATATATTCTTCCAGTTCAAATTGCCAATTCTGATCGGGCATATCTGCACCTCATTCCTTGCTCAAATCTTCCGCCTTGAAGGTCGTGTAACCCTCATAATAGTAGCTGTTGTCGATGCCTATCATATAGACCTCACGGCTGTTTATCTCGTCGGACAGCGCCGCCTTCAAAAGCACCTTGATCTCCACATCCTTAATGGGGCTGCGCTCCATTGCAAGAAGATAATCCTCTTTATCCACCTTGCTCCAGTCCACGACCTTACCAATTTCGGTTTTCAGAATATGGTCAAGCCAGTCGAGAATTTACCCGCCGGCAGGGCATCAAGCACGCCGTTTTCGAACAGTTCTACCGCCTTTTTCTTGCTGAGGCGTTCTTCTTCCCGGGCAAGATCGGCGGAGCTTGTCAGCCCCAATTTATTTTCCAGTGCCATCGTGCATCTCCTGATTAATTTACAAGGTATTTAAGCACAAAAAACAGTCCGGTAAGCACTGTAATAATCAATAACACAACCCATCCAGTGGCTTTCTTCGCTTTCTTTTTTGAGTAAACCGGCTGTACGGAATATGTATATTGTGCCTGTGGCGATTGGCGGAGCGGTTTTGGCTTTGCGACAGGCCGAGGTTTTGTCGCCTTTTGATACATAGCAAGAGGATCACCTTGCCTCATAATCCTATCATAAAAACTGTCAATCCATTGTGCGTCGCTGAGGTCGCACATATTTTCTTCGCTGCTATTCGGGTCGTGTACAATTTGGTTTCTGACCCAGCGGTAATGCTTAAGGCACTTGAGATCTTCGACCCAGCCTTGCACCCGATATGAACCATTTGGGGTACTTTCCATCTCAGCTATATAAGCGGAGACACCGTGCTGAGTTTGCAGCATATCGCCACACAGCTTTTCAAGACGCTTATACGAATCTATAAAGCCCATAGCTCATCACCCAATCCAGATTATTTATCCGCCGCCACGCCGGACTTCATCCAAGCGTCTACTTCGCTGACCTTGAATTTCCAAAGACGGCCTATTTTCGCAGCGGGCATATTCCTTTTCTCTATCCAGGCGAGTACCGTATCACGGCTGACGCCGAGGTATTCGCAAATCTCTTTCATTGAGTACCAGCGTTCGATGGTCGATTCCATTAAAATGTCCTCACTTTCAGGCAGTTTCCGATAGCTATAATTATACAATTTAAGTATATCACGGCGATGCCGATTTATCAAGGATTATTGCGGATTTACGAGGAAAGCAGAGGATAATCCCATGCTTTCAAGAATGAACTTCTTGTTTTTTATCGCAGGGCCTTATCAGATGGGGGAAATATTCGCCGAAAATTCGCTCCATTCACCCGCTTAGAGTGAATGGAGCGAATTTGGCTTGCAAACAGAATCGTAAAATGGTCAAATCTGCAAATTTGTTTTTCGCACATTGGGCTTTTCCTTCGGGTTGCGCTATCATGTGGATGATGATAAAAACCCATACGGCGGGTGTGAAGGAGGAAGAATATGTACAACAGATTTGCAGAAAAGCGCAGGCGGTATCTGCGCGAGCACTGGGACGGAATTTACACGGGAATGCTGCTGACCGGCAAGCTGGACGAGCATCTCAAGAAAATCGGCGGCACAGCACAGGAGATGTTCGATCGGCTGGTCGCGCAGATGAAGGACGCTGAGGGTGTCACTGAACGGCTGAAGGCCGAAAAACAAATGGAATGGGTGGGACGGATGAACAGCATCTGCAGCCGTGCGGAGGAAGTTG
>ERZ791923.1940-NODE-1940-length-20401-cov-3.916986_pt1 | contig 20401 bp, 9 predicted proteins | sample MGYA00510133_ERZ791923 | MGnify/ENA primary metagenome ERZ791923 (study PRJEB30046, sample SAMN00792106) | human gut metagenome | study: EMG produced TPA metagenomics assembly of the A metagenome-wide association study of gut microbiota in type 2... | reverse complement strand
CCAGTTCGGTGCGCGAGTAGATGGCGCCGGTGGGGTTCGACGGCGTGTTGAGCATCAGCAGTACGGTGCGCTCGGTGATGGCCTCCTCAAGTTGCGCGGGCGTTATCTTGAACCCTTGCTCCATCGGGGCGTAAAGCTCCACCGGGACGCCGCCTGCCAGTTTCACCATCTCCACGTAGCTCACCCACGCCGGGGTGGGGATAATCACCTCGTCGCCGGGATTCACCAGCGTCAGCACGGCGTTGCTGAGTTCCTGCTTGGCGCCGTTGCCCACCACTATTTGCTCGGGGGTGAACTCCAGGCCGTTGGCGCTCAGCAGGTTGTCGCAGATGGCACGGCGCAGCGACAGGTATCCCTGCACCGGGGAGTAGTGCGAAAAATTGTCGTCGATGGCACGCTTGGCCGCCTCCTTGATGTGGTGGGGAGTGTCGAAGTCGGGTTCGCCGACAGCCATGTTTATGATGTTCACGCCGGAGGCACGCAGTTCCGCGCTCTTGGAGGACATGGCAAGCGTCGCCGACGGCGACAGGGCGCTGACACGCCGCGAAATTGTCTCTCTATTCATTCCGTTACTTTTTTACTCGTTAATTTTGAGTTTTTCCGGGGTAATAGATTCTGAGCGCAAAAGTAACGATAAATATGTGAACCCGCAAATTTTTATGGGTAAAAAGAACGGGTCCGCATAGGCCTGTATAGAAATCGTATTAAATCCTTTTATGCCGCGGCAGTGGCAGCCGCTCGTTTTTTCTTTTTTCCGGCTCGGCCGGTGAGAAGCCTTTGCGCGGCCGGCCAGACCCGCCCCAGCAGCCGGTAGCAAAGCATGATGCTTGCGCCCAGGCAGATATAAGAGAGAATCACGCATGAGGCCACGCCAATGTCGGAGGTGGGTTTCACCACGGCGAAGACCAGAAACTGCATATCGTAGATTATCAGCCAATGGGAGGCGAAAATCATGAAAGAGAGTCCCGGAAAGCGATCACTCAGCGCGTGTGGCCCGAGCAACCGTTGCCGCAGGTCGCTCTTACTCCAAATCAGTGCCCCGGTGAAGGCTATGACAAGGGCACAGGGTACGGAAAAGGGTTTCAGCGCGACTGCCGATTGCCATCCCGTGGTGAAACACATCACGAAGCCCGCGAGTCCCAGAGTGCCGAAGATGATGCACGCCGCGCGTATGTGGCGCCGCATCTCGGCCACGGGGTCTTTACGCAGAATGGCGAAGGTGCTGCCGGCACTGAAAAACAGAAGGGACTGTGTGATGGTGAGGATGTAGCCGAAGGTGAAGACCATCATGCATACGGCCCATACACACCACATCACGGCGATGACTTTCCAACTGAACCGGTTGACGAGCCAAAAGATGACCGGTGAAATCAGAACCATGGTCATCAGCTCGCGGATGAACCATAGCGGCGGGATATGCGGCGGGTTCACGAATCTCAGGAAGAAGACGCCGGGCGTCATGTCGAAATGGCCGTTGGCCAGCGACGGCGCTATGGCGGTAAACAGCGGCGTGAAATGCAAAGCCTGATAGCCGACCATCAGCAGATTCCATAAGAGATAAGGGACGAGCAGACTCCAGAAACGGCTCCGTAGCTTACGTTTGTAAATGTCGCCGCTGAAACCGGAGCTGAAAAAGAGGAATCCCGAAATGAAAAAGAAGCAGGGAACGGAAAAATCGGATATAAACGTCTTGACGAAATATTCGAGGCCCTGTGCCACGGGATATTGGCTGAAATCGTACTCAATCCCCTTTACATGGAAATTGCGGAGCGTGAAGACGTGTACGGCCATAACCGCGAAGGGCAGTACGAACCGCATTATGGCTATGGAGCGTGACGTCTCCTGCGATACTCCCCCGGTGCGCTGAAGCTCTTCCTTCAAAACTTCATTCCTTTGTGTCATTGTTCGTTTGAAAGCATTATCAACTGAAATAACGCCGCAAACCGCCCCGATATTGTCTGCCTGACATGGTCGCCGTTCTGAACAGGCAAGTGCGTTTTTACGGTTTGTCTACCTTTATTTCAAAAAAATATTGCTAAATTTGCAACCTAAAATCATAATCAAATGAAACATTCACGCTTAGCTTACCGTTTCGCATCGCGCATCGGAGCGCTCCTGCTCCTTGCGGTGCTCCTGCTCGCCTCCTGTTCCAAGGACAAGAACGAGAAGGCCGAAGCCCTCTTCTCCACAGTTCCCGAAAAGGCCCAGGCCGTGGCCCTCGTTGACATTGAAAAAATAACCGACGACTTCGGGTCGCTCGACGCCCTGTTCTCGCGCCTGCCGGAGGGCGACACCGCCAAGGGCGCCGAGGCCAAGGACCTCCTCTCGACCCTCGACATGACCGGCTACGCGGTAGTCTTCGCCGACGGCTTCCACTGGTATGTCACTACGCTGCTCGACGACCCCTCGGCTTTCATGGAGAAATATTCAAAGGATGAGAAAGGAGGCGCCTTCGTCGAGAAGAACGGCGTCAACGTGCTCGGCAGAGTGGCCGTAAAGGATGACCAACTTTGGATAAAACTTAACGGCAACGAAGTAGACCCGCTCGACATAAAGGGCTACGCCGCACTTTCGGACAACGACTCGTTCATGGCCTGCAAGTACCACGAAAAGATGGTGGAAAGCGGCCGCGACGTGGCTTTCCTGGGCTCGCTGGACGGAATGCTTTCCCAGGTGGTGAAAGGGCAGTCGGACAGTACCATGGCGCAGCTTGTCATCTCCACGCTCTTCAAGGACGCACGGTACCTGGCCGGAACCCTGGCCTTTGAGAAAGGGAAAGGGGAGGCCGCCGTCGAGGTCCTCGACTCCAAATTCGGCCTCGCCCCGTTCCTGCTCCCCACAGGGACGGTAGACGTCAACACGGTGAAACGGCTCGGCGAGACGGCCGAACTCGTGTGTGCCGTGGCCATACCCTCTAAGCTCGTAGACAAGGTGGAGTCGCTCGGCAAAGTCTTCGGCGGCGCACTGCCCGATGTCTACCTCAACATATTACGACCCATCGACGGCACTGTGGCTGTATGCGGCGGTACGGCACCCCCCTCCATGTCAGGGATTGTAACCACCAATGGCTCTGACACTTCAGCCCTCTTCGGCATGATAAACTCCGTCGGCAACATGACGGTGAAGAAGGATGGCAACCTCGTTATTTTCAATCAAGGAGAACCCGTGGCGGGTCCGCTGAACGTGGCCGAGCAGGCCGACCTCATGAAAGGGGTGATGGCCGGATTTGTCAATAACGGCGAGTCGAAATACATGCACGGAATATCCCGCGTTTTCGTGGGCCTTTATCCCGACAAAGGCTCCGTGCGCCTGAAATGTATTTTCTTCGGCAACGACCCCAAAGCCAACATCCTCAGCAACATCAAATTCAAATGACGCCGACGCTTCCATTCCAGCACATAGACAAGATAGAGATACTCAGGGCGCTCCCCCGCGTGTTCCGCGACACGCGCCCCGAGTCGGAAATATGGCTCACCGACCTTGCGCTCAGCCGCCCCGACTATTATATGGTGGAGGCGGAGAGCGGCACCGGCAAGTCGAGCCTTTGCGCCTACCTCTACGGCTCGCGCACCGACTATCTCGGCTCCATCCTCTTCAACGGCACCGACGCCTCGTCGCTGTCGCTGATGCAGTGGCAGGAGATAAGGCGCCGCCACATTGCTTACCTGCCGCAGGAACTCGACCTCTTCCCCGAACTTTCGGCCCTGGAAAACATCCGCATCAAGAACGACCTCACCGGATATGCCGACGAGGCGCAGATACACAGTTGGCTCGAACGCATCGGGCTGGGCGACCGCAAGGATTTCCCGGTTGGGAAAATGTCCATCGGCCAGCAGCAGAGGGTGGCAATAATACGCTCCATCTGCCAGCCTTTCGACTTTATCTTGCTCGACGAGCCGGTGTCGCACCTCGACTTCCGCAACAACCACATAGCTGCCGAAATCATCGAGGCCGAAGCGCAGCGCAACGGCGCCTCAATCATCGCCACATCGGTGGGCAACAAGCTCTCCCTTTCCTCCTCCAAACTCCTGAAACTCTGACTTATGAACCTCGTATCACGCCTCCTCCGCAAGAACCTGAGCACCGCCCAGACCCTCGGCTTCATCCTCTCCAACTTCATAGGCCTGGCCATTGTGGTCACCGGCCTGCAGTTTTACGAAGATGTAAGCGCCATCTGGCAGAAGGAAGATTCTTTCCTGAAGACCGACTACCTCGTTGTCAACAAGAAAGTGACCTCCGGCAACACCCTGGGGCAGAGCAAATCCACCTTCACCGGCGGCGAAATCTCCGACCTCGCCGCGCAACCGTGGGTGCGTTCCGTGGGACGCTTCACCGCCGCTGACTACCGTGTGTCGGCGGCCCTCGACAACGGCGGCCGCTCCCTCTCTACCTTCATGTTCTTCGAGTCCATCCCCGACAACTATCTGGACATCAACCCAATGCAGTGGCAATACCGCGAGGGTAGCGGCGAGGTGCCCATCATAATAAGCAAAGACTACCTGACGCTCTACAACTTCGGGTTTGCCGCGAGCGCCGGCCTCCCGCAGCTCACCGAACAGATGCTCTCATCCATCCCCATGCGGCTGCACATAGCCGGCAACGACGGCACGCGGCAGGCAGACTTCCGGGGACGCGTAGTGGGATTCTCCAACCGCCTGAACACCATCCTCGTGCCCGAAGCTTTCATGACGTGGAGCAACCGCGAGTTCGGCAGCGGGGTGACGCCGCCTTCGTCGCGCCTCGTGATAGACGTTTCGAGTCCCGGCGACGTGGCCATCGACAAGTATCTCGAAGCCCACGACCTCGAGTCGGCCGGCGACAAGTCCGCTTCGCAGGCTTCCTTCCTGCTCAATGTGGTCACCGGCATCATCATGGCCGTCGGCGCCGTCATCACCGTGTTGAGCCTCTTCATACTGATGCTCAGCATCTCGCTGCTGATGCAGAAGAACCGCGCCAAGCTCCACTCCCTCCTTCAGTTGGGCTACGATCCGGGCCGCGTGGGAGCGCCGTACCGCAACATCGTCATCATCTCCTCGGCCGTGGCGTTCCTGCTGGCCGTTGTGGCCATGTCCCTATTCCGTTTTTACTACATCGGTGCTATCGAAGGGCTCGGAGGCGCCTCCGTCAACCTGTGGCTCGCCCCCGGCGTAGGAATGCCCCTTACCGCCGTAATCATACCCTTCAACCTCCTCGCCGTCCGCCGCAAGGTAGTCTCCGCCTGGCGGTTGTGACACGTCTGCCGGTGATAGATAATTCCGTGAGGCGGGGTCTATACCCGTAAAGGACTAATTAATACATCTTGAAATGGAACTGAATCCCGGCGTATTGCTTCATAACGGCATCTACCGCATACTCGGAACCCTGGTCCCCATGCCTTAGATGCCGGCAACGACAATACAAGGATTATCAAAAACGACAACATAAGGAGTGGCAACGGGCTGAAGACAGGACTGATAATAGCCGCCTCGGTAATTGTTGCGATAGGATTGTGCGTAGGCCTTTACTCCGGTTTCCCCGGCGACAAGAAACACTCGGACCACCCGGTGGAGACAGCCATGTCCGACACCCCTGTTACAAACGATACAGACATTAGCGATACGCCGACGGCAGTACAGCTGCAAGAACAACGACAAGCGCAGGACGCGGCCCTCGCAAAAGAGAAAGAGGACGACTTCAAGAGCCAGTTGCCCCTGACCTTCCGGGGAACCGGTATTGATGAAAACGGAAATGATTGTTCTGTTTCCGTGAAACTTAAAACCAGGGGTAAATGTTCACTTGAGATTAATGCAGACGGCGATGTTACCTATTTGGGGAGCTTCTCGAAGAATGGTTCAGGCATAAGTTTCAACTTTTTTCATTGGCAAGGATGGGATTATGATAGTGAAAGGATTGTTACCGATCCACTTCCTTCATCTGAAAGTCGTATGCGTTCATGCAGTGGCACTATTTCAGTTAACATGCAGGTGCTGACCATCTACCTTCCCGAATACGGGGAATGCACGCTTTACAGATGATAATGTGATAATGCCGGTACGTCCGGAGGAGAGGAGGGAGTGCTTTTGGCAAGGGCCGGATGCATTTTTGAGAGTGTAATTTCAATTAACAATTTCGCTACAAATCGAACTGTTTTTAACGCAGTATGTTAAAATTGTTAATTTACGGCATTTGGCGAACGTATTTTATCGAAGTTTCCAATTTTTTAACTATTTTTGCCCTGTTATTGTATAATTGCGCTTGCTCCCGTCCGTTTCTTGCTGGAAACGTGGCTTCAGGGCTTGCGTCCTCATACGGTAAACAGACCGCGAGTGCTGTGCGTCAGGTTGATTAAGGAAACGATTTTCCGCCTCCCGTTCGGCATTATCGGTTCACTTGCATGGAAAACACTCGGCAAAAGAGTGGTGCGCAAAAACAGAAAAAGGAAACTAATGGCTACCGTCCCGGTAAAACACCAAAAAATGTCAGAAACTCTCCATCCGGGGCTGCCGCCAATGGCGATGCAGTTCTGGCGCGTAGCGTCTATGCCGCTGACAGTTAACCTCATTGACAATGAAAAACTGACAGTCAGTTAACCCGTTAGGTAATGAAAAAGTAAAACAATTAATAAACTCTAATGTAGAACTAAATTCAATTCTTGCATGAAGAACGTATGTTTTCATCTGAATCGGAAGTTATGGCTTACGCTGGCATTAGTCATGTCGGTCATGCTTCCCGCATTAGCCCAGAAAATCACGGTCCACGGTACGGTGGTCGATGAGACGGGTGAAGCTCTAATCGGTGCCTCCGTAATGGAGCAAGGCACTACCAACGGTACAGCAACCGACATCGACGGTAAGTTTGTACTGAACGTAAACCCCGACGCGACGCTGACTTTCAGCTACGTAGGGTATGATCCCCAGGAGGTGGCCGTCAACGGCCGCACGGACTTCAACATCGTGATGAAAGAAAACGCCACGATGCTCGCCGAGACAGTGGTCATCGGTTACGGTACGGTCAAGAAATCGGACGCTACCGGTTCGGTAGCCGTCGTCACTCCTGACGAAATCGACGCCAACATCTCGACTTCGGCACAGGATCTTCTTACCGGCGCAAGCCCCGGTGTGGTAGTAACCTCCACCGGCGGTAGCCCCGAAGGCGGCGCTACGATCCGTATCCGCGGCGGTGCCTCGCTGAATGCCTCCAACGATCCTCTGATAGTGCTCGACGGTGTGCCCCTTTCCAACGACGGTATCAACGGTATGGCCAACCCGCTGGCCATGATTGCCCCTGACAACATCGAGTCGATGACCATCCTCAAGGACGCCTCCGCAACCGCCATCTACGGTAGCCGCGCCTCCAACGGTGTCATCATCATCACCACCAAGAAAGGCCGCAGCGGACGCCCGCAGATCAACTTCTCTGCAAACGTCACCGTCAGCAATGCCCGCAAGACCTGGGACGTGCTCGACGGCAACCAGTTCCGCGACATCATCACCCGCCGCTGGGGTGCCGACAGCGCTGCCACCGCACGCTTGGGCGACGCCAACACCGATTGGCAGAAAGAGGTGCTCCGCACTTCCGTAAGCCAGGAATACAACCTGAGCGTCGGCGGTACCGCCGGGTTCCTTCCCTATCGCGTAAGCGGTTCCTACACGGACAACAACGGTATCCTCAAAGACTCGCAGATGCAGCGTGTCACCGCCGGCTTCAACCTCACTCCGGAGTTCTTCGGCGGCCTGCTGAAAGTTAACGCTAATGTGAAGGGTTACTACATCCGCAACCGCTTCACCGACGAGGGTTGCACGGGTCTCGCAGTCGATGCCGACCCGACACAGCCCGTCTACGACTACACCGGCCTCGCCGCCGGCACAGGCTCACTTTTCCCCTACATCTACAATGGTTACACCAACCCGCTGCTTGGCGGCTACATCTGGAACACCCAGGGTACGCTCAACCCCGTGGCAGCCGCTACCGACAAGGACAACATCGGTAACGTTTACCGCAGCAACGGTAACCTGCAGATCGACTACGCCTTCCACTTCCTCCCCGAACTGCACGCCAACCTCAACCTGGGTTACGACGTCAGCAAGGCCGAGAACAAGATAGACAACCCCGCCAACGCCCCCTCCACCTGGAACTCTTATAACAACGACGGCGCCGGCATGTACTATTACAGCTACGAGCTGCGCCGCAACACCCTGCTCGACTTCTACCTCAACTATAAGAAAGAGTTCGAAGCCATAGAGTCGAACCTCGACGTAATGGCCGGTTACTCCTGGCAGCGTTTCGACTCCCACGGACGCAACAACTCCAGCATCCAGACCACTCCGGGCTATCAGATTGCTTACGACGCAGAAGGGCGCCCCATCGTTGTGGAGAAACCCGGTACTGCCGAAAACGTAGGCAAGACATTCAATAACAACCCCGAATACTTCTGGAACGGCGGCGTCCTGCAGCTCGTCTCCTTCTTCGGCCGTCTGAACTACTCCTTCAAGGACACTTACCTGCTGACCTTCACACTGCGTGACGACGGCACCTCCCGCTTCTCGAAAGACAACCGCTGGGGTCTCTTCCCCTCCGTGGCCCTGGGTTGGAAGCTCATCAACATGCCCTTCATGGAGTCTGCCCGCGACAACATGAACGAGTTCAAGCTCCGTCTCGGCTGGGGCCAGACCGGCCAGCAGGCCGTAGGCGGCCTCTTCGACTGGATGCCTACATTCCAGGCTTCCACAATAGGTTCCTACTATCCCAACCCCTGGACCGGCGTCAACGGCCTGCCCGGCGGCCTCACATACTATCCCAATGGATATAACCCCGACCTCAAATGGGAAACCACGACTACCTGGAACGTCGGCCTCGACATGGGCTGGTGGAACAACCGCCTGACCGTAGCCCTCGACTGGTATCTGCGCGACTCCAAAGACCTGCTCGCCACCGTAACGGTATCCCCCGGCGCCGCCACCACCAACGTGCTCACCAAGAACATCGGTAAACTCCGCAACATGGGTCTCGAAGCCACCATCGGCGCACGCCCCGTGGAAACGGACGACTTTACATGGAACACCAGCTACAATGTGGCTTGGAACCGCAATGAAATCCGCGAACTCGTAAGCGGCCAGATCATGGAAGTAGGCGAATCCGGCATGGGTTCGACCGGTATGAAGTGCCAGGTCAACACAGTAGGCAAACCCGCCAACTCCTTCTATCTCTACGAGCAGATCTACGACCAGATGGGCAAACCCATCGAAGGCGCTTACGTAGACCAGAACGGCGACGGCGAAATCAACAACGAAGACCGTGTGATCAAGCACTCCCGCGACCCGAAGGTGACTATGTCATGGAACAACACCTTCACATACAAGAACTGGGACCTCGGCTTCTCGCTGCGTGCCAACATCGGCAACTACGTATATAATAATGTACGCGCGAAACGCACATTCCTGAGCAACACCTTCGGCAACTCCACGCTCCGCAACCTCGTTGAAAACGACGGCATATACTTCGAAAACCAGCAGTACCTCTCCGACTACTATCTGGAGAACGCCGGTTTCGTACGCTGCGACAACATCACCCTGGGTTACACTTGGAACAACCTCTTCAACGACTCGCTGCGCATCCGCCTCTACGGCGCCGTTCAGAACCCCTTCGTCATTACCCGTTACAAAGGTATCGACCCGGAAGTCTTCAACGGTGTGGACAACTCCACTTACCCGCGTCCGACAAGCTACACCCTCGGTATCATCGTGACTTTCTAATCAAAAAAAGTTCCATCAACATTTAAATCCAAAGTAATGAAATCATATATAAGCAAATTCCTGATGGGTGTGGCTCTGGCGGCTACCGTGGGCATGACGTCCTGTACGGGCGACCTGGACCAGCTCCCCAAGGATCCCAACGTGATTACTCCGCAGGATTTCGCCAAAGACCCCAAAGGGTATGTAAGCGGTTTCTTTGCAAAATGCTACTCCGGCATGGCCGTTTCCGGCCAGCAGGGCGCCGGCAAGTCCGAAATCTCGTCGCCCGACGCCGGTATGAGCCAGTACACCCGCGCCGTCTTCATGGCCAACGAGTTCACTACCGACGAAATAGCATGGATCTACTCATCCGACGCCGGTGTCTCCGACTTCGTGCAGACACGCTGGTCGGCCGGTAACCCGGTTGTGGACCTCATCTACTCGCGCCTCTACACCCACATTGCCGTCTGCAACGACTTCATCCGCTTCTTGCGCGACAACGCCGCCGGCTACGGAGTGGACCTCGACCAGGTGGGCACCGAGCAGGAGCGTAACCAGATGCTCCTCGAAGCACGCGCCCTGCGCGCCATGTCATACTACAACGTGCTCGACATATTCGGACGCGCCGTAGTGGCATGGGACGACACCCCCTACGGCGTGGAACCCGTGCAGGCCGAAAGCCGCCAGGCCCTCTATGACAAGGTGGTGGCCGACCTCGAAGACGTGCTCGCCAACTTCTCGAACGAGAAACCCGTATATGGCCGTATCGGCAAAGACGCCGTCGAAGCCCTCCTGGTGCGCTTCTACCTCAATGCCGAAATCTTCACCAACGGCGCCGAGCAGGCTTACGACAAGTGCCTGGCACACGCGCAGAACATCATAAACCGCCATCAGGGCGGCGGATATGAGAACTCCGGCCTGGCCAAGGACTACCTCTCGCTCTTCTGCAAGAACAACCACATATTCGTGGCCGGTGCCACCGGCGAGCTTTCGGCTCAGAACGAAATCCTGTGGAACGTCCCGCAGGAGTTCATCAATACCGAGTCTCACGGCGCATCCAACTTCCTGGTGATGGCCGTCGCCTTCGGCGGTTCGGGCAACACCATGGAACAGGGCTTCTGCGACCCTTCGTGGTACGGCACCTCCAACGGCTGGGGATGTATGCACTCACGCCAGCAGTTCTCCGAGAAGTTCAACTTCGTGCAAGGCAACACCACGGACAAGCGTGCCTCGCTCTGGCTCACCGAGAAAGCCGGCTGGAACATCACCAACGATACCTACGACAAGCTCCAGGACGGTTACCTCCCCTTCAAGTTCACCAACGTGGAGTGTAACCCCGACGGCTCCATGCCCATGTACCGCGACGAGGCCACCGGCCTGATGCGCATCGGCCTGCCCGACCCCGTCTCCACCAGCTTCGTGGACACCGACATGCCCGTCATCCGTCTGGCAGAAGTTTACCTTGCCGCCGTAGAGTGCATCGCGCTGCACGGCCAGGGCAACATAGCCGACGCCGTGAAATACATCAACTATCTGCGCGGCCGTGCCGGCGTCCCCGCTTGGAACGCCGCCGAGCTGACAGCCGACAATATCCTTGACGAACGCGGCCGTGAACTCTATCTCGAGAACGTGCGCCGTACGGACCTCGTGCGCTTCGGCAAATTCACCGGCGATTCTTATCTCTGGAACTGGAAAGGCGGACAGAGCGGCGGCGCTTACATATCAGACCGCTACAACCTCTTCCCCATCCCGACCAACGTAATCGCATCTTCCAACTCCCCCTACGAGCAGAATCCCGGTTACTAACCAGTAAGTATCACAGGGCGGCAGCCTGTCCGGCCTCCCCGGACGGACCGCCTGCCCGGAAGTAAAAAACTTCAAAACGTAAAGAATTTCAAGACATGAAAAAAATAACATTTCTTTCAGCTCTGGCGTTGGTGCTTACTATGTCGCTGACCGGCTGTAAAGAGGATACCCAGCCGCGCCTGGACTATCCTACCGAATTCCAACTCAACACACCTCCCTTCGCCCATCAGGAATATATCGTGGACGAAGGCGGCTACATCGAGTTCACCTGCTCGCAGGCCGACTACGGTATGGGCACCACACCCCAATACCAGCTCGAGGTGGCAAAACCGGCCGAAGGCGTTGAAGACGCCAACCTTACATGGGTGCCCGTGGAATACACCACCACCCAGGCCAAGATGGTGATTCCGGCTGAACCCTTCAGCATGGCGGTCTGCTCGGCATACGGCTGGGACGATCCCGCCATGGCCGACGAGGCCGTACCTGTAAAGGTTCGCTGCGTGTCGCGCATCCTCAACGCTCCCGCCGACGAAAACGGTGTGTCGAAATACGACATCACTTCCAACGTAATCACCCTCGACCAGGTGAAGGTTTACTTCGCTGTCAAGCTCCCCGACGCCATCTACCTCATCGGCAAGCCGCAGGGCTGGAACATCAACGACGGCTCTATGCCTCTGTATGAAACCGAAATAGGTTCGCGCGTATACAAGGGTACATACGAAATCAAGGAAGGTGAGTTCCAGTTCCGCTTCTATGATGAAATCGGCAACTGGGATTGGTACTCAATCGGCTCCCAGAATGAAGACGCGACAGTGGCCATCACCCTGACCGACGGCGAATACACCGGCCCGGTATTCTACGACCCCGCTACCGAGAAAGCCGGCAAGGGCGGTTGGCAGGTAGAAGGTTGGTCCGGCGGCAACGTCGAGATGACCGTCAACCTCAACTCCATGACCGTTGTCTTCAAGAAAGTAGACTGATAACAGGAACACCAAAGAGGAAAACCATTTCTCCGGCGCGGCACGCATAGCCGCGACAGCGACCGCCGCGAAGCCGCGCCGGACCATAAGTAAGTGTTCAAATTAAACCGATAGTAAGTGAAAGAATTAATCTCACATATCATAAACTTGGCCTTTTTGGCGCTTTCAGCCAAGTCTCCTCGGTTGCGATGCCCGCATCGCGCCCTCGTCGACTCGCTGAAATCGCTCAAAAATGCCGGCGTTTCTGATATGTGTTTAATTTGAACACTTACTTAATTAAAAAGACTATTTTTAAAATGAAAAAAATAAATATTCTCTTATCTGCTGCTTTGGTGCTCGGTCTCGCTGCCTGCGACGACAAGAGTGACCTCGGCATGGAGCAGACCAATCCGCAGCTCGGCCTCATGACAGCCGACGGCGTTACCGTGGCCTATGGCAGCGACGTGGCCGGCGATGCCCTGAGCCTCCCCGCACACAAGGACGGAAACATCAACGTCATCACACTGACCGAGGCCAAAGACCTCCCCGAAGGGGCCACCATCTCCTACGTGATGGAAATCGCCTCCAAACAAGACTTCTCCGACGCCAAGAAACTTGACGTCGTCAAAGACCAGGTGGCTGCCAACGACTGGGAAAACGTTTACCTTGACATCATAGGCAAGTCTCCGCTTCCCCAGACCAACTGGATCCGCTTTGCAGCATACGTGCACGACGGCAACTCCGTGGCACGCCTCGGCGGCCGCGACTTCTACTATGGCACAAAGTCGCTCACAGTCACCCCCTACGACCTCGGCCTCCCTGTCGAAGCTTCATATAACCTCGTGCTCGGCGACCGGACCGTCAAGATGGACCACAGCAGCAAACACCAGTATGACGACCCGATGTTCTCATACATCTTCGACGTGACAGCCGAGCAGGCCGCCAACGGCCTCGAATGGTACATCGTCAGCGAAGGCGGCCAGGAGTTCGGCGTTTCCGATGCGGGTGAACCCACAGATGCAAGCGGCTCATTGATGGAAGACGGCCCCCGCGGCGTCATCACCCAGGCCGGTACCGTGAAAGTGGAAGTCAACATGCTTGACCTCACCTACAGCATCACTTCCGCATTCCCCTACATCTACACTCCGGGTCCGGCCAACGGCTGGAGCTTCGAAAACAACATGCTCCTCTCCACCACCGACTATGTCAACTACACCGGTTTCGTATACGTTGATGGAGAGTTCAAGATGACCGGCCAGGCAGGCTGGAGCCCGCTCGACTGGGGTGGCGACGCCGACGGCAACATGGTGCCCGGCGGCCCGAACATCAAGGTGGAAACTTCCGGTCTCTACTATGTGACAGCCAACCTCACCGACCTTAAGTACACCATCACCCACATCACCGCAATCGGCCTCATCGGCGGATTCAACAATTGGGGCGGTGACGTGGAAATGACACCGTCGGCCGACTTCAAGACCTGGACGGCAGACATCGAAGTTGCAGAACCCACCGAGTGGAAGTTCCGCATGAACAACGGTTGGGACGTCAACCTCGGCGGCGCAGCCGACAACCTGACAGTAGGGGGCGACAACCTGAAGTTCGATGCAGCAGGTACTTACACCGTGACGTTGAACCTCGGCACACTTCCCTATACCTATACCGCAGTAAAGAAATAAACCGCAATCAACCCGATAAAAAAGAGGGACGGCCGCAATACCGCCCCTCTTTTTATGCCAATGGTAACGGCATTGAAGCGATACGCCATGGCGCGTCCGCCAAAGTACAAAATATTTATAAGTAAGTGTTCAAATTAAACCGATAGTAAGTGAAAGGATTAATCTCACATATCATAAACTTGGCCTTTTTGGCGCTTTCAGCCAAGTCTCCTCGGTTGCGATGCGGGCATCGCGCCCTCGTAGACTTGGCTGAAATCGCTCAAAAATGCCGGCGTTTCTGATATGTGTTTAATTTGACCATTTACTTATCGGATATAAATCAGGCAAAATGTGAAAAGGAAAAGTGCAAACTTATATGGAGCTTAGGCCTCCTGGCCTGCGAAAATCGAGGCGACACCCGTTTGCCGCGCGGGTGGGCGTGCTATTAGTTGGCGCGTATCTGCATTCTCTCCCTGCTTCGCCTCCCACTGCCGGAGCACTTGTATTGCCTCTTTCTTTAAAGAAATGTTACAAAAAGACAAAAATAGGGTTTCAAACTACCCTCCTACATCGTTAACTGAATTTTGCTAAGTTGCTCTTAAGACCTAATAATTTTAACCTAAATTTAGAAATTACGCCTAAGTTAACAATATTTAAGATTTAGAGTGTAAATTTTTTTGCCAAAAATTTTGTCACCTCTGAAAGTTGAAGTAATTTTACGCCGAATTTCCGGTTTTGCCATGCAAGCGCAACGCCTCGCGTGGCAACATGAAAGGGATTTGACGATATACCACACTTAACAAGACAATAAACTATACAAAAGATATAAAACATGGCAACTCCAACAGCTAAACCCGCCAACGGCAAGTTAGGCGTGCTCGTAGTAGGACTCGGTGCAGTGGCTACTACATTTATGACAGGCGTTATGATGACCCGCAAAGGCCTTGCTAAGCCCGTAGGCTCTATGACCCAGTACGACAAAATCCGCGTGGGTCGTGGTAAAGACAAAAAATATCTCCATTATAAAGACATCGTTCCACTGGCAAAACTCGACGACCTCGTGTTCGGTGCCTGGGACGTTTATCCCGCCAACGCTTACGAATCGGCCATCAATGCCGAAGTGCTCAAGGAAAAAGACATTGAGCCGGTCAAGGACGAACTCGTGAAAATCAAACCCATGAAGGCCGCCTTCGACCACAACTACGCAAAGCGTCTCACCGGCGACAACACGATGGGCGACAAAATCACCCGTTGGGAGATGGTGGAACGTCTCCGCGAAGACATCCGCAACTTCAAGAAAGAAACCGGCGTTGACCGCGTGGTGGTTCTCTGGGCCGCTTCTACCGAAGTTTACGTTCCTGTAGACGAGGAAATCCACGGCACTCTCGAAGCTCTCGAAAAAGCCATGAAGGCTGACGACCGCGAGCACATAGCCCCCTCCATGTGCTACGCTTACGCTGCGCTGAGCGAAGGCGCTCCCTTCATCATGGGCGCCCCCAACACCACGGTGGACATCCCCGCCATGTGGGAACTCTCCGAGAAGACCAGATTGCCTATCGCCGGCAAGGACTTCAAGACGGGCCAGACCCTCGTCAAGTCAGGTTTCGCCCCCATCATCGGCACACGTTGCCTCGGCTTGAGCGGATGGTTCTCTACAAACATCCTCGGCAACCGTGACGGCCTCGTGCTCGACGAACCCGCCAACTTCCGCACAAAAGAGGTATCGAAGCTCTCCACCTTGGAGTCTATCCTCGTTCCGGAGAACCAGCCCGACCTCTACGGCCACGGCAACGACGAAGACACCCAGTACTACCACAAAGTGCGCATCAACTACTATCCCCCGCGCAACGACAACAAGGAAGGCTGGGACAACATCGACATCTTCGGCTGGATGGGCTATCCCATGCAGATCAAGATCAACTTCCTCTGCCGCGACTCCATTCTCGCAGCCCCGCTCTGCCTCGACCTCGTGCTGCTGAGCGACCTCGCCGCACGCGACGGACGCTACGGCATACAGCGCTTCCTCAGCTTCTTCCTCAAGAGCCCGATGCACGACTACACTGAAGACGAAATCCCCGTAAACCACCTCTTCCAGCAGTATGTGATGCTCAAGAACGCCATCCGCGAAATGGGCGGATACGAGGCTGACGAAGAAATAGACTGATAAACTACAAACCTCATAAACCCAACGGGAAGAGACGGCAGATTTGGCCGCCTCTTCTCTTTTTTTACCATAAACACGATTATTCTGCCGTCCTGTGCCCGGATAATCTCTTTTGACGTAAGCAGTAGCGAAGTCAGTGCCTGTTTCTGTAATTTTTATCAAGCGAAGTGATTTTTTTATCTAAATAATTTTGATGTTTAGATTTTTATTTATATTTTTGCGGCAGATTTCTCCTATTAGTAAGTGTTGGATTTAAATACATACCGGAGACGCCTGCAGTTTGGGCGGGTTCATCGAATTGAAGTATGTGATTGATTCTTTCCCTTACTATCGGTTTAATCTGAACACTTGCTTATAAGCTTGGGATATAAACATCTGTTGTTTCGGCAATGGTATGTTTAATGAACTCAGAATACACCTTGGACAATCTATAAACAATCTATACTTGTCTTATGAAAAAAATTCCTTTTAAACCCAAGTTGGTTGCGCTTGCGGCCGTCGCGACTTTGTCTGCGTCTGCATGGGCGGCCAATTTTACGGTGGGAGGTATAAAGTACACCTCCATCACCGAACCGTCCGGATCTGAGAACGGCACCTGCAAGGTGGCATATCAGAACCAGAACATCCAAGGGGATATCGTTATCCCCGACTTCGTGACTTACGGCGGGAAAAACTACGATGTAGTGGAGATTGCCTCCGAAGCCTTCGGTTACAATGAGTATTACGACATCGAGCTTACATCGGTGGCCATCGGCAACAACGTAAAGAAAATCGGCAGCAGCGCCTTTGCCGAGCAGCACTACCTCAAATCAGTGACCTTCGGCAACAGCGTGACCGAAATCGGCGGCTCCGCATTCTCCGAATGTTCGCTCACCTCCGTCACCCTCCCGGCCGGGGTTAAGGAAATCAAGGCCAACACCTTCTACGGCAATATGTCGCTGCGCTCCGTAACCCTCAACGAAGGGCTTGAGACCATCGCCCAGATGGCTTTCTACGGTGTTAATAACCTGGCCGAAATCACAATCCCTTCCACAGTCACTTCAATTGACTTTGCCAAAGACGCTTTCGGCAACTGCAAAAACCTTACTGCCATGAACGTGGCGGCCGGTAATACGGCTTACCGTTCGGTGGACGGAATCGTCTACACGGCCGACGGTACATCGCTGGTATTCTCGCCGCTGAAGCTCGCGGTGGAAAACCTAACCTTCCCGGCCGAACTTACCGGAATAGGCTCCGCCGCTTTCAAGAATAACAAAACCATCAAGACGGTCACCTTCCCGCCGGAACTCGCCTCTATCGGCAGCGACGCTTTCAACGGTTGCTCGTCTCTGACTTCGCTGACGTTCCCGACGTCGCTGCGCACTATCGGGGAATATGCCTTCGCCAACTGCACGGGCTTGACTTCCATTTCCCTCAATGACGGGTTGCAGACCATCGACACGTCGGCTTTCAAATCCTGCACCGGCCTTACATCCCTTTCCATCCCGGCCACGGTGGGGAGCATAAAGTGGTCGTCGTTTACCGGTTGCACTTCGCTGAAGAAGATTACAGTGGCGCCCGAAAACGGCGTTTATTCCTCCGACGGCTATTCCCTGATGGAAACAGCCACGGGCACACTGCTCAATTATGCCACGGCATCGTCCCTGAAGTCTTACACTGTTCCGGACAATGTGAAGAAAATCAACAGCTTCGCAATTGAGTACGCCAATAATCTCGAGGTGCTCGACCTCAATAAAACCAGCGTCGTGGACAACGATGCCATAGCCGGGTTGGAGTCACTGCGCGACCTCTCCATGGGGCAGACAATATCGTTGTTAAGCGACGGTGCGGTAGAGCTTTGTCCCAATCTGAACATAATACGCCTGAACTGCACCGTTCCTCCTGAAATCGGAGGTATGCGCGACCCGTTCCCGATGCGCTTCAACGCCGGCGGCGAGGGTACGCTCTACGTTCCCGACGCAGCGCTGGCCCTGTACCGCCAATCCATATACTGGAAGGACCTGAACCTCAAGGCCCTCAGCACTGCCCCGGCCGTCGAGCCTCCCGTGGAAGATGTCACCACGGCCCACGCCTACTCCATGGGAAGCCGCGACGGCAAGTTCGGTTTCGTCGACTTCCCCGTCAACGACATCGACGCCTGGAAAGTGGTCAAAGCAACATCCTCAAGCGACGACCAGGTGGGTGCCGGCGAATATGTGGACGGCAAACTCTACGCCTATACAGTGAATTATGACTACGTGATGGGCGACGGCCTCGAACCCTCCGGCTTCAAAGTCTACAATCCCGAAAACTTCACCGCTACACGTACCACCGACCCCGATCTTACGGGCCGTGTCGTGGACATGACATACGACTATGCCCACAACACCATGTACGCCCTGGTGGAGGAGAACCGTACTACCAACGGCATGATAGGCCTCACCGCCCTCAATGTGGTTGACCTCCAGACCGGTGCCGTGACGCGCGTAGGCCTCCCCGGCGACATCAAGGCACAGAACGGCAACGGCCAGACGGTGGAGGAACACCTCGTAGGCCTCGCCTCCGATCCCACAGACGGCACGCTCTACGCCATGGGCGAATACCGCCAGCTCTATACCCTGGACCGCATGACCGGAGCCGCCACAGCACGCGGCCAGCGCAACCGTGTGGCCGTCAACAATGATTTCCAGTCGATGGCATTCGACGCGCAGGGCAACCTCTACCAGGCACAGTGCCACCCCGACTATGAGTACTTCATGCGCATAGACACCACCGACGGAAAGCTCTACAACCCCGTCACCGGCGAGGCCGTGACCGTGAACTCCGACTTCACCAACAACGCCGCCCGCTTCCCCGAAGACCCGCAGCTCACCGCCCTCTACTTCACCGACAAGACATTCGTCTCCGCCGTCCCGAAGGCAGTGACAGCCCTGACCGCCGCCATCGCTCCCGCATCGCCCAATTCCGTGACGCTGACATGGACGCTCCCGACCGAGAACTACGACGGCTCCGCTGCCGCAGTCACCGAAGTGCAGGTTTACCGCTTCGGCACCGCACAGCCCTTGGCAACACTCCCCGCCGGCACCGTGACATATACCGATAACAACGCCCCGAACGGCGATGTCAGCTACTACGTGGTTGCCAACGCCGGAACGCAGGCCGGATTCCCCGCATGGACTACAATCTTCGCCGGCGCCGACCGGCTCAAGGCCGTTCATGAACTCGCAGCTTCGCTCGAAGGCAACGAGGCCACCATCACCTGGAAAGCCCCGACCGAAACCGTAAACGGCGGTTATGCCGACTATAACAACATCACATACGCCGTCAAGAGCGTCAAGGGCGAAGAAGAGACGCTGCTGGCCGAAAACGTAGCCGGCACATCGTATGTCGCAACCCTTGAAAGCAACGGCACCTACCAGTTCATCGTAATCCCGTATAGCTGCGGCGTGGCCGGTGTGGGCGCCCTCTCCAACCCCGTTACGCTGCAAGGCGTGGAAAGCCTGCCGTACACTTGCGGCTTCGAAGATAACGACGGCGGCACACTCTGGACCATCGTAAACCAGAATACCGGCAGCTACGGTTGGAGCATCGTGGAAGGCTACGCCTACCAGCGCCTCGACGGCAAGTTCGCGCAGTTCAAGACCGGCGGCTCCTCCACATTCCCGGCCAACGACTGGCTCATCTCGCCGGCCATCGCCTGCCCGCAGGGTGAATACGAACTCACTTACTTCGTCAACGGAGGCAACTACGACACCCATACCTACAAGGTATTTATGGGCTCCGACTCCACCGACCCGGCCGACTTCACTCAGGAAATCTACTCCCTTACCGACGAGAAGGTTTACTCCGAAAGCACAGAGAACAAGAACTACGTTCCCGTCACCGTGAAGTTCAACATCGACGCCACGGGCGACTACCGTATCGGCTTCCAGGGAATAGGCGCCTCCACTTACGCCACCCTGAGGTTCGACAACGTTAAGTTGGTATGCACCAAGCTTACCGGCATAGACGGCATAGAGAACGGCAGTGACGCCATCCGCCTCGTGGCACCGCGCACCGTGGCCTGCGAAACGGCGACCGCCATCGACGCCTACGCCCTCAACGGCATGCACCTCGGCCACGCCGACG
>ERZ791923.1937-NODE-1937-length-20423-cov-5.883101_pt1 | contig 20423 bp, 17 predicted proteins | sample MGYA00510133_ERZ791923 | MGnify/ENA primary metagenome ERZ791923 (study PRJEB30046, sample SAMN00792106) | human gut metagenome | study: EMG produced TPA metagenomics assembly of the A metagenome-wide association study of gut microbiota in type 2... | reverse complement strand
GAAAATTAAAAATACAAGGCACTAATTTCAAAATATGTCGGACATATTTTTTGCCGAAAAAGGAAGCCTGTGTTTCAATCAGTTACAAAGACCCGTTTTTCGCCCGGTTTTGAATAAAATCCGGTAACGTTCCGCATGATTATGCAACCGAAAAAGTGTGGCGTTTGATTGGCTGTTGAAGCTGTCTTTTTGTAAAAACACTTTCGCGCGTGCCATTCGGCGCGCGCGAAAGTCCACTATGTTACATCCGGCACAATTTATAACATTATCATGCCCCTTTCTTCAAGTCTCTTTCCACGCGCGCAACTGTCGGTTTTCAGAGTCTTAATACTGCCTGGCGACTTGGACATATTTATGTACAAATTCCAGTTGTACGACAAATCCAAATAGTTAACGGTCTTTGTGCGCAACAACAGCAGCCTCAAGTCGTTGCGCGACACGTCCACGTACTCGGCAGGCGTGTTTATCAGAAGCCGCGCGACGTAATTTTTCGACAAATCAATTACCTTTAAATTAGGCAACTTGCTTTTTACTAACGAGAAGCTAATCCCGCCATATATAAAATCATCATCGGGGTCTTTGTCGAGTTTCCCTAACTTGCAATTGCTCATGTGGAGCTCCACAAGGCTCTCCGGCAGGACATTCTCGATAAATAAACCATTCGGACCGTAGGGTGTCTCCTGCTTGCTGAAATCATTGCCCGAAACATCAAGCCGCAAAATGTTGTATGGCTTCAAAACCGGAAAATCGGTCAGTCCCTGATTCGACAAATCGCACTTTTCGATGATGGTATTCGGGGCAAGCTCATACAATTCGTCCAAACTCTTAACCAATTTAACCGTGTCGCGCCGCACTTTTGCGACAGCTGTTGCCGTACTACGCACTTCGTTGGCGTGCTTCTTGCATTTGTTGAAATCCGAATCCTCAACCACGGTATATTCCGGCACTTTGAGAACTCCTATGTTATTGAACGACGCATTAAGTTTCTTAAGGTTGGGAAAAAATTTTTCACGAAATTCTATTTCCAAAGCCTGTATTAACGAGCCCGGAAAGAATTTCTCGCCCGCATATTTGTTTTTGTCCTCCCTTATGCCGACGTTGCTGTTGCTTATGTCCAACTCTTCCAGGCTCGACGGGAGCATTAAACTGTAACGCCCAAAGCTACGTAAGTCGTTATGCGAAAGGTCGAGGCACTTTATGTTGTATTGCTTCAACATCGGTATTTTTTCCAAACCCAAGTGCGACAAGTCGCATTTTTCTATTACCGTGTATTTCGGAACGTATGAGTACAGTTCTTCAAGGCTCGTAACAAGTTCAACAGTATCGATTTTCGGTTTTGCGACCACGGAATCTTCCTGAGCCTTACCGCCTGTTGCATTCTTGTTGCCGCACGCAACAATTAATGCCCAACAAACTACCGCCGCCAAAAGCGGAACGGAAAAGATTTTAAAATTCGTTTTCATGGCCTTTGTTCTTTTTAATTGGTACTTCCTTACATTCAAGTCTTTGCGCTTGATAACAATCCCAAAGATATGCAATTTGCAATAAACAGAGAACTTTGTGCCGTTTTTATTTTACATCACATCTGTACACTTTGAGCCAATACAACTATAATACCGGAGAGAAAGTCACATGTACAACAAAAGGCTGTCCTTTCGCTTGGCGCGGACACCCAACTCGGTTGCGATGAATAAATATTACTATGCCGGAAAAACGGGGTCGGACTTTTTTGAAAAAGCAAGGGAGAAAATTAAAAATACAAGGCACTAATTTCAAAATATGTCAGACATATTTTTTGCCAAAAAAGGAAGCCTGTGTTTCAATCAGTTACAAAGACCCGTTTTTCGCCCGGTTTTGAATAAAATCCGGTAACGTTCCGCATGATTATCCAATACAGACTTGGGAACATAGGATACCATTTGTTGTGTTCACGAGGGAGGCCTGTTATTACGCACAAAGAAAATCCGCAAGCCCGGAAAGGCCTGCGGATTAAGGTATTTGTTGTTACGGCACGAGGCCGGAACGTTGTTTTAACCGAATCAGTTGTTCTCGGGGCGGAGCTTGCGAACGGTTTCGCCGGTGCGCCACATTTCACTGTCGTGGAGCGCCTTGAGCTCTGCGTTGAGTTTCTCGCGGTAGTCGGGCTTGGAGTTGCTGTCGATTGAAATCTGAGCCTCGTTGCCTGTTGCCACACTGTTGTAGAGCTTTTCCATAACGGGTTTGATAGCGTCGTGGAACGGGCCCATCCAGTCGAGAGCGCCGCGCTGTGCGGTGGTGGAGCAGTTGGCATACATCCAGTCCATACCGTTCTTTCCTACCATGGGGAGGAGGCTCTGGGTGAATTCCTCAACTGTTTCGTTGAATGCTTCGGAGGGTGTGTGTCCGTGTTCGCGGAGTGTCTCGTACTGTGCGAGGAACATACCCTGCACTGCACCCATGAGTGCGCCGCGCTCGCCGGTAAGGTCGCTGTAAACCTCACGCTTGAAGTCGGTTTTGAACATGTAGCCCGAGCCTATGCCTATACCGATAGCCATTGTACGCTCTTCGGCCTTGCCTGTAGCGTCCTGGTAGATTGCATACGAGCTGTTGATTCCGCGGCCTTCGAGGAAGAGCGAGCGGAGCGATGTGCCCGAACCCTTGGGAGCTACCATGATAACGTCGATGTCAGCGGGGGGAACGATGTTTGTGCGTTCCTTGTAGGTTATTGCGAAACCGTGAGAGAAGTAGAGCGCCTTGCCGGGTGTGAGGTACTGTTTGATTTTGGGCCATACTTCTATCTGAGCCGCGTCGCTGAGAAGCATGCATACGATTGTGCCTTTTTCGGCAGCTTCTTCGATAGAGAAGAGTGTCTTGCCGGGAACCCATCCGTCGGCAACGCATTTTTCATAGGTTTTGCCCTGACGCTGGCCAACGATTACGTTGAAGCCGTTGTCGCGGAGGTTGCATGCCTGTCCGGGGCCCTGTATTCCGTAGCCCAGCACGGCGATGGTCTCGTCTTTGAGCACTTCGCGGGCTTTGTCTAATGGAAATTCTTCGCGCGTTGCTACATTTTCAACAACGCCGCCAAAATTGATTTGTGCCATTTTTTGTTGTTTGTTTACGCTCCCGCGCCATGTTATGCGCGGGTAAGCAAGTTATACATGTGTTTAATTAGCTTTCTGTCTGTTTAAAGGTCACGCGGCTTGCGCACACGCGTTGCTCCCTGCCGGCAGGCACGGGCATAGTCTCGCCCGCCTCAGGGGCCGCTATTTTGCGTATCTCGATATCGAAAGTGTCTTCTCCCACCGGCTGCTTGTAAAGATTCAGCGTCTCGTCGGCGTATGCTTCTTCGTGATAAGCCACTTCTATGCGCTTAACCTCATGCGTGGCATACATTTCCTCGGGAAAAAGGTCGAGCATGTGCTCTATGTAACGTATGCTGTTCACGTGGTTGTTTATGTCGATGTCGCTGTATTGCACTTTAATCGTCCTCACGGGCGTTGTTTCTCTTACCCTTATTCTGGAAAATGGTGCAACGCCGCATTTCTTTTCTCCGTCCACCCAATCACCGAACCCTCCGCCGGGAAGATGTTCGAGGTTAACCGGTTGTCTTGTCTCCGCATTCAGCAAGGCCCATACCGTGTACGCATACCCGTAGGGCGTGCCGTCGGGGCGCAATATGGCGAAGCACCTGTCGGTGAAAGTGCGGTATATGCAGCGTATCCATGTTTCGATGATGTATTCCTCACCCGCCCGCGGCATTTCGTCCATCTCGATAGCAAGGCGCGAAACTACCCACGCCAACTTCTGCGGCAGCAACTGCTCCATGCCGAAGCCGCGGCTGTTGGCGTGGAGGCTTGCAGTGGAGAGAATGCGGCTTCCGAGCATGTGCCACGAAAGACGCCCGGTGAAATCCTCCTGGAAAGGCTCTACTGTGTATTTGAATCTTTCTGATTTTGATATTTCGTTGCTCATTGTTCTTTTACCGTATGTACGCCTGTCGGGATTTCTACTCTTCCAGGCCGAAACGCTTGCGGTTGCGGCTGGCTATGAACTCACTGACAAATTCGCGGCGGCTTTTGGTGACAGCAATTGAGCCGGAGTGTACAAACTGCAATATGCAGTCGAGCACTTTGAGGTGTTTGTACAGATTTGTGATTTCCTCGGTGATTCCTTCCATTGTCACAATGGAATACGTTGCGTTCACTTCTACGAACTTGGCCCCGAACGTGCGTATTACCTTTGATATTTCACGGTTTTCGAGCACCGATGGTGTAGACAGCTTGTAAAGCGCCGTTTCAAGCGTGAATATTTCGTTTTCCTTGAAATAGCTGGCCGAAACCACGTCGATTATCTTTTCTATCTGCTTGGTTATTTTCTTTATCAGGCATTCGGTGGCGTAGCAGGTGATTGTGTACCTGTGCAAGCCTTCAATGCTCGACGCCGAAACGTTAAGGCTTTCTATGTTTATCTGCCTGCGGGTGAATACAGTAGTTATATGATTAAGCACACCGGGCAGGTTTTCCGAGAATATTATAAGAGTATACAGTGTGTCGTCTCTTTCCATGTTGTTGTTTTGATTAGTAAACCTGTTGTCCTGCAGATTATAGTTCGAGAAGCATATCGTCAACGTCGTGTCCCGGGCTGCACATCGGCAGCACGTTGTCCTGTTCCATAACAGCAGCCTGCAAGAGGAACGGCCCGTCGGTTTCGAGCATTTCGCGTATTGCGTCGTCAAGGTCTTCCCGCTCGGTTACCGTGCGGGAGGGAATGTTGTATGCCTCGGCTATCTTTTCATAGTCGGGATTCATCATCGGAGTAAAAGAATATCTCCTTTCGAAGAACATGGCCTGCCACTGGCGCACATTGCCCAGGTAGTTATTATTAAGCAGGATTATCTTCACGGGGCTGCGCTGCTCCATTATAGTTCCCAGTTCCTCTATTGTCATCTGCAGGCCACCGTCGCCACAGAACATGCAGACTGTGCGGTCGGGCGCGGCAAACGTAGCTCCTATAGCGGCAGGAAGGCCGAAACCCATGGTTCCCATTCCGCCCGATGTTACTATGCTGCGGTTTTTCTTGAACTTGAAATAACGCGCAGCTATCATTTGATTCTGCCCTACGTCGGTTACGAGAATTGCTTCGTTGTTGGTAGCTTCGGAAACCTTATGAACTACCTCGCCCATTCGCAACGGACCTTCTTTGGGGTACACTTCGGGTTGTATTACCTTATCGTCTTCAAGTTTGTCGAAAGCCTTGAAACTTTCGCGCCAAGCTTTACGGTTGCCTTGTTTAAGCAGAGCCGTTACGGCAGGAATAGTTTCCTTGCAATCTCCAAGGACGGCAACGTCGACTTCCACGTTCTTGTTTATTTCCGACGGGTCGATGTCGAAATGTATTTTCTTTGCGCTGCAAGCGTAAGTTTTCAAGTTTCCGGTTATCCTGTCGTCGAAACGCATACCTATCGCTATGAGCAGGTCGCATTCCTGAGTCTTCACGTTGGCAGCATAACTTCCGTGCATGCCAAGCATACCTACGTTCAACGGATGGTTGGAAGGCAGGGCCGAAAGCCCGAGCAATGTACAACCTGCCGGTGCGTCGGCTTTCTCTATGAACTCTCTCACCTCTTGTTGCGCGTTGCCGAGTTCCACTCCTTGCCCCACAAGAACGAGCGGCTTCTTTGCTTCATTTATAAGTTCTGCTGCTTTTATTACAGATTCCTTATCCGTAGGAGGCACAGGCTCGTAGCTGCGTATATAATTTATATTGCGCGGCTCGTACTCTGCCATTTCGGTTTGCGCGTTTTTCGCAAAATCCAGTACAACCGGCCCTGGGCGTCCGCTCCTTGCAATATAGAAAGCCCTGCTTACTGCCCAGGCTATCTTTTCGGCACTACGTATCTGATAGGCCCATTTTGATATTGGCTGTGCAAGGTCAACGACGTCGCATTCCTGGAAAGCGTCGCTGCCCAAGGCCGTGCGGCCCACCTGTCCCGTTATAACTACGATAGGCGTGCTGTCCATCATGGCGTCGGCCAGTCCGGTTATTGTATTCGTTGCGCCTGGGCCGCTTGTTACGAGCGCCACACCAACTTTCCCGCTTATTCGCGCGTAGCCCTGTGCCGCATGTGCCGCACCTTGCTCATGTCGAACGAGAATATGGTTAAGTTCTTTATCCTTGTATTTATATAATGCGTCGTAAACCGGCATTATTGCTCCGCCGGGATAACCGAACAAGGTTGTCACGCCCTGGTCGATAAGCGAACGCATAAGGATTTCGGCCCCTGTCATCAGTTTATTTGTCATCATTCTTCGTTTTTAAGTATACGCACACCGCCCTTGTCGGCCGAGCTTACCATCGAAGCGTAGGCTTTCAAGGCCTTCGACACCGTGCGTTTACGGCGCAGCGGCACTTGCGGGCGCGCGGCCAGTTCTTCGTCGCTCAAACGTACATTTATCGAGCGCGAGGGTATGTCTATTACTATTATGTCTCCGTCGGTTACTTTTCCTATGGCACCTCCCGAAGCAGCTTCGGGCGATATGTGTCCAATGCTCAACCCCGACGTTCCGCCGCTGAAGCGTCCGTCGGTAATAAGGGCGCATTCCTTGCCGAGGTGCATACTCTTGATGTACGACGTGGGATAAAGCATTTCCTGCATTCCCGGTCCTCCTTTCGGGCCTTCGTGTGTTATCACCACGACATCGCCGCTTTTCACTTTTCCTCCGAGTATGCCTTCGCAAGCGTCTTCCTGCGAATCGAACACCTTGGCCGGGCCTTCGAAGTGCCAGATAGACTCGTCCACGCCGGCTGTCTTCACTACGCAGCCGTCTTTTGCGATATTGCCGAAGAGCACTGCCAGACCGCCGTCTTTGGAATATGCGTGCTCTATGTCGCGTATGCAGCCGCCGGCACGGTCGGTGTCAAGCGTTTCCCACGTACTGTCCTGCGAACCCATTACGGTAGTGAACTTACCACCCGGTGCACTTCGGTATATGCGTTCTGCTTCGGGGTCGAGGCTGGATGTGCAGATGTTGTACTTGCTTATGGCTTCGCCGAGGGTAGTTCCGTCCACACGCCTTGCAGTAAGGTCGAGCAACCCGCCTTTTGCCAGTTCTCCCATTATACCGAGTATTCCGCCGGCGCGGTTGCAGTTTTCCACAGAGTATTTCTGCGTATTGGGCGCGAGTTTGCAAAGGCATGGCACTTTGCGGCTCAGGCTGTCGATATCGGCCATTTTGAAATCCACTTCGCCTTCGTTTGCCACGGCCAACAGGTGCAGCACCGTGTTTGTCGAGCCGCCCATAGCTATGTCGAGCGACATGGCGTTGAGGAACGCCTGCCTTGTGGCTATGCTGCGGGGCAGCACGCTTTCGTCGCCCTCGCCGTAATATTTCATTGCATTCTTCACTATCAATGCGGCCGCGTCCTTGAAGAGTTGCAGCCTGTTCTTGTGCGAAGCCAGGATAGTTCCGTTGCCGGGCAGCGAGAGACCTATCGCTTCGGTGAGCGAGTTCATCGAATTTGCCGTGAACATGCCCGAGCAGCAGCCGCAGCCGGGGCAGGCGCGCCGCTCTATCTCGTCGAGCTCGTCCTGCGTCACACTCGGGTCGGCCCCTTTCACCATGGTTGTTATAAGGTCGATGTTTTCGCCTTTCCAGTGTCCGGCCTCCATAGGGCCTCCCGAAACGAAAACGGTGGGTATGTTAAGCCTCATTGCAGCCATGAGCATTCCCGGCGTTATCTTGTCGCAGTTGCTTATGCACACGAGCGCGTCGGCCTTGTGCGCGTTCACCATGTACTCCACCGAGTCGGCAATTATGTCGCGCGAAGGCAGGGAATACAGCATTCCGTCGTGCCCCATGGCTATTCCGTCGTCAATGGCTATTGTGTTGAACTCTGCGGCATAGCAGCCAAGTTTTTCTATTTCCTTTTTAACGAGCTGCCCCGCTTCGTGCAGGTGCGTATGCCCCGGCACGAACTGTGTGAACGAGTTTGCAATGGCTATGATAGGCTTGCCGAACTGTTCTTTCTTCATTCCGTTGGCAACCCACAAGGCACGAGCTCCCGCCATTCTTCTTCCTTCGGTTGAAAAGGAGCTGCGCAATTTTATTTTCATTTCGGTACTCATAATTGTTATATCTGCGTTGCGGACGCATGTTGGATAATGCACCGCCTCAATTCGCAAAAATAGTTCCTTTTTAGCTAAAAAACAAACCCGTACTACTGTTTTAATCAAAATTCGTGCTTTTTTATGGCAAAATGACACACTTCGGGCAAAAACGTGCATTCCCTTGCACGTTTTTATAAAGAACGGTTGCCAATATGCCATTCCGTTCGGCACTCATTATTTTAATACGCCACACCGCCTGCCGGCAATGAATGAATATTCACCGTAAAAAAGCACTTGTTTCGGGATGTGCGAAACACTCCTTGGAGCAAACAAAAAAAAGGTCGGACATATTTTAAAATACAAGGCACATATTTTAAATTATCTCAGACATATTTTTGCGGCGCTCAAAATGCGCATTTTCAGCGGGGTTTACACGAGCCGTTTTTATCGCCCCGAAAATGGAAGAATAACCAGATTCGCGAATAAATATCCTATACCAGTTTTATCTTCCGCGCCGTCGTATTTGTCCGTCGCCATGTAAGTGGCGCAAAGCCGCAAGCGTTTTTCGGTACGCGGTACTTTGCCGTTGCGCCGAATCGTTGTAATTTTACGGTAGCAAAACAAAACACGAAAAGATGAGAAAAATAGAATTAAAAGATTTGAACGACAATTTTTTCGAGGCCATATCGAAGGAATGGATGCTCGTTACGGCCGGAAGCAAGGACAAGTTCAACACCATGACGGCAAGCTGGGGCGGCACAGGCGAACTCTGGGGCACGCCCGTGGCTTTCGTGTTCATACGCCCCGAGCGGTACACGTTCGAATTCATGGAACGAAGCGAATGTTTCACACTTTCGTTCCTCGGATACGAAAACAAGGACATTCACAAGATATGCGGCTCCAAGTCGGGGCGCGACATCGACAAGATTGCAGCTACCGGACTAAGACCCGTATTTACTGAACAGGGCAACGTGCTGTACGAGCAGTCGCGCCTGAGCCTGGAATGCCGCAAACTGTACACCGACACCATAAAGGAAAGCTGCTTCATCGACAAAAGCCAGCTCGGGCGCTGGTACGGTGAGGGGCACGGCGGGCTGCACCACATGTACATAGGCGAGATACAGAACGCCTGGCTGCGAGAATGATTTACCGTTAAGGCAAAAGCGCGATAAATATCTGAAAAAGAAGCAAGACACAGGGCAGAACGATAACAGCTACAAATGAAAACGGAATACGAAAAATGTATGGCGGGCGAGCCTTTCATAGGCGGGCGCGACCCGATGATAGTAGAGACCATAATGCGTACAAGACGGTTGCTGGCACAGTTCAACGCAGCGGATTATGGCGATACCGCCAGGAAGAAAGAATTGCTGCGCGAAATGTTTGGCAGTATGGGCAAGAACGTACATGTAGACATCGACTTTCATTGCGAATACGGAAAAAACATTTTCGTAGGCGACAATGTGATAATAAACATGAACTGCACATTCGTCGACAACAACCGCATAGACATAGGCAGCAATGTGCTCATAGCCTCAAACGTGCAAATATACACGGCCACACACTCCACCAAGGTAAACGAGCGCATGGTACGGGAATGCGGCGACGGCGAGGAGATATGCCGCACCGTAGCACACCCCGTCAGCATAGAAGACGGCGTTTGGATTGGCGGCGGAGCCATAATCCTGCCGGGGGTCACTATCGGGGAAAACAGCGTTATCGGAGCAGGCAGCGTGGTGACGCGCGACGTCCTGCCCAACTGCATCGCCGTCGGCAACCCATGCCGCGTGATAAAGCAGATTGACAACAGATAATGGTTGCCGCACATAATTACGTGAAAGCGCAACCATATTCGGGCAAACTTATTTAATTTTGCCCCGTAAACCGTAATCAATGCTTAACTGTCCTGCATAAGGATAAGGCATTGCGTTCTTTCTTTTTATATGCAAATTTCGATTCTATGACAAACTACCGTAACCTGGACGCCGACGAGATAGCCAGGCTGTCCGCCCAGTTCTGCCAAGCCGAAGACTGGTCGAAAATCAGAGTGGCCGAGGGTTTCACTACCGCGAACATTTCACACGCACGCTTCTCGGGAGACATAACACTGGGAGTTTTTGAAAAAGACATCCTGCTGCCGGGAGGATTAAAAAAGAAAGCGGGCCTGCACCACGTAATGCTGCACAACTGCACCGTAGGCAACAACACGCTAATCGAAAACATACCCAACTACATAGCAAACTACAACATAGGCAGCGACTGCTACATTCAGAACGTAAACCTAATGCTTACCGAAGGCGAAAGCACCTTCGGAAACAACACCGATGTATCGGTGCTGAATGAGACGGGCGGACGCGAAGTTCCTATCTACAACCGTCTATCAGCCCAACTGGCATATATAATAGCCATGTACCGCCACCGCCCCGACCTTACGGAACGGCTGCGCACGATGATAAGGGAATATTCATCCGCACTGAAAAGCAACCGCGCACACATAGGCAACGGCGTATATATAATAAACACCGGCACCATTCGTAACGTATGCATTGGCGACCGTTGCCGTATCGACGGAGCCTCAAGGTTGGACAACGGTACGGTGAACAGCAATGCCGAAGCCCCGGTGTACATAGGACCCAACGTAACCGCAGAGGATTTCATCATAAGCTCGGGGGCATACGTCAGCGACGGGGTGGTAATGTCGCGCTGCTTCATAGGGCAGGCCTGCCACCTTGCACACCTGTTCTCGGCACACGACTCGCTTTTCTTCAGCAACTGTCAGGGAGAAAACGGAGAAGCCTGCGCAATACTGGCCGGCCCCTATACAGTTACCATGCACAAGTCGAGCCTTCTGATAGCCGGAATGTTCTCGTTCCTCAACGCCGGAAGCGGCTCTAACCAAAGCAACCACATGTACAAGCTCGGGCCGATACACCAGGGCGTGGTGGAGCGCGGCTCCAAGACAACAAGCGACTCGTATATACTTTGGCCCGCAAAGATAGGAGCATTCTCGCTCATCATGGGACGTCACGTAAACCACCCCGACACATCGGGCATGCCTTTCTCATATCTTATAGAACACGGCAGTAAATCATACCTCGTTCCGGGCGCAAATCTCAAAAGCGTGGGAACAATACGCGACGCGCAAAAATGGCCAAGAAGAGACAAGCGCACCGACCCGAACAAACTCGACTGTATTAACTTCAACCTGCTCAGCCCGTACACCATACAAAAAATGCTGCAAGGCATAAATACCTTGCAAGGATTGAAAAAGACCTCGGGCGAAACATCCGAGACCTATTCGTTCCAAAGCACTACGATAAAAAACCATTCACTCGAGAAAGGAATAAACCTTTATACGCTTGCTGTGCATAAATTCATGGGTAACTCCATAATAAAAAGGCTCGAAGGCGGCGCGTTTGCCGACATCGACGATTTGCACAGGCGCATGAAGCCCACCGACTGCCTCGGCCAAGGCGAATGGATTGACCTGCTGGGACTGATTGTGCCCAAACAGGCCGTAAGCAATGAGATAGAACACATAGTAAGCACTCCCGGATATACGCTCGAAGAAACCGAAGCATTTTTCCGCGACATGCACAAACGTTATTACGACATGGAATGGACGTGGGTGTGCGATGTAATGCCGCGGTGGTACGGCAAGACATACGAGCAGCTGACTCCCGAAGACATAATCGGTATCGTGAAAAAGTGGAACGAATCTGTCGTGGCATTGGACCGTATGCTGTACGACGACGCGCGCAAGGAGTTCTCAATGGTATCGCGCATAGGCTTCGGCGTTGACGGCTCCACGGAACAGCGCGACTTCGATTTCGAGCAGGTGCGTGGAGAATTCGAAAGCGACGCATTCGTAAAGATGGTGTGCAAGCACATAGAAGATAAAACCGCGCTCGGCAACGAACTTATAGAACGCCTGAAGTCTCTTGCCGACAGAATGTAAACAAAAACGCAACACAATGAATACAACAGGACACATATTCCGCCTGACATCTTACGGCGAAAGCCACGGCACGGCAGTAGGCGGCGTTATAGACGGAATGCCGGCAGGCATACGCATTGACGAAACCTTCATACAAAAGGAACTCGACCGCCGCCGCCCCGGACAGAGCGCAATAAGCACACCGCGCAAGGAGAGCGACCGCGTGGAGATTCTCTCGGGCGTGTTCGAAGGCGTAACAACCGGAATGCCTATAGGCTTCGAGGTACGCAACGAAAACCAGCGCTCACAGGATTACAGCGAGATGAAAGACCTGTTCCGCCCCTCGCATGCCGATTACACTTATTTCAAGAAATACGGCCTGCGCGACTACCGTGGCGGCGGAAGACAAAGCGCACGCGAGACGATAGCGCGCGTTGTAGCCGGTGCTTTCGCAAAAACCGCCCTCCGCAGCCTGGGCGTGGAGATACGGGCCTATACTTCGCGCATAGGAGGTGTATGTCTTTCGGGCGGATACCGTTTCTGTACAGAAGAGGAAGTGGAATCAAACGCCGTGCGCTGCCCCGACGCCAACACAGCTGATAGGATGGAAACCGCTGTAAGGCAGGCGCTGGCCAAGGGCGACACCGTAGGCGGAGTGGTTGACTGCGTTGTGCGCGGCTGCCCTGTAGGATTGGGAAGCCCCGTGTTCGGAAAACTGCATTCCGACCTTGCAGCAGCCGAAATGTCGATTAATGCGGCACGCGGATTCGAAATAGGCGACGGGTTTGCCGCCGCAGAAAAATCGGGGTCTGATTATAATGACGCTTTCATCCCCGACGGAAAGGGAGGAATAACCACCTCAACAAATCACAGCGGTGGAGTACAGGGCGGAATCTCCAACGGCATGGACATTACTTTCCGCGTGGCATTCAAGCCCGTTCCCACACTGAAAACAGAGCAAAAGACAGTAGACATCTCCGGGAATCCCACCATAATAAAGGCACGCGGGCGGCACGACCCGTGCGTCGTGCCAAGGGCAGTACCTATCGTAGAGGCCATGGCGGCAATGGTGTTGTTCGACCACTACCTGCTGCAACGCACCGACCGGATGTAAAAAACGATTAACCATACCAAGGCAATGCCCTGCTCTGACGTTCGAGCCATAAATGGATTCCGCCAAACGGGTATTGCCATATTATAACGTGTTTACCGCAAAACAAACGGCATTCTTAAACCTAAATCGGTCGTTAGGCTTCGTCAAATTGCGTACTTGTGCCTGGCGGATAGCTTTACGCCCGGCTGAAGGCGTAGCGGGCTACGGCGAAGCCGGGTGGGAAGACAGATGACGGCAGAAGTGCGTAAGTTGGCGAAGGGACTGCACTTGACGTTGCTACTTAATTTCCTAATGACCGTTTGGGGTTAAAACTGCGGAACAGCCATACGGCAAGCCGTAAAATACAGACAAAATCAGTCACCTCGTAACTAATTATTTTTCAGGCAGGTTAGAATACGGCAAAAATATGTGCCTTGAATTTTAAAATATGTCCGACCTATTTCAAAATAGGTCGGACATATTTTCTATTTTCTCCAAGGTATTTTGAAAAGTGAGAAAAATTTTCCGCCTTTCACAAAACCTTATAAAAATCTCTCGCCGGATGAGCCGGAGTTTCAGCGTTCGCCTGCTACAGTCTTTTTATGACCTTTGATATATATGCCTTTCTGGGGCTCTTTATAAAGCCTTATGCCCGAAAGGTCGTACATCGGCTCGTCGCCGTCCGCAGCGGCCTTGTCGGTTTGTACGCTTTCAATGCCCGTCAGTTTGCCCGCGTCGATGTAAGGTATGCGGTTGTGGCCGGAGACGCACACGTCAACGTCCTCAAAATCGGCCGTGGTGTAAACTGCCGAGGGCGCAATATGGCTCACTACCTCGCCCGTGCGACGGTTGACAAACGTAATGCGCGCCGTCTCGCCCCCGTTGCCCACGGTTACGCAACCGTTGCCGCGCGTTACCGACACTCCGCTGAACGGCGCAGGCATTTCGGTGCATATCTGCATACTCGGGTCGCCGAAGCAATGGTAGATTTCCTTTGTCACAATACGGCAGAACGAATCGTTCTTTTCGTTTGAACTCACCGACGGGTCGGGCGAGCCGAATGTCTCGCTAACGCGCACCTGCGCCTGGTCCAATATCTGACCCAACTCGTATGTGGGCGCGGGAGTCTCACCTCCGAGGCTGTTCACGCCGGGAAATTTGGGGCGCAGCCCCGGCTCAGGCCAAATGGCGTCGAAAAGCCCGCAGGCCAATGCGTCGTTGTAGCCCGAGTAACTGATGTCGGAAGCCGCTATCACGGCCACCGCCCCGCCGCCCTGCTTTCTGAGGAAACGCTCGGCCAGGCAGTCGGCCTGGAACGCGCCGTTGTCGCAATTTACGCAGAACACCACGGGCAGCAGGTCACCGTTCTGCAACATATCCACGTGTTTCACCGAAAAATACGGGTTTTCCCAGCAGTCAACAAGGCCGTGGTCGCGGTGGAGCACGTAGAACACGCCGCTGTTTATGGCGCGGCGTATGTCGCCCTCGTTGCCATCCCACGCAAAGGCGGGCTTGAGCATATCTTCGGGTATGGGCTCGCCAAAAGAAAAGTAATTCCGGTTCCAGTACTTCGGGGTTATCTCGTAGTTCGTGGAATACACGCGTTCCACGTCCTTTCCCTGCCCGAGCATATAAGCGCGTATCTCTTCGGCCGTCTGCACGTATCGGCGGTCCTCGTAATCGTCGGCCACGCCGTTGTCGTTGTCGAGGTAGTCGGCGCAGTTCACCCCGCGTTCGTAAAAGCCCGCGTCGGTAGGAGGCCTCTTTTCGTAACCGATAATCTTGTCCACCACCGTTGCGGCCTCCTCGGGCGAGGAAACAGACAGGCGGCCGCGGTAGATGTCGGGCGTTTTGTCACCCTCGCCGTCCATGCAGCCGTAGTAAAGGTCGGTGTAATGCACCGAGAAGTCGCCGTCGTCGGCATGGTGCTCCATGTACTGCCCGGGTACGTCGTCGTGGTCGCCCACTATGAGCAGATAGTACAGTGCGGGATTTTCGGCATACGCTTTCTCTACCTCGGCCTTCACAGCGTCGCTGTTCCAGCTACCTTTCAGTACCTTGTGCACGCGGAAGCCGAGCAGTTCTTTCCACTCGGCGAACCTGTCAACCGCCTCTGCATATTTGTCTACCGAGATTATGAGGTAATCCCTCGTGTCGTCGCCTGCTGCGACACCGGTTGCCTTGACTGCCATATCGCCTGCTTTGGCAGAAGCCCCGTTCATGGTTATGTTACCCAGCATGTTGTCGGCTGGCAGTATTACGGGCTTTGTCGCCGGTGCGCCCGCCATTGCCCGCGCCCCGGCCTTGGGAACGAAGCGCACTTTGTACGTTATCTTGCTGTATGCCCGCGCCTTGTTCGCGGCCGCGTCATACTGCACGGGATTCACAACGACGTTGCATATCTCCCGCCCGCGGTAAATATCCCCGCGTTCCGCTGCCACGACAACTTTGCGGGGATAGAAACCGCCCTGCGAGGCATTTTGACTGCCTTCTTTTACCACACCCTCTGCCGCAGTGCCTTTTTCGGGAATACGCCGCGCCGGAGCGAGGCGGCAATCATAGTCAACGAACGCCGAATCCACGGTTTCCACCACCGTCGTGCAGCCTTCGGGCACGGCGAATGCGTCTACGCGGAAAGGAGTGGCGTAACCGCCGGGCGCGTCACGCAGCCCGAAGCCTTCAATCCGCCACACACAGCCTCCGTCCCCGGCATTGCAGGCCGAAGGTACGTTGCCTGTAAACATGTAAGCCACGGTTATGCCGTCGTCCGTACGTTGCACCGTGCGCTGTGGCGCGTCCACGCCTCCTTTGTGCGACACTTCAGTCCGGGCATACGCTTCTGCACATGTGGCCACGACCAACGCAGCCACCAATAACTTTGAAATACCATACACACGTTTCATATCGCGAACTTTTATGCTATAAAGTTAACTATTTACACATTTACGACACTTTTAAGTGCCGGAATTTTTCATGAATGGCACAAAACTCCCTATATGCGCCGCATAAAGTTCCCGCTTAAACGTCCCGGCGCTATCCCCTACCGCAAGCGTCGCACGGTATGCACCGGCCGGACAAGCCCGCGACTCCCTGCCGAGGCGCACCACCATTACGGCGGAAATACAGACAAAAACAGTCAGCTGGCAACCGACTGATTTACAACCATGTTTGACACCGTCAAAAACATGTGCCTTGTATTTTAAAATATGTCCGACATAATTCGAAATACATCGGACATATTTTGAAATTAATGCCGGGAGGGTTATACAATAGGTAAACCGAAAAAACTTTTTTCGTAACTGCACATTCTCACGAAGCAGACGAAACGCATTACAGGCATTACGCAAAACAATTTCCATGCTTAGTATTTTTTAAGAAAAAAAACGAATGTATCATTATTTTCCGTACTTTTGCATTGCATATACAATATAATATATAGTTGTACGATATAGATGCCTATCGTGAATAAAATTGTTCAACCTAAAAACATGGGAATTATGAAAAGGACGACATCAAACAAATTTTTCATTATGGTTTTGGCCATAATGCTGGTTGGCATGTTGTGCGGCGCTCCTGTCAAGGCATTCTCACAGGCGCTGGACGGCGACACGGCCTCCGTTACCGTGAAACCGGACGCTGACAAACCATTAACGGACATAACCACCGGCAATGTTGCAGAACTTGACACGGCGAACTTAGCTACGGACGGCGACACGGCCTCCGTTACCTTAAAGCCTAACGCTGATGTACCGTTCACGGAAATCGACACCACTATGGTGGAAACACCCGACACGGGGTCGGTTGAAAGCCCCGTTGTCCCCGGCGGGAACGAGGACATTAAGGAACCTGTCGTTGTAGACGACGCCACCTTGCGGGCCATGATAGTAGAATTCATTGAAGAAAACAGTTACTACGATGATTTCAACGCTATCGATTCGGCTTTCCAGGTAAGGCTCGGAATCCTTAACGTCGAGACTACAATCGAGGACGTGCACTCCGTGCTGAAAGAGGAATTCGAGAAGATTAACAGCGCGGATGACATCCCCGGAATCGACTACTTTGTGAAAAAAATCATGAACTCAAACAAGTACCAGGGAGGTAGCGGTCTCGTGGGCATTGAGGAAGTAGAGGTTGACGAAGAGAAAGGCGACGGTGCCATTTACGACCTGTCTGGCATAAGACTCCCAGCCCCGCCCGAGCACGGCATTTACATCAAGAACGGCAAGAAATACTTGGCCAAATAACGTAAATGAGAACAACGCCATGACCGTTGCAACAGGTAGCAGCACGGCCATTATCGTAAATGGAATGACATAACAATGCTCCCGGCTTGTTTTGAAGCAGGCCTGGAGCGTTTTTTGCTTTTCAAATGAACCTTACGTCGGAAATGACATCGGCGTTGACATAAGCGTTGAGGCGGCGCACAAGTTCAACGCGGCGCATGAAAAGATTGGAGCGCAATGCCGGCGAGAGCAGTTCGACATAAAGCGTGCGGTTGTAGATATACACCTTTCTGGTATAACGCGCCACGGCCGCGCCCATCACCTCGCTCCACGCGTTTACAAGGCGGTATTCGTTGAGCGGCGTTTCCAGGCCTTCGTTGCGCAGGAAGCGGTTCAATATACAGTCTATCTGTTCTGTGTTCTTGCGTCTCATTCCGAAACCTCTCCGCCCTTTACGTTAAACAACCGATAATCGCTCTGCGTGGCAGCCAGTATGCTGTCCAAGTGGTCGCGGTTTGTGTCGGTTATGAATATCTGCCCGAAGCCGTCACCCGCCACGAGGTTCACTATCTGTGCCACTCGCCCTGCGTCGAGCTTGTCGAAGATGTCGTCGAGCAGCAACAAAGGCACGGTATGCCTTCCCACCCTCTTGAGTAGTTCGAGCTGTGCGAACTTCAGAGCCACGAGGAACGACTTGGCCTGCCCTTGCGAGCCTTCGCGGCGTATGGGATAGCCGTCAAGGCGCATGTCGAGCTCGTCGCGATGTATGCCATGCAGCGAATAACCCATAATGCGGTCCTTTACACGGTCGCGCTGTATGACGTCGAGCAGCGGGCCGCGCATACAGTGGGACGTGTACACAAGTTCCACCTTTTCCTTACCGCTCGAGACGGTTGTATAATAGTCTTGGAATATCGGAGTAAGCAGCTCGACGAAACTGCGCCGTTTGGAGAAGATTATTTCTCCTTCTGCGGCCATTATCTCCTCGAATATGGATATTACCGCCGGGTCGGGCTCGGCCTCGCCACGCAGCAAGACATTGCGCTGCTGGAGCGCACGGTTGTATTTTATGAGCGAGTCCAAATAAATATTGTCGTATTGCGAAATAACCGTATCCAAGAACTTGCGGCGTTCTTCACCTCCACCCGTAACGAGCACATTGTCCTGCGGCGACACCATTACCAGCGGCACAAGCCCGATGTGCTCGGCCAGGCGCTGGTAAGGCTTGCGGTTACGGCAGAAACGCTTGCGTTTGCCGGGGAACACGCCGGCCGAGATTACCTCTTCATTCCCGTCGTCGTCAATATAAACACCCTGTATTGCCATACTATCCTGCTCATGCCTGACCACCTGCGCGTCCAGAGGGGTATTGCTGCTCCGGCAGAACGAAAGGTAATAAACAGCGTCGAGCAGGTTTGTCTTTCCCTCGCCATTCGAGCCGATGAAACAGTTAATCTTTGGCGAGAAAGCCAAATCTGCTTGCGCTATATTCTTATAATTGATTACGGACAGTGAAGATATTACCATGTTACTGAATTATTTTGCAACGGCGAAGATAATCCTTTTTTGCTTTACATCGTGCCGTCAAAATGGCCAAAAGCCGGCGAAAGTATAAAAAAAGCGCGGAAAAATTTCACCGTGTTAAACGAAAAGACTAATTTTGTGCCGCTTATAACGGGCAACAAAGAAAATAAAGTATATCACATTACCGAAATGGCAAACCAAGCGAATAATAACACATTCAATGCAAACGACGCTCTGAACCGTTCAGAGGCGTTCTTAATCAAACAGAAAAACAAAATAATTATTGCGGTAGCCGCAATAATAGTAATAATAGCCGGCGTGCTGCTTTACAACCGTTTCGTATCGCAACCGCGCGAGGAGAAAGCCGCAACGCTCATGGCCAAAGGGCAGGAATACTTTGCCGGAGGCGACTTCCAGAAAGCAATAAACGGCGACGGAGCCGGTTTTCCCGGTTTCCTGTCGATTGCAAAGCAATACAGCAGCACAAAGTCGGGCAACCTGGCCAACCTTTACGTAGGAATATCGTTTGCCCACATGGACAAACCTCAGGACGCACTGAAATACCTTGAGGAATACGACACCGCAGGCGATGCCATGATTGAAGCCGAAGCCATTGGCGCAATGGGCGACTGCTACGCTGCCCTCAACCAGCCCGACAAGGCTGTGGAATACTTCAAGAAGGCTGCTGCAACGGCCGACAACAACTCGCTGTCGCCCGTGTTCCTGGTAAAAGCAGGCGAAGTGCTCGAAGCACAGAAAAAATACGACGAAGCCATAAGCATTTACCAGCAAGTTAAGGACGAATACGTACAAAGCGCAATACAGCAAGAGATAGACAAATACATCGAGCGCGCAACGGTAAGCAAATAACGCCTTAATTAAAGAGCATTACAGCCATGTCGAGCAATTCGTTCAACCTAATAGAAAACAGCACAGTCTCCACACCTTCGGGAAAGGGAATGCGCATTGGGATAGTAGTGAGCGAATGGAACGGAAGCATAACCGGCGACCTACAGAACGGGGCTGTTGAAACACTAAAGCAAAACGGAGTTGATGAAAACGACATTCTGATATACTCCGTGCCCGGAAGTTTCGAACTAATCTACGGCTGCGCGCAGTTGGCCAAAAGCGGTAAAGTAGACGCCGTAATAGCAATAGGCTGCGTGATTCGCGGCGACACGCCCCACTTCGACTATATATGTCAGGCTGTTTCGAGCGGCTTGTCGCAACTGAATGCAGAGGGCGATGTGCCGGTAATCTTCGGGCTTCTTACGACAAACAGCCAGGAACAGGCAGAAGAACGCTCGGGCGGCCTGCTTGGAAACAAAGGCGAAGAATACGCGGTAACCGCCATCAAGATGGTAGGATTCTCGCGCAAGATAAAATAACAGCAAGTGCTGCATACGGGCGGCAAATAAGCCAAAACTGCCGCACAACGACGGCAACCGCATGCGAGCGGTTGAACAAACGAACAACAAGATACAAGAAAATAAGGGCAAATTCCAGAGTGGCCAAATGGGGCAGACTGTAAATCTGCTGGCGTACGCCTTCGGTGGT
>ERZ791923.1927-NODE-1927-length-20543-cov-5.919807_pt1 | contig 20543 bp, 17 predicted proteins | sample MGYA00510133_ERZ791923 | MGnify/ENA primary metagenome ERZ791923 (study PRJEB30046, sample SAMN00792106) | human gut metagenome | study: EMG produced TPA metagenomics assembly of the A metagenome-wide association study of gut microbiota in type 2... | reverse complement strand
CGAAATTCGAGCCACTAATTTTTACCCCTTCCAAACCCGCATGAAAACTAAGGCTTCGCCGGCGGATAAATACGGACACGCGGACTTGGTGTGCCGGGATTGCGCGAATCACGGCAACTCATCCTGCCGTGTTATGCCGCCTACACCCGTGCGGCTCGTAAGGCCGTGCGCTTTTGTTCGATATTTATGTAAGAATATGAAAGTATTTGAAAAACTTTCATATTCTTGGATTTTTACATTTGCTTTATCCCGGTGAAATTTATACTGCCGTGTATGGCTATACGTGCGGGTGCGTTTCAGGCGAATGCGTGCACGGTGTATTTGGCAAGGAAATATCCTCCCACAACCAACCATACGTACAGCATGCCTGCCAGGAGGAACGGTTTTGCCCCGGCCTGGCGGAACTTGTCGATACTCGTGTCGGTGCCCAGCGCCGTCATCGCCATGGTGAGCATGAACGTGTCGATGTATTCTATTGCGCCGTTGAGCGGGATGTCTTTAACCGTTTCCGCGCCGGTAGCGTGTTGCAGCAATGTGTTGAGGCATATCACGCCAATGAAGCCGAACGCGAACCAGGGGATTGTTATCTTGCGTTTGCCGCCTGCAGCCTTGGCTTTGCCCGTGCGGCTGAGGCAAAAGGCCATGACTACGAGCACGGGAGCGAGCATCATTACGCGAATCATCTTCGTTATGGTGGCATTGCCTGCAATGCCGAGCGCGTCGGTGGGGTCCATGGCGTTGCCTGCCCCGGCCACGTGTGCCACCTCGTGCAGGGTTGAGCCGGTGTATATGGCCGTGCCCATGTTGCCCAGCGTGTCGAGCATTCCGGCGCGGTACATTATGGGGTAGAGGAACATAGAGATTGTGCCGAAGATTACCACGGTGCTTACCGCTATGGCCGTTTTGTGTCCCTCGCAGCGCACAACAGGTTCGGCGCCAAGTACGGCCGCCGCACCGCAGATGGAACTGCCCACGGATGTCATGAGCGACGTGTCGCGGTCGAGTTTGAGCAGCCTGCCGAACCACAGGCCCAGGAATATCGTGCCGCACACCACTACGGTGTCGGCCACAACGGCGGGCAGGCCAACGGCGGCCACGTCGGTGAGAGTGAGGCGGAAGCCGTAGAGCACAATGCCCGTGCGGAGTATTTGCTTTGTGCAGAACTTAATGCCCGGCACCCATGTTTCGGGCAGCTTGTTGCGCAGGCTGTTGGCATAAAGCATTCCGAGAATTATTCCCACTATTAAGGGCGAGAAGGAAAGACTTTTTACGAATGGTACTTCGGCAAGGTAGAATGCCGCGAACGAAAACAATGCGATGAGCAATATCCCGTGCAAGGTGTTTGCCCTCGTTCCTTTTTCAAACATAGTAATGTGTGTTATTTGTTAATACGGATTGCAAAAGTAGCAATTTGTGCGCAGATAAGTTCCGTCTCTAACGCTGAGTGTGCCCTGAGACTGCGCTTTTTGCCGCCAGTTGTATTGAAGGATTGACAAACAGGGCGGATAAAACAGCATTACATGGTTAGTTTGAAACCGGCAGGGTAAAACAGACATGCAGGCATTCGGCGAAAGAAACGTTTTGTATGGCCTCGTCGGGTTGACATCGCAGAGCCGCATTGCTGCCGGACAGGTTTTAACTATTGTGAACGGAAATACGGGGGCGCAAAAGGAGAGTTACAGGCGGGGATAGGAGCAAATAAAAATTAGGTCGGACATATTTTAAAATTCAAGGCACATATTTCGAAATATGTCGGACCTTTTTTCGGGCAGTCGAAAAGCGCTTGCAGAGAAGCTTTTAGCCACCGCCGTTTCCGCGCACCCAGCTTTAACATTCCGCGCCCCGATGCTTGACGTAATGACAATTATCTGGGCGAGGAGCTCCGCTCAGGCAATCGTGAAAAATAACGGGTCAGAATATAGAGATGTATCGGCAAGTTTAAACAAAAATCGCCACCTGCCAAGCAAAGCAGGTGGCGATTTTAAAATATTACCGGGTTAATCAGGCCGGGTTGCTTTCAACGGCTTCGGTTTCGCGGTTTTTGCGTTCGAAAGCCATTTGCTCGTATTCGTCGCGGTCGGCAACTATTACCTTGCTGAACTCGCGCAGACCGGTGCCGGCGGGGATGAGGTGTCCGCAAATCACGTTTTCCTTCATACCCTCGAGGCGGTCTACCTTGCCGTTTATAGCTGCTTCGTTGAGCACCTTGGTGGTTTCCTGGAACGAAGCGGCCGACATGAAGCTCGAGGTCTGCAAAGCGGCGCGTGTGATACCCTGGAGTATCTGGGTTGATGTGGCCGGTACGGCGTCGCGCGTTTCGACAAGCTGCATGTCCTTGCGCTTGAGCTGCGAGTTTTCGTCGCGCAACTTGCGCACGGTAACAATCATGCCGGGTTTGAGCGTTTCGCTGTCGCCTGCGTTGGTAACGACTTTCTTGCCCCAAATGCGGTCGTTTTCCTCGGCAAATTCGAGTTTGTCGACAATCTGCTGTTCGAGGAAGCGTGTATCGCCGGGTTCTACTATCTGCACCTTGCGCATCATCTGGCGTATGATTACCTCGAAGTGCTTGTCGTTAATCTTAACACCCTGCAAACGGTAAACGTCCTGTATTTCGTTGACTATGTATTCCTGCACCGCCGTAGAACCTTTGATTGCAAGGATGTCGGCGGGAGTAATGGAACCGTCGGACAGAGGCGTGCCGGCACGTACATAGTCGTTCTCCTGTACGAGGATTTGCTTTGACAGGGGCACGAGATACTTTTTCGGGTCGCCGAACTTGGGAGTTACTATTATCTCACGGTTTCCGCGTTTCACGCCGCCCATTGTGATTTCGCCGTCGATTTCGGAAACGATGGCGGGGTTCGACGGGTTGCGTGCTTCGAACAGCTCGGTAACACGGGGGAGACCACCGGTGATGTCGCCTGCCTTGCCGGCAACACGAGGAATCTTAATGAGGATGTCGCCCGCTTTGAGCTTTTGCCCGTCTTCGATTGCGATGTGTCCTCCGATGGGGAAGTTGTAGGAGCGAATGAGTTCTCCGTTCTCGTCGACGATGTGGCAGGTGGGGACGCGCGACTTCTCTTTGGATTCTATGATTATAAGCTCGCGCAGACCTGTTGCTTCGTCGGCTTCTACACGGTAGGTCACACCTTCGATGACATCTTCGAATTTTGCTATACCGGCGCATTCGGTTACGATTACGGCGTTGAAAGGATCCCATTTAGCAATGATTTTGCCTTTCTCCACTATGTCGCCTTCGTTTGCAAAGAGTTCGGCACCGTAGGGTACGTTTTGTGACGACAGTACAATGCCGGTGTTTTCGTCAATAAATTTGACTTCGGCCAGACGTCCTACTACAATCTTTCCGGTAGAACCGTCGTCGCGAACAACATTAACGGTATGTAGTTCGTCGAAACTGATTCGCGATTTGTTCTTTGCCACGATAGTTGCATTGGCAGCTGCGTTGGCAGCAACACCTCCGGCGTGGAATGTACGGAGCGTAAGCTGCGTACCCGGCTCGCCGATTGATTGTGCCGCAATAACACCTACTGCTTCGCCTTTTTGTACCATACGCCCGGTGGCGAGGTTACGGCCGTAGCATTTCATACATACGCCGTGCTTGCTTTCGCATGTGAGCACAGAACGTATCTCGACGCTTTCGATAGGAGATTTTTCGATTTCGTCGGCAATGGCTTCTGTTATTTCTTCTCCGGCTGCAACTATCAGCTTGCCGGTTGTCGGGTGTACAATGTCGTGAACCGACACGCGACCGAGTATTCGGTCGTAGAGGGAAGAAATAACATCTTCGCCGTCTTTCAAGGCAGTACATACCAAGCCTCTCAGTGTGCCGCAGTCTTCTTCTGTAATGATAACATCGTGCGATACATCAACCAAACGGCGGGTAAGGTAACCTGCGTCGGCTGTTTTAAGAGCCGTGTCGGCAAGACCTTTACGGGCACCGTGGGTAGAGATGAAGTATTCAAGCACCGACATGCCTTCTTTGAAGTTCGAAAGAATCGGGTTTTCTATAATTTGTGCACCTTCGGCGCCGGCTTTCTGGGGTTTTGCCATAAGTCCGCGCATACCGGCCAACTGGGCAATCTGGTCGGCCGAGCCACGGGCTCCGGAGTCAAGCATCATGAATACGGCGTTGAAGCCTTGGTCGGCTTCGGTCATCTGTTTCATGAGCGTTTTCTTGAGGTCGGAGTTAACGTGCGTCCATGCGTCGATAACCTGGTTGTAGCGCTCGTTGTCGGTTATGAAACCCATGTTGTAGTTGGCAGTGATTTGCTCGACTTCATCGTTACCACGTTGTACGATTTCTTCCTTTTCTTTAGGAATGATAATATCGTCGAGGTTGAACGAAAGGCCGCCAACGTATGCCATGCGGTAGCCAAGGTTCTTGATACCGTCGAGGAACTCGCAGGCACGTGCCATGCCGACTGCTTTTATTACTTGCGAAATAATGTCGCGAAGTGATTTCTTAGAGATGATCTTGTTTATGAAACCAACTTCTTCAGGTATTATTTCGTTTACGATAACGCGTCCGACAGAAGTCTCAACAAGGCGTTTTTCAAGGATTCCGTCATCGTTAAGGTCGTTCACAAGCACTTTTACCGGTGCGTGTATGTCGACACGTTTTTCATTGTATGCAATGATGGCTTCCTCCGGACCGTAGAAAGTAAGTCCCTCGCCTTTAGTGCCAGGACGTAGTTTTGTGATGTAATAGAGGCCGAGCACCATGTCCTGCGAAGGAACGGTGATAGGTGCTCCGTTTGCAGGGTTCAAGATGTTGTGGCTTTGTAACATCAGTATCTGCGCTTCGAGTATGGCCTCGTTGCTCAAAGGCAAGTGAACTGCCATCTGGTCGCCGTCGAAGTCGGCATTGAACGCAGTACATGCCAACGGGTGCAGCTGGATAGCTTTTCCTTCTATCATCTTTGGCTGGAAAGCCTGGATACCCAAACGGTGGAGTGTCGGCGCACGGTTTAGCAATACGGGATGGCCTTTCATCACGTATTCGAGGATGTCCCAGATTATCGGGTCCTTGCGATCGACTATCTTTTTCGCGCTTTTTACTGTTTTTACGATGCCGCGTTCTATGAGTTTGCGGATTATAAACGGCTTGTATAATTCGGCTGCCATAAGTTTTGGCAGACCGCACTCGCCCATTTTCAGCTCAGGGCCTACAACGATTACCGAACGTGCAGAGTAGTCTACACGTTTACCGAGGAGGTTCTGGCGGAAACGTCCTTGTTTTCCTTTGAGGGAGTCTGACAAGGATTTTAACGGACGGCTTGACTCGCTTTTTACGGCACTGCTTTTGCGTGAGTTGTCGAAAAGGCTGTCTACGGCTTCCTGAAGCATACGTTTCTCGTTACGCAGGATGACTTCGGGAGCTTTTATTTCCAGAAGTCTCTTCAAACGGTTATTGCGTATGAGTACGCGGCGGTACAGGTCGTTAAGGTCGGATGTTGCAAAACGTCCGCCGTCGAGTGGTACAAGAGGACGCAACTCAGGGGGAATGACAGGTATTATTTTCATTATCATCCACTCCGGCTTGTTGCGGTCGCGACTTGCACGGAAGGATTCTACAACCTGGAGGCGTTTTAGAGCCTCGTTTTTGCGCTGCTGCGACGAATCGGTATTTGCACGGTCGCGAAGTTCATAGGATAATGCGTCAAGGTCTATTTGTGTGAGCAAATCGTAAACTGCCTCGCCGCCCATTTTGGCTATGAACTTGTTGGGATCGGTGTCTTCGAGATATTGGTTGTCTTTGGGCAATTTATCCAACCATTCTAAGTATTCGTCTTCTGTAAGGAGATCATATTTTGCGACTCCTTCTTCGGCCAATACACCGGGCTGGATAACGACATAACGTTCATAATAGATTATCATGTCAAGCTTCTTTGTAGGAAGCCCTAATAGATAACCCATTTTGTTAGGCAGTGAACGGAAGTACCAAATGTGTGCAACAGGCACAACAAGCTGAATGTGTCCCGAGCGTTCACGACGTACTTTTTTTTCAGTGACTTCTACACCGCAACGGTCGCAGACAATGCCTTTATAGCGTATGCCTTTGTATTTACCGCAGTGGCATTCGTAGTCTTTGGTAGGACCGAATATGCGTTCGCAGAACAATCCGTCGCGTTCGGGTTTGTATGTACGGTAGTTTATGGTTTCCGGTTTTAGTACTTCGCCATACGAATTTTCCAGGATTTCCTCAGGAGAGGCAAGTCCTATGGTAATTTTCGTAAATTGACTCTTTATCTTTGATTCTTTTTTGAAAGCCATTTTATGTATATTTATGTTGTGTAAAGAGTTCCGTTTATTAATCGAGCGTTACACTGAGTCCCAAACCTTGCAGCTCGTGTAATAGCACATTGAGAGATTCAGGTATGTTGGGCGTAGGTATCGGTTCGCCTTTTACGATGGCTTCGTATGCTTTCGCACGTCCTATAACGTCATCAGACTTGATAGTAAGGACTTCCTGCAGAACATGTGAAGCGCCGAATGCCTCGAGTGCCCAGACCTCCATTTCTCCGAAACGCTGGCCACCGAATTGCGCCTTACCTCCAAGAGGTTGCTGAGTAATCAATGAGTACGGGCCGATAGAGCGTGCGTGCATCTTGTCTTCAACCATGTGCCCCAGTTTGAGCATGTATGTGACTCCAACTGTAGCTTTCTGGTCGAAAGGTTCTCCGGTTTCGCCGTCGTACAACTGTGTTGAACAGAAGCGGGGCAGCCCGGCCTTGTCGGTCCATTCGCACAAATCGTCTAATTTGGCTCCGTCGAATATGGGCGTGCTGAACTTTACGCCTAATTTCTTTCCGGCAGCTCCTAAAATAGCTTCAAAGATTTGTCCAAGGTTCATACGCGAAGGCACGCCGAGCGGGTTAAGTACAATGTCCACAGGTGTTCCGTCGGCAAGGAACGGCATGTCTTCCTGGCGTACAATCTTGGAAACGATACCTTTGTTTCCGTGTCGTCCGGCCATTTTGTCGCCTACGCTTATCTTACGTTTTTTTGCAACATAGACTTTTGCCATTTGTATGATTCCCGAGGGCAGTTCGTCTCCGATAGTAATTACGAACTTTTTGCGTTTAAGCTCCGCATCCATTATATTGAACTTTTTAAGGTAGTTCATTATAAGTTTGGATATGAGTTCGTTTTTCTTGACATCGGAAGTCCATTTGCTCAACTGTATAGAAGAATAATCTATGTTTGCAAGTACTTCTTTCTTAAACTTAGCTCCTTTTTCGATTATCTCTGTACCAAGGTTGTCTTTGATTCCTTGTGATGTGCGTCCTTTTGTAAGAATCATAAGTTTGTCGACAAGAATATCTTTCAAATCGTTAGCCTTAGCTTCAAATTCCTTGTCGATTTTCTCTAACTCTATTTTATCTGCTGCTTTGGACGCACGTGTCTTTATTGCCTTGGAGAATAGTTTGCGGTCTATTACGATACCGCTTAGAGATGGATTTGCTTTAAGTGAAGCATCTTTTACGTCGCCAGCCTTGTCGCCGAAAATAGCACGTAATAGTTTCTCTTCGGGTGAAGGATCGCTTTCTCCTTTAGGAGTGATTTTTCCTATCAGGATATCTCCTGGTTCAACGCGGGCTCCAATACGGATTATACCTTTGTCGTCAAGATCTTTGGTTGCTTCTTCGCTTACGTTTGGTATATCAGAAGTAAGTTCTTCTACACCACGTTTGGTTTCGCGCACTTCTAACGAGAATTCATCTACATGAATAGAAGTCAGTATGTCCTCTCGAACACAACGTTCGCTTAGTACAATAGCGTCCTCGTAATTATACCCTTTCCAAGGCATGTATGCAACCAGCAAATTGCGTCCTAAAGCGAGTTCGCCCTTTTCTGTAGCATATCCTTCCGTAAGAATTTCTCCTTTCTTTACGCGTTGCCCTTTAACGCAGATAGGACGAAGGTCAATTGTCATATTTTGATTGGTGCGGCGGAACTTAGGAATTGTATATTCTTTTAGTGCCGAGTCGAAACTTACAAAATCTTCGTCTTCTGTCCTGTCGTATAATATACAAATACGGGTTGCGTCTACATAGTCAACGACACCGTCGCCTTCGGCGGTTATCATGGTGCGTGAGTTTTCGCACACTTGTTTTTCTATGCCGGTTCCCACAATAGGAGCTTCATTGTGTATTAGTGGAACAGCCTGACGCATCATGTTTGAACCCATAAGCGCACGGTGTGCGTCGTCATGCTCCAAGAATGGAATGAGGGCTGCTGCAATTGAAGCTATCTGTTGCGGAGCAACGTCCATAAGCTCTACTTCTTCAGGAGAAACAACAGGATAGTCGGCATCTTGGCGGCACTTTACTTTAGTGCGTATAAATGTACCGTCATCATTAAGCGGGGCATTACCCTGCGCAATTATTTTATTTTCTTCTTCTTCAGCAGTAAGATAAATAATGTTGTCGTTATCCAAGTCTACTTTTTTATCCTGAACCTTTCTGTATGGCGTGGATATAAAGCCAAGGTTATTTATTTTGGCATAGACGCAAAGCGAAGAAATAAGGCCGATGTTAGGTCCTTCTGGAGATTCGATAGGGCATAGGCGGCCATAATGTGTGTAGTGTACGTCTCGAACTTCGAAACCCGCACGTTCACGAGATAATCCACCGGGGCCGAGTGCAGAAAGGCGGCGCTTATGTGTCACTTCTGCCAATGGATTGGTTTGGTCCATGAATTGCGATAACGGGTTAGTGCCGAAGAACGAATTTATTACGGACGAAATAGTTTTCGTGTTGATAAGATCTGTAGGTACGAAAACTTCATTGTCCCTTACATTCATTCGTTCGCGAATGGTGCGGCTCATTCGTGCAAGTCCTATAGCGAATTGGTTGCTGAGCTGCTCACCTACGGTACGGACACGGCGGTTGCTCAAGTGGTCAATGTCATCAACTGTAGCTTTTGAATTGACTAGTTCGATAAGATATTTTATTATTTCAATAATATCTTCTTTTGTAAGTACACGTACACTCATGTCTGTAGAAAGACCGAGCTTTTTGTTTATCCTGTAACGTCCTACTTCGTCAAGGTCATAACGTTTTTCAGAGAAGAAAAGATTATTTATTACTTCTCGAGCGCTGGCATCATCCGCCGGGTCTGCATTACGGAGCTGACGATAGATGAACAAGACAGCTTCTTTCTCAGAGTTGCAGGGGTCTTTCTTCAGTGTGTTGAAGATTATAGAATAGTCAGAGGAATTGCTTGTTTTTTCGTTGTGTACAAGAATACTCTGTGCCCCACAGTCAATAATTTGCTGTATATGTTCTTCTGTAATAATGGTTTCGCGGTCAAGTATGACTTCGTTACGCTCTATTGAAACAACTTCGCCCGTATCTTCGTCAACAAAGTCTTCTACCCAACTTTTCAATACGCGGGCTGCTACTTTGCGACCAACGCATTTTTTCAAATTCGTTTTGTTTACCTTAACTTCTTCGGCCAGGTTGAATATCTCGAGAATACTCTTATCGCTTTCAAAGCCCAAGGCGCGAAGCAAGGTTGTTACCGGAAGTTTCTTCTTGCGGTCGATATATGCGTACATGACATTGTTAATGTCTGTAGCAAATTCAATCCATGAGCCTTTGAATGGGATTATTCGTGCGGAATACAGTTGTGTTCCATTAGTATGTACGCTTGAACCGAAAAATACACCGGGCGACCTGTGCAATTGTGAAACTACTACGCGTTCCGCACCGTTAATAACGAATGTTCCATTGTCGGTCATGTACGGAATAGGTCCAAGGAATACATCCTGAACCACAGTATCGAAATCTTCGTGTCCGGGATCCGTACAGTATAGTTTAAGTTTTGCCTTTAAAGGTACGCAGTATGTAAGCCCGCGTTCCAAGCATTCTTGAATGGTATAGCGTGGTGGGTCGATATAGTAATCAAGAAATTCAAGAACGAAGTTATTGCGCGTGTCTGCGATGGGGAAATTTTCTGCAAAAACCTTGTAAAGTCCGTCGTTCTTACGTTTTTCAGGCGGAGTGTCGAGCTGCAGAAAATCTCGAAATGATTTAAGTTGAACGTCAAGAAAGTCGGGATAAGGCATAGGTTTCTTGACAGATTCAAAATTTATTCTTTGGTTAACAATATGTGACGACATTCGTTATTTGTTAGGATGTAAGAATTTATAATACGCAAAAAGTTAAGAACCCTCTACCAGAGGACTCTTAACTATATTTGTAGCTGTAAAACTAATTACTTGAGTTCTACTTCTGCACCAGCAGCTTCAATTGTTTTCTTGAGAGCTTCTGCTTCTTCTTTAGCAACACCTTCTTTTAATGTCGCAGGTGCTGAACCAGCTGCGTCTACGAGGTCTTTTGCTTCTTTCAAGCCAAGGCCGCAAGCTTCCTTAACAGCTTTTACAACCTGTAACTTAGCGGAACCAACAGCTTTGAGTACAACATTGAAAGATGTTTTCTCTTCAGCGGCAGCAGCTCCACCTTCTGCTGGACCAGCTGCTACTGCAACTGCTGCAGCGGCGGGCTCAATTCCATACTCGTCCTTCAGGACAGTTGCCAATTCATTTACTTCTTTTACTGTAAGATTAACTAATTCTTCAGCAATAGCTTTGATGTCTGCCATTTTTAATTTTTATTTTTAATTGTTTTTATTCTTGTTTTTATTCGGGACGTTCTCCCAGTGTTTTTAATACTCCATGTATGGTCTGACCACCAGACTGGAGAGCAGATACGACATTCTTTGCCGGCGATTGTAGCAATGCAATAATTTCAGAAATAACTTCGCTCTTACTCTTAATTGCAGCCAATGCATCTATCTGGTCTGCGCCAATGTAGAATCCTTCTTCTGCATAAGCGGCTTTCAAGCCGGGTATGCCATCTTTAGAGGTATCTTTAATGAGTTTGGCGGGAACGTTCGCTACATTGCAGAGCATAAGTGCTGTTGTTCCTTTCAAACAATCGTACAGTGGCGAGTAATCAATGTCCGACGCTTCGAATGCTTTATGGAGAAGGGAGTTCTTTACAAGAACCATCTTAATCTCATTTTTGAAGCATTTGCGGCGTAGAGCATTGGTTGCCTCTGCGTTCATCGCAGTAACGTCTACAAGATAGAAGTGAGCATATGTCTTTAGTAATTCAGAGAGATGCTTTATTACTAATTGTTTGTCTTCCTTTCTCATGATTCGATTTTAGTTTAATTCGTCGATTGATTTCGGGTCGATTTTCAGTCCCTGACTCATAGTACTCGAAAGGTATATGCTCTTGATGTATGTTCCCTTTGCTGCTGCAGGCTTGAGCTTAATTACAGTATTGATAAACTCTTTTGCGTTCTGGGCTATTTGCTCAGGAGTGAAAGAAATTTTACCAATTGAGGTATGTACTATACCAGCCTTGTCTACTTTGAAGTCAATTTTACCTTGTTTTACCTCGCTTATGGCTTTGGCTACGTCCATCGTAACTGTGCCGCTTTTGGGGTTGGGCATAAGGCCGCGCGGACCTAAAATGCGGGCTACTTGTCCGATTTTGCCCATTACCGAAGGCATTGCGATAACAACATCAAAGTCTAACCATCCGCCTTTTATTTGATTTATGCACTCGTCGAGTCCAACATAGTCTGCTCCTGCTGCTTTTGCTGCTTCCTCCACGTCGGGGGTGCAGAGGCAAAGAACACGAACAGTCTTACCTGTTCCGTTGGGTAATGATACAGTGCCGCGAACCATTTGGTTCGATTTGCGGGGGTCTACGCCTAAGCGTACGTCAATATCAAGCGAAGCGTCGAATTTGGTAGTGGTGATTTCCTTAACCAGGCTGGATGCTTCTTTCAATGTGTACATCTTTCCTGCTTCAATCTTCCCGGCTACAGACTTTTGGTTTTTTGTCAGTTTACTCATGTTTCAATTGAAGTTTTAGTTGTTATTAGGAAATTCCCCTTTTATTGATATACCCATGCTGCGTGCCGTTCCTGCAACCATTTTCATTGCCGATTCAACGGTAAAGCAGTTCAGGTCGGGCATTTTATCTTCGGCAATAGCGCGCACTTGATCCCATGTGATTTCGGCTATCTTAGCACGGTTGGGCTCTGCTGATCCGCTTTTTTTCTTAGAAGCTTCGAGCAGTTGGATTGCAACAGGAGGAGTTTTTACAATAAACGAGAACGACTTGTCGGTGTAATATGTAATTACGACCGGCAATACTTTTCCCGCCTTGTCTGCTGTCCTGGCATTGAACTGCTTGCAAAAGTCCATAATGTTCAATCCTTTCGAACCTAAAGCAGGTCCTACGGGAGGTGATGGATTTGCAGCGCCTCCTTTAATCTGTAGTTTGATTAATCCAGCAACTTCTTTTGCCATTTTGTTTTTTGTTTGATTTTAATTTATTCTTCGGAACATAAAGGTACGTAACATTACCTTTGTTATTCCTTTTCCACTTGCATAAAACCTAATTCAAGAGGTGTGTTGCGCCCGAAAACCTTGACCATAACGGTTAATTTCTTTTTGTCGTTGTTTATGTTTTCAACGAATCCTGTGAAATTACTGAACGGGCCTTCGATTACCTTGACGCTTTCACCTATTATGAAATTGGGCGCGATTTCCTGGCTTTCGTTTTCAAGTTCGTCTACACTGCCGAGAATCCTGTTCACCTCGCTTTGGCGGAGTGGTTCAGGTTTGTCGGGTTTTCCAAGAAAGCCCAGCACGTTAGGGGTGGTGCGGAGCTCGTGTGCTATTTCACCAATCAGGTTGGCTTCGACAAGCACATATCCCGGCAGATAATTGCGCTCTTTTACTATGCGCTTTCCACCGGGTCCGGGATAAACTACCTTTTCTGTGGGTATGAGCACTTGTGATACGGCACCATTGAAATGACCGTTTTTTATTCCGGCATCAATGTATTCCTTAACTTTGCCTTCTTTGCCGCTTATCGCTTTAAGCACATACCATTTCATTGCAGATTCTGCCATTGTAAGATAGTTTTTCAGTGCGGGTATACTTTTTCCATGACAAACTGGAACGCGGAATCCATCAGGAACACAACCAGCGCAATGATTATGGAAGCAGTTAGTACGACCACTGCGCTATGTCCTAATTCCTGGCGGCTTGGCCAAGTCGTCTTATATGCAAGTTCTTCGTATGATTGCTTGCAATATGCTAACGCTTTCTTAAACATATTCAAACATTATTTATGCACGGGAAGAGAGGCTCGAACTCCCGACACCTGGTTTTGGAGACCAGTGCTCTACCAACTGAGCTATTCCCGTAATTTAAGGCTCCCATCCGTTAGGAATAGGGGCCTTAAATAATATGGTTTCTTTTTATTATAGTCTTGATTAGTCGAGAACTTCGGTAATCTGACCTGAACCAACGGTACGACCACCTTCGCGGATTGCGAAACGGAGACCTACGTTGAGAGCTACCGGGTAGATGAGCTCTACGGTGATTTCAACGTTGTCGCCCGGCATTACCATTTCGGTTCCTTCGGGGAGGCTGATTTCACCGGTGCAGTCCATTGTACGGAGATAGAACTGAGGACGGTATTTGTTGCCGAACGGAGTGTGGCGGCCGCCTTCTTCTTTCTTCAATACGTAGATGGAAGCTTTGAATTTTGAGTGAGGAGTGATTGCACCCGGATGGGTGATAACCATACCACGCTTAACTTCTGTCTTTTCAATACCGCGGAGGAGCAGACCTACGTTGTCACCAGCTTCGCCCTCGTCAAGGATCTTGCGGAACATTTCAACGCCGGTTACAACCGATTTCTTGTCTTCGCCAAGGCCGAGAATCTGAACTTCGTCGCCAACCTTTACCTTACCGGTTTCGATACGACCGGTTGCAACGGTACCACGACCTGTGATAGAGAAGATGTCTTCGATAGGCATGAGGAACGGTTTCTCGATGTCGCGAACAGGCTCCTGAATCCAGTTGTCTACTGCGTCCATGAGTTCCATTACCTTGTCTTCCCATTCTTTTACGCCGTTGAGTGCACCGAGTGCAGAACCGCGTACTATAGGAGTATCTTCTTCGTAGTCGTATTGTGTGAGGAGCTCGCGCATTTCCATTTCAACGAGTTCGAGCATTTCCTCGTCTTCTACCATGTCGCATTTGTTGAGGAATACAACAAGGCGGGGTACGTTTACCTGGCGAGCCAAAAGGATGTGCTCACGTGTCTGGGGCATAGGACCGTCGGTTGCTGCTACTACGATAATTGCACCGTCCATCTGGGCAGCACCGGTAACCATGTTCTTTACATAGTCGGCGTGTCCCGGGCAGTCAACGTGTGCGTAGTGACGCTTTGCGGTTTCGTATTCTACGTGCGAGGTGTTAATGGTAATACCGCGCTCTTTTTCTTCGGGTGCGTTGTCGATTTGGTCGAACGATTTTACTTCTGCGTCGCTCGAAAATCCTTTTTCTGCCAATACTTTGGTGATGGCAGCTGTAAGCGTTGTCTTTCCGTGGTCAACGTGACCTATGGTACCGATGTTAACATGCGGTTTGGTACGCTCAAAATGTTCTTTAGCCATAGCTTTTACTTTTTTATAATTGTTTTAATGAGATTTTGCTGTGTTTTCGTTGAGTGGAGCTGTTACCGAGACTTGAACTCGGGACCTCTTCCTTACCAAGGAAGTGCTCTACCACTGAGCTATAACAGCATTTGAGCGGAAAACGGGACTCAAACCCGCGACCCCCAGCTTGGAAGGCTAGTGCTCTATCAACTGAGCTATTTCCGCGTTCTTGTGGGCAAGGATGGATTCGAACCACCGAAGGCATACGCCAGCAGATTTACAGTCTGCCCCATTTGGCCACTCTGGAACTTACCCTTGTAATGCGTCGCACACGATTACAGCCGTTTCTTCACTAAGAATTAGGTCGGAAACGGCTGCAAAGTTAGTCAATAATTTTTAAACGCAAAATGTTTGGCGACTTTTTTTAGTATTTGCGTTGTTTTTCCTTGTATTTATTAAGCTGTTTCAGCAGTGCTTCAACGCAAAGGTCTACGCCTTCCTCGAAAGTGTCGCACACTTTTTCGGCAAAAAGCGAGTCGTTGGGCACGCTGATTCTAATGCCAGTCTCTTTGTTTTTTGCCGTTTCGGGTTTTACTACTTTCAGTGTAACCTCGGCTGTTCCTATCTGGTCGCAGGATTTTTCGAGTTTGGCTAATTTCTTGGCGATGAAATCGTGCAACTTCTCTGTTGCATCGAAATGGATAGATTTAATTTTCAGTTCCATAGTACAAAACTTTAAAAATTAATGAAGTTCATGCCCTTGGGTGGGCCTGTTTGTATATTTTCTTTAGTTCTTCGAATGTGGTGTGGGTGTAAATCTCGGTGGTTGACAGGCTTTCGTGCCCGAGCAGTTGCTTTACGGCTTCTATGTCGGCGTCGTGGTTGAGCATGGACGTGGCGAATGTGTGCCGCAGCACGTGTGGCGAGCGTTTCTTTATCGAAGTTACGAGCGAAAGCCGCTCCTTTACTATGTTTCTTACTTCGGCGGTGGAAAGGCGCGTGTTTTTCGACGTTATGAAAAATGCCGGTTGGCTGTCGCCGGCTACGCTGTCACGCATTATTATATATTGCCGCAGTTCGTCGCACAGTTCTTTTCCGAAAGGCACAATCCTTTGCTTGTTGCGTTTCCCCGTTACCTTTATTGTGCGTGCGGCCAGGTCCACGCTGCCGGTGTTGAGCGAGGTAAGCTCCGAAACCCGTATGCCCGTGTTGTAAAACGTATTTATTATTGCGTGGTTCCTGTGTCCCTCAAAAGTGTCTTCCACCGGTATGTCGTCGAGCAGGCGGTCCATTTCGGATTCCTTTACGAAATAGGGCAGTGTCTTCTGCTTCTTCGGGCCGCGCAGTTTGCCGGTGGGGTCATGCCGGGTCTCGCCCTTGGCGAGCATGTATTTATATAATGTGCGCAGCGAGCTGAGCCGTCTGTTCACCGTGGCCGCCGTGTTGCCCTTTTCCAGCATGTCGGCAAGCCACAGGCGTATCATTTCGGAGTCTACGTCCTTCCATGTCATGCCCTGGCGGGCATTCTCGAAAAACTGTTGGAATGCTTTCAGGTCGCGCTCATAGCAACTCACCGTCAGCGGGGAGTAGTTCCTCTCGTAGGCCAAGTATTTTATGAAACCGGATAAAAGCATAAATTCGCTGCGTAGTATGTTTACGCAACGAATTTATGTAATTTTTTTTTCAGGCGCAAGCCTTATGTGCAAATTTATTTTAATCTTCTATGCGCTGCATGCGTTGGATGTAGATAGCGTGTTCTTTTTCCAGACGTTTCAGAACCGACGGCTTGTTGTACTGCTGACGGCGGCGCAGTTCTTTTACCACACCGGTCTTTTCGAATTTGCGCTTGAATTTCTTGAGCGCCCTTTCAATGTTTTCACCTTCTTTGATAGGTACGATAATCATGTTTGGTATGTTTTTTAATTTTTATTTTATTATCTTGATGATTCGGATTTTTAGCGACTGCAAAATTAGTTATACTTTTCCGATACACAAAACATTGGCGGAGTTTTTTTTCGCAAAGGCCGAAAATGTGCTGCCGGCCGCAATTTCCCATTGCTTGTCTGCGGTGTTTGCACGGCATATATATAATAATGTGTAGGCGTATATAAAATAATGTGTATTTGCAATCTCGGATTTATATAATTACCTTCCCGTTTCTTGTGCCCGTCGGGAATATGGAAGCGGGAATGTTCGAAAGGTGAAGTTCTTCATGGCTGTTGTAATGTTTATATTTTGCTGGCAAAAGCAGCGGCTTTGAATGTCTGTTTCCTGTGCACGGAAAATGAAAACTGGTTTTCAGCACTTTTCACCCACGTAGGAGCAAGGAAAAAATACAAGGCACATATTTCGAAATATGTCAGACATATTTTAAAATACAAGGCACATATTTTTCGCCCTCTGAAAACTCGTTTGCGAACCGCCCGAAAAACGCAGACAAATTAGGTAGCTGCGTGTTTAAAGCGAAATTCTTCATGCTTTGTTTTTGTTTTGTTTATTTTGAATTTGAAAAGCATAATCCATGCAGCCGGAAAGCTGCATGGATTTATCAAGGTAGGTTTACAAGGTTACTTTCTTCGACTGGCCTGCGGCTTTTACGATGTAAATTCCGCGGGGCAGGTTGGTTATGGTTGTTTCCGTGCCGCTGTAGACGCACTGTCCGTCGGTGGTGTAGACTTCCACACGCGCAGCGTTAGCTCCGCTTACGGTTATCGTTCCGCCGTCGGCCATGATAGAAACGTTGCTTTCGGTTGTTACGTCTATAATGCCCACTTCGAAGTCCTGCTCGATGATTGTTCCGAAGTAGCTCCAGGGTGCAGTAGAAGAATAGCTGTTCTTTGTGTTCTGCGGTACGTAAAGTGTAGCGTTTTTTATGTTCTCGGGGAATAACATTTCAGTGTTCTCGACAGTCGGCGGAGTCTGTGACTTGCAGTACACGTTTTCGAGCTTGTTGCAACCCAAAAAGGTTTCGTTCCCGATAGATGATATGTTTTTGCCTAAGACTACGGTTTTCAGGTTTGCGCAATCAGTAAAGACGTTGTATTCTAATAATGTTACAGCGTCAGGAATTTCAATCGTTTCCAACGCGGTGCAGCCGTAAAAAGTATTGAAGCCTATTTCTTTAAGGCTTTCAGGAAGGCTGACGTATTTCAGGTCTGTGCAATTATTGAATGAGTTATATATTATGGTAACGCCTTCGGGGATGTCGATTGATGTCAGGCCGCTTTCTGAAAAAGCTTCTCCAATGATTGTTACTCCGTTGCCTATTTTTACGGATTTCAGATTCGTGCAGCCTGTGAATGTGAATTCGTCAATTTTGGTAATCTTGTCGGGAAAGACGAAAGACGTCAGACCGCTCCGTGCAAAAGCGCCCGGACTGATTGAAGAAATATTGTCCGGAATGTCGATAGTGGCCATGCTTGTACAGTCGACGAACATATTCATTGAAATACTGTTTATGCCTGTACCGAGTTCTACTTTTTCCAATTTATAGCATTGGCTAAAAACGCTTGCTCCAAGCGTGGTTACGCTGTTGGGTATTTTAGCTGAAACCATGTTCCCGCAACCGGCGAATACGAATGAGCCTATTTTTGTTATGCTTTCGGGAATTACTATGGAGGTTATGTTTTTATTGTTTTGAAAGGCCCTGTCGCCGATAGAAGTTACTGTGTATGTTTTGCCGCCGTAAGTTACACTTGACGGTAATGTTACATCTCCTGATGTTGAGTAAGGAAATTCTGCGGTAATTTCAACGTTTTTGCCGTCTGTTGATTCGTAAAGAATATCGTCAATCATGAATGACTGCGCTGTTGCCGGCAGTGTGGTTGATAAAGCCAATATCATGGCCGTGAAAGCGTGTATAAGTCCAATTCTCATAAATAGTCGTTTTACTGTTAGCGTTATTTTGTTTTATGATGAATAAATCCATGCAGCTGGAAAGCTGCATGGATTTATTAAGGTAAGCTTACAAGGTTACTTTCTTCGACTGGCCTGCGGCCTTTACGATGTAAATTCCACGGGGCAGGTTGGTTATGGTTGTTTCCGTGCCGCTGTAGACGCACTGTCCGTCGGTGGTGTAGACTTCCACGCGCGCAGCGTTAGCACCGCTTACGGTTATCGTTCCGCCGTCGGCCGTGACAGAAACGTTGCCCTCGGCTGTTACGTCTTTAATGCCTACTTCGAAGTCCTGCTCGATGATAGTTCCGAAGTAGCTCCAGGGTTCGTAATTTGAGTAGCTGGCTTTTGTGTTTAACGGGACATAAAGCGTTGCGTTCATTACGTTTTCGGGGAAGAAAGTCTCAGAATTTTCCGCGTATGGCGGGGTCTGTGGCCAGCAGTACACTTTGTTCAGTTTGCCGCAGTTGGAGAAAGTCCCGCTCTTGAGGTATTCCAGGTTTTTACCCAGAACAACCGTTCTCAGTCTCACGCAATCGGCAAAAGCATTATTCCCTAATAAAACTACAGTGTTGGGTATTTCGATTGTTTCCAATTCCGTGCAACTTGCGAAAGCTTCGTTGCCTATGTCGTTCATGCCGTCGGAAAGGTTGATAGACTTAAGGCTGAAGCATTGGTAAAATGCTTTTTCCCATATCGAAACAACGCTGTTGCCCATTTCTATAGTTTCAAGGCATTCACAATCCGAAAAGGCTTCTCTTCCTATGTAAGTTACACCATTGCCTATTTTTACGGATACTAGATGAGAACAATTATTAAATGCATAGGGATCTATTCCTGTAACGCCGTCTGGAATGTCGATAGATGTAATATGGCTCCACGAAAAAGCGTCTTCGCCAATAGTTGTTACATTGTCAGGAATTTTGATAGAAGTTAAGCTAATGCAACCGTTAAACATTCTACTTGCAATTTTGGTTATTCCTGTGCCGAGTTCAATTTCCTTGAGGTTAGTGCAACTGCCGAAAACGCATTCTCCAAGTTTGGTTACGCTGTTTGGAACATTGGCGGAAGCCAAATTCTTGCAACCGCTGAATGCGTATGCTCCGATTTCGGTTACGCCTTCGGGGATCACTACTGAGGTGATGTTTTCGTTGTTTACGAAGGCTTCTTGGTCTATCGATGTTACGGCGTAGGTTTTTCCTTCGTATGTTACGCTCGAGGGGAACACTACATCTCCCGATAAAGTCTTTCCTCCGTCGATGCTGACGGTGCTGCCGTCAAAAGAATTGTAATAAACACCGTCAATGGTGAACGATTGCGCTGCTGCCGGCAGCGTGGTGAATACGGCCAATGCCATGGCCATGAATGCATGTAAAAGTCCAATTTTCATAAATTATAATGTTTGTGGTTTGTATCGTTATAGTTCCCTCTTTTACCAAGAGAGGGATTACATCTGTGGAAAGCCCTGCTGTAGGGCGTTACGGGAATGCCGGAAGTTAAATCAGTTTGACAAATTCAGCAGTTTTCGTTAAAAAAAGTAGAGCATGATATGGGGTTTGTAATTTATAATTCCTATATTTGCAGCCGGTTATATGCTTGCATATAAAGAATATACCCTCTCTTGGTAAGAGATGTTTCGTTACTTTTAGTTTTGTTTATGTATATGGTTTGTCGGAGCAAACTGTTGCGACAGGGAAAATGTGTGGCTTTGAATGTCTGTTTTCCGTGCACGGAAAATGAAAACTGGTTTTCAGCGCTTTTTGCCCGCATGGGAGCAAATAAAAAATATCTCTGACATAATTCGAAATATGTCAGACATATTTTTCGCCCTCTGAAAACCCGTTTGCGAAACGCCCGAAAGACGCAGACAAAATACAGACAACCCGCCGGCCGGTGCCGGGGCAATGCCCTTATGGGCACAAAACTCGGCGGGAAAAATCATTAAAAAGGTTGCAGCGGTGTAACCATTTTAATGACTTTTGTGCAATGAGCAGGAAGTGCCGCATTGAATTAGGCGGGAATGAAAACCGGCGCCGTCCGTGAGTAAAACGTATGAAGAAATGACACCCGAAAATGAAAACCGGTTTTCAGCGCTTTTTACCCGCATGGGAGCAAAGAAAAAATTAGTGGCTCGGATTTTAAAATCC
>ERZ791923.1920-NODE-1920-length-20576-cov-13.770625_pt1 | contig 20576 bp, 17 predicted proteins | sample MGYA00510133_ERZ791923 | MGnify/ENA primary metagenome ERZ791923 (study PRJEB30046, sample SAMN00792106) | human gut metagenome | study: EMG produced TPA metagenomics assembly of the A metagenome-wide association study of gut microbiota in type 2... | reverse complement strand
GGGAGCGGCACCGCCCCCACATCCTGTGCGTTCAGCTGCACCGCGCCGCCCTTGCTGTTCACGCTCAGCACCTGCCCACCGGTGGGTGCATAGCTTTCTGCCCGCAGTGCGGCAGCCTCCGCCCGCTTTGCGCTGGCCTCGGCATCGGTACGGTCGGCCAGAATTTTGTCCGCAGTCTTTTGCGCCAGTGCCGCCTGCATGGCGGTATCTGCCGCACCGTTCTCGGCACGGCGGGCGCTTTCCGCTGCGGCGTGTGCGCTTTCCAGCACGCGCGCCACAAACTGCTCGTACACCGAGGGCGGCAGCTCCTCACTGCCGCCGTCCGTAGGCAGGGTGGCGTACACATCGTAGCTGCCGGGGCGGGTATAGGCGGTGTAGCCGCCGCTGCCTATGGCGGCCAGCATCCACTGTCCCCGCACGCTGCCGGTCAGGCGGCGGTCAACCGTCACACTGTCGTCGGCGTCCAGCGGAATGGCGGCCAGCTGCACCCCATCGCTGCGGCGCAGATACAGCGCCAGGGTGCACCCCGCCCACGCTGCGGGCAGGATGAACTGCAGCCGGTCCACCCCCTCGGCGTTCTGTGCGCCAAGGTGCAGCCGGTGCGGCCGGGACACAAATTCGGTGCCGCCGCACTGCTGCTCAAGTATCTCGATCTCCATGCAAAACCTCCTTTTCTGTTTGCTGTCCCGATTGTACCGCCGGGGGCGCAAAACTATCCAGTGTGTACTAAAAATGTGAAATTTTCTGTTCTTCGGCATTTTGCTAAACGGGGTTTTGGCACCGGAAATGCGAGCTTTTCTCCCCTGCCGGGACCGGGTAATTCCCCTGCAGGTTTTCCATGCAAAACCCGCGATGTGGGGCAGCTTGTTTTGGGCGCAGCGGCCGCTGCTGCGGCCTTATTCGCAGAGAAAAGAGCCGGTGCAAATGTTAAAAATTCATGAACGAATTGCCCCCAGAAAAAAGGAAAAAATCAGAAGGAAACCACCTAAAAACCAAAATATCAAAAGAAACACTGTGAAAATTGCACAAAAAATAATGTTATAAATCTAACAAAGTGCAAGACGCAAATTTGACAGATGCTTTACGGTCTGGTAAAATAACGTTTGCGCAACGAACGTTGCAGCGTTTAAATTCCATCTGGATGAAGTAAAAAGCCGTCCTGCGTACGGCACGGCATGGGCAGATGCGGCCTGTGCCGGGGCAGTTTTGTGGTCTGCCCGAAGCGGATTCCAACCTGTAATACGGTGCTCATTCTTTTTACCCGAAGAGAGCATCGTATTTGACTGTGAGACGCTTATACTCAGAGCAGCCACAGTCCGGGCGGCCGGGGTGCTGATGCAATACAGACCCGCGGCCGCGCCAAATACGACAAAGAGAGGAGTTGTCTCGTATCGCTTCCGTTAAATTGAAGAAAGCAGTTACTGCCGCAAAGCAGGCAGTATCTCCCCGTGTGCTGGCATTTTGTGTCATGGTGGTATGCCTTGTGGCTACCCTTGGCGTCACCGCTGCAAATCTGCGGCTGACCTACGTCACCGACTCCAATGGTGCACGGCAGGTCCTTCTGACCGATGCCGATGCTTCCCCCGCACAGGTCATGCACCTTTCCGGCATCCGCTCTGAGGAGGGCGATGAGGTCTACTACACCGCGTTCAGCGGCAATCTTGCCTCCCTGAACATCGAGCGCGCATTCTCCGTCAGCATCACTGCCGACGGGCAGGAGTACCCTGTAAAGCTGGTGTTCGGCACCGTAGCCGATGCACTGGAGCGCGCCGGTATCACCCTTGAAGGGGACGACTACACCGAGCCGGCGCTGGATCATGTTGTGACCGCCGGCAGCAAGATCGTGGTCCACCGCGTGGACTACGCAGAGCGGGTGGAAACTCAGGACATCCCCTACGACACCCAGTATGTCTACACCAGCCTGTACTTCCGCAACACCGGCCGCACCACCACCCTGCAGCACGGCGCAGCCGGTCAGCAGACCGTGACCACCCGTGACCGCTATGTGGACGGCGAGCTGGAGAACAGCACCGTTGTGGATACCACCACCACGGTGGAGCCCACCGACCACGTCATCAAGACCTACGGCGCAGGCGCGCCGGTGTCCCCCCTGACCGGCGCGGACGGCACCACCAACGCCCCCACCTCTTATAGCAAGGTGCTCACCGGCAAGGCCACCGGCTACTATTCCCGTACCGGCAAGGGCTCTTCCGGTCTGGGTCTGGGCTATGGCACCGTGGCTGTGGACCCGGACGTGATCCCCTACGGCACCAAGCTCTACATCACCTCCACCGATGGCAAGTTCGTCTACGGCTACGCCGTAGCCACCGACACCGGCATCGCCGTCCAGAAAGGGCAGATCCTTGTAGACCTGTTCTACGAGACCTACGCCGAAAGCGTCATCAACGGCGCGATTCAGGTCAATGTCTACGTTGTGGGCTGAGCCGTAAACAAAACACAATAACCACGCAAAGAGACCGCTGTACAAACTGTGCAGCGGTCTCTTTTGATGTTAAGCAGAATACTATTTTTATTTCGGGGTCGGGGAAAGTCTGTGGGCTTTCCCCGACCCCTTTTCTGTTTTCGCAACGCTTTCGCCGGAACCGTTTGTCAAATGAGCAGTTTACACGATGTCGAGCTGCAAATTTTGGATGGTATGCCCACAACATACAGAGAAGTCAAGAAAATTTGTGGTAATTGTATTTGAATTTTGGACAAAAAGTCTTGCAAAAATGGTAAAAACCTTTTAATATAAAAGAGTACAAAGCTGCGGATGCTGCTTTCGGCTTCCGCACGGGGAGGAGCAGTTTATGAAACCGACCGAAGAAAAGATTCAGAGCAACACATCGGACCTGCCGGTGTACCTGTTCAAGCAGGGCAACAACTGCGAGGCTTACCGCTACTTCGGCGCACATCTGGAAACACGGGTCGGGGAGTCCGGCGTTGTGTTCCGCGTATGGGCACCGCACGCCGTAGCCATCAGTGTTGTGGGCGACTTCAACAGCTGGAAGCCCGGCAGCCATCCCATGCACAAGGTGGATGGCGATTCCGTGTGGGAATTGTTCATTCCCGGCATGAAGGAATACGATGTTTATAAATATTGCGTGACCACCCGTGCAGGCGACCTTGTTTACAAGGCCGATCCCTACGCCTTCCACGCCGAGACCCGGCCGTCCAACGGCAGCAAGGTCTACGATCTGTCCGGCTTTGCATGGCACGATGCCGCATGGCAGACCGCGCAGAAAAAGGCGGACGTGATCAACGGCCCGATGAATATCTACGAGATGCACGCCGGCAGCTGGAAGATGAAGGAGGGCGGCAAGCCCTACAACTACTCCGAGCTGGCGGACGAGCTGATCCCGTACATCAAGGATATGGGCTACACCCATGTAGAGCTGCTGCCGGTGATGGAATATCCGTTTGACGGCAGCTGGGGCTATCAGGTCACCGGCTATTTTGCACCCACCAGCCGCTACGGCACCCCCAAGGACTTTATGGCCTTCGTGGATAAGATGCACGCCGCAGGCATTGGCGTCATCATGGACTGGGTGCCCGCCCACTTCCCCAAGGATCAGTTCGGCCTGTACAATTTTGACGGCGAGGCCTGCTACGAGGACCCCAACCCCAAGCGCGGCGAGCACAAGGAGTGGGGCACCATGGTGTTCGACTTCGGCCGCAGCGAGGTGCAGAGCTTCCTGATCTCCAGCGCCCTGTACTGGCTGGAGCAGTACCACATCGATGGTCTGCGCGTGGATGCCGTGGCCTCCATGCTGTATCTGGACTACAACCGCAAGCAGGGCGAATGGGAGCCCAATAAGGACGGCGGCAAGGAGAACCTTGAAGCCATCGCCTTCCTGCGCAAGCTGAACAACACCGTGCTGGGACGTCACCCCCACAAGTACATGATCGCCGAGGAGTCCACCGCGTGGCCCATGGTCACAAAGCCCGCTTCGGACGGCGGTTTAGGCTTCAACTTCAAGTGGAACATGGGCTGGATGAACGATATGCTCAGCTACATGAAGACCGACCCGCTGTTCCGCTCCGGCAACCACAACAAGGTGACCTTCAGCTTCTTCTATGCTTTCAGCGAGAACTTTGTGCTGCCCATCAGCCACGATGAGGTCGTGCACGGCAAGGGCAGCCTGCTGAACAAGATGCCCGGCGAGTATGACGACAAGTTTGCCAATCTGCGCACCTTCTTCGGCTACATGATGGCACACCCGGGCAAGAAGCTGCTGTTCATGGGACAGGAGTTCGGTCAGTTTGCCGAGTGGAACGAGGCAAAGCAGCTGGACTGGATGCTGCTGGACTACGACAAGCACGCCGAGCTGCAGAACTACGTCCGCACCCTGAACGCCTTCTATAAAGAGCACCCCGCCCTCTGGCAGATCGATTACAGCTGGGAAGGCTTCCAGTGGATCGTACCGGACGACTCGCAGCAGAGCGTCATCGCCTTCCTGCGCAAGGATGCCGCCGGTAAGCAGATCCTTGTCATCTGCAACTTCAACCCCGTCCTGCGCGAGGGCTACACCCTCGGTGCACCGGTGTCCGGCACCTATAAAGAGATCCTGAACAGTGACGATGCCGCTTTCGGCGGCTCCGGCACCGTGCACAACAAGCCGGTGCGTACCCACAAAAAGCCGCAGCACGGCTTTGAGCAGAGCATTACCGTTACCCTGCCGCCCATGAGCACTTTGTACTTTGAGGTGCCCACAAAGCGCACCCGCAAGGCAGCAGAGGACAGCGCGGACAAGCCGGCAAAAAAGACCGCCAAAAAGGCCACCGTCAAGGACGCCGACAAGCCGGTAAAAAAGACCCGCACCACCAAGGCCAAGGCCGCCAAAACGGCGGATGAAAAACCGGAAAAAGCAAAAAAGACCGCTGCCAAGTCCAAAGCAAAACCCGAGGCCGCAGCGGACAAGCCGGTAAAGAAAACCGCCGCCAAGGCAAAGACCGCGGCAAAAGCAAAAACTGAGACCGAAGCAGAAACCAAACTCGCAAAGCGCACCCGCAAAGCAAAAGCACCCAAGGAATAAGGATGCCCACACGGATGCACGCACGAACATTCTGATCTGTTGACTATCATTTCCAAAAAGGAAATGCTAAAGGGGAGAATAAAGCTATGGCAAAAGAAATCGTGGCAATGATCCTTGCCGGTGGACGTGGCTCGCGCTTATACGCGCTGACACAAAAGACGGCAAAACCTGCGGTGTCCTTCGGCGGTAAGTACCGCATCGTGGACTTCCCGCTGTCCAACTGCGTCAACTCCGATATCGACACCGTTGGTATCGCAACGCAGTACCAGCCCCAGAAGCTGAACGAGTACATCGGTAACGGTCAGCCTTGGGATCTGGACCGTCTGCACGGCGGTGTGCACACCCTGCCTCCTTACGAGCAGGCAAACGGCACCGACTGGTACAAGGGCACTGCAAACGCCATCTATCAGAACATTGGCTTCATCGACAGCTATAATCCCGAGTACGTCATTATCCTGTCCGGCGACCAGATCTGCAAGCAGGACTACGCCGACTTCCTGCGCTTCCACAAGGAAAAGGGCGCAGAGTTCTCTGTGGCCGTTATGGAAGTGGACTGGAAGGAAGCTTCCCGCTTCGGCCTGATGGTGGCGGACGAGACCGACCGCATCACCGAGTTCCAGGAGAAGCCCCCGGTGCCCAAGTCCAATCTGGCATCCATGGGCATCTACATCTTCAACTGGGATGTGCTCAAGAAGTATCTGATCGAGGACGAGGCTGACCCCAACTCCAAGAACGACTTCGGCATGAACATCATCCCCGCCCTGCTGCGTGACGGCCGCAAGATGTACGCCTACCGCTTTGCCGGTTACTGGCGTGACGTGGGCACCATCGACAGCCTGTGGGAAGCCAACATGGAAGTGCTGGACCCCGAGAACTCCGGCATCGATATCTTTGATAAGACTTGGAAAATTTACAGCCGCAACCCCGTGCTGCCCGCCCAGAAGATCGGCGAGCGCGCCGTTGTGCAGGACTCCCTCATCACCGAGGGCTGCAAGATCTACGGCAACGTCAAGCACTCTGTGCTGAGCGCAGGCGTTGTTGTGGAAGAGGGCGCTACCGTTGAGGACGCCGTGCTGATGGACGGTGTCGTGGTCAAGGCAGGTGCCGTGGTCAAGCGCTGCATCCTTGCTGAGGACGTTGTTGTGGGCGCAGGTGCAAAGGTCGGCGGCGAGGGCGCTATTGCCCACGTTGGCACCGGTCTGACCATCGGCGCAGGCGCTACCGTCAAGGAGGGCGCAAAAGTGTTTGAATCCGTCAAGGAGGGTGTGGAAGTATGCTGAGACAGAACACCAATGCGTTGGGTATCATTTTCCCCAACAGCTATGACAATACCGTTCCCGAGCTGGTGACCGAGCGCGCAATGGCCTCGATCCCCTTTGCGGGCCGTTACCGCATGGTAGACTTTGTGCTGTCCAGCATGGCCAACTGCGGCATTTCCAACGTTTCCATCGTGGTGCGTAAGAACTACCACTCCCTGATGGATCATCTGGGCACCGGCCGCGAGTGGGATATGGCCCGCCGTCACGGCGGCCTGAACATCGTGCCTCCCTTTGCAGAAAAGGGCGTGCGCATCTACTCCGGCCGTGTGGAGGCGCTGGGCTCCATTCTGAGCTTCCTCGAGCACCAGAAGGAGAAGTATGTGGTCATGAGCGATGCCAACATCGCCGTCAACTACGACTTCAACGCCCTGCTGGCTGCCCATCAGGCCAGCGGTGCCGATGTGACCGTGGCCTATCAAAAGACCGAGATCCCCGAGGGCCGCAAGAACGACAACTACACCTTGACCATTGATGCTGATGGCCGCGTGACCGAGCTGCTGTTCAACGACTACCGCTCCGGTGTGCAGAATCTGGATCTGAACATCTATGTGCTGGAGCGCGAGACCCTGATCAAGCTGGTCAAGGACGCTACCGCCCGCGGCCTGATCTACTTCGAGCGCGACATTCTGGCACACAACGTCAACATTCTGAACATCCATGCGCTGGAGTATACCGGCTATGTGGCTCATATCTGCGACATGAAGAGCTACTTTGACGAGAACCTGAAGCTGATCGATGACCGCAATCTGGAAGCGCTGTTCCCCAAGGGCAGCCCCATCTACACCAAGATCCGCGACGATAACCCCACCCGTTACGTCACCGGCTCCAAGGTCGTGGATTCTATTCTGGCCGACGGCTGCGTCATCGAGGGCACCGTGGAGAACTGTGTGCTCTTCCGCGGCGTCAAGGTCAAGAAGGGTGCTGTGGTCAAGAACTGTGTCCTGATGCAGGATACCGTGGTCGAGCCCAATGTGGAGCTGGACTGCGTTGTCACCGACAAGAACGTGAAGATCACCGCCGGCAAAAAGCTGTCCGGCACCGAGAGCTTCCCGGTCTACGTCCAGAAGAATCACACCGTCTGATCGATGCAATATCCATAGGGGCGGCTTCCTCCCCGGTAGCCCCTCTTGAGAGGGGCGGGGGCACCTGTGTGCCCCCGCCTGCTCTTTTGTATGCAAGGTTCGCGCCGCTTTTCACGGCGGCGGGGAGCGCGAACATCTGCCTGTATCATGGAAGGAGCGAATCCTATGAAGATCCTGTATGCTGCTTCGGAAGCCAATCCCTTTGCCAAATCCGGCGGTCTGGCCGATGTGGCAGGTGCCCTGCCCAAAGCGCTGGTCAAGGACGGCGTGGACGCCCGCGTCATCATGCCCCTGTACGGCGATTTGAAGTACCGCGATAAGCTGGAATACGTTACCAACTACTCCGTGCCTGTGGGCTGGCGCAGCCAGTACTGCGGCCTGTTCAAGGCCGATGTGGACGGCGTGACCTACTACTTCCTGGACAACGAGTATTACTTCAAGCGCCGCGGCCTGTACGGCTTCTACGATGACGGCGAGCGCTTTGCCTTCTTCTCCCGCGCTGTGCTGGAGACCCTGTTCTACATCGACTTCACCCCCGATATCATCAACTGCAACGACTGGCAGACCGCTCTGGTGCCGGTGTACCTGAACCTGTACTATCGTCATCTGGACAAGTTCAACCGCATCAAGACCGTGTTCACCATCCACAACATCGCCTATCAGGGCAAGTACGGTACCGATATTCTGGAGGACACCTGCGGCATCGGCCACCGGGACCAGCATATCGTGGAGTACGACGGCTGCGCCAACTTCATGAAGGGCGCCTTCGAGACCGCCGACAAGATCACCACCGTCAGCCCCACCTACGCACAGGAAATTTTGGACCCGTGGTTCAGCTACGGTCTGGACGCTCTGCTGCGTGAAAAACAGTACAAGCTGTGCGGCATCCTGAACGGCATCGATATGGACGCCAACGACCCCGCCACCGACAAGAATATCCCCTTCAATTACAGCATCAAGACCTTTGAGACCGGCAAGGCCAAGTGCAAAGAAGCTTTGCAGGACAGGTTCGGTCTGCATAAAGACGGCAGCCCCGTCTTTGGCATGGTCAGCCGCATGGTGGGCATGAAGGGCTTTGATCTGGTGCAGAGCATTGCCGACGGTCTGGTGGACCGCGGCATCCAGCTGGTCATTCTGGGCAGCGGCGAGAGCCAGTACGAGAACTTCTTCTCTGACCTGTGCGGCCGTCACCCGGGCCGCGTAGGCACCTACATCGGCTTTGAGCCCAAGCTCTCGCAGGAGATCTACGCTGGTGCAGACGCCTTCATCATGCCCTCCAAGAGCGAGCCCTGCGGTCTGGCACAGATGGTGGCCTGCCGCTACGGAACACCTCCCATCGTCCGCGAGACCGGCGGTCTGCGCGACTCCATCCACGACAGCACCATGGGTGACGGCAACGGCTTTACCTTTGCCGGTTACAACGCCCACGAACTGTATGTGGCCTGCTGCAACGCACAGGATGCCTATAACAACAAGGAAAACTGGAAGAACCTCGTGCGTCACTGCATGGAGTGCGATTTCAGCTGGGACGTTTCCGCCAAGAGCTACGAGGGTCTGTACAACGAGACTGCAAACCTCTGGTAAGCGCCTGAATCCCAAAGTACCCGCCGGGGCTGCCGCACGTTTGTGCGGCAGCCCCTTTTTTGCTTTTTTCCGTTTTTTACACTCTGCACAAACTTTTCCGCAAAGTTTGTGCAATGATGCAATCATCGGCGCACAATGTGTGTTATATGCGCACATTTATGGAATTAGTCTTAATAAACTATGAAATTTTACTATATTTCGGTGGAGAATTGATTGCAATATCCGACGCTTTGAAGTATACTGAGGGCATAGACTTTTTGGCTGCCTGTCCGTCTCTGGCATTTTTTCCAAATGCTGGAATGCGGGCGGCACCCGCAGAAAGGAGCGGCGCAGAACTTGAAGGGCTGGTACAAGGCTTTGGAAGATCTGGTCTGGCTGACCCAGCTGGGGCTGAATATGCTGCTGCCGCTGGTGCTCTGCCTTGCCGGATGCTGGTGGGCTGTGGAGCACTGGGGCTGGCCGGAATGGCTGTTTTTGCCCGCTGTGGGTCTGGGGCTTGCCGCCGGGGCGCAGAACTTCTGGGTGTTCTGCAAGGAACGGCTGGAGCGTTCCAAACACGAAAAAAATCATCGGGTGGGCTTCAACTCCCACCAGTAATGGAGGTTCGTTTTTATGAAATTGCAGCCGGAATCCAAAAAGGAGCTGCTGCGCATCGCCTGCGGCGTGTCTCTGTGCACCGCCGTGATGTGGGTGGTGTTTGCAGCGCTGCATCTGGTGGGCTGGGTAGCCTTTGACTACCGGGTGCTGCTGGGCGGCATCATCGGCGCGCTGGTAGCCATCGGCAACTTTGCCGGCATCTGCTTTGTGGTGCAGAAGGTCATTGACGAGCCGGACGAAAAAAAGCGTAAAGCGCAGCTGCAGATATCCTATAATACAAGGATGCTGCTGCAGGCGTTGTGGATCATCATAGCCATTGCGGCTCCGTGTTTCCAGGCGTTTGCAGGCGTTCTGCCGCTGCTGTTCCCCAGAGTTACGATCTATTATCTCCAGATAACCGGGAAGTACAAACCGCTCACACCCCCGCAGGAGCCGGTGGACATCGCTGTGGAAGATGACCCCGCCCCTGCTGAGGCGTCTGCGGTGCAGCCCCGTGACGAAGGGGGTGAACAAGAATAAATGGAACTGAACGGCGCAAAGATCCTGTATACCATTCACACCAATATCCCTCTGCTGGGTGATTTTAAAATTACCCAGACCTTGGTAAGCACTTGGATCGTCATGGCGCTGCTCTCGGGTTTTGCCATCTGGCTGGGGCACGACCTCAAGCTGGAAAATGTGTCCAAACGACAGGCCGCAGCCGAGTTCATCGTAACGCGGCTGGAACAGTTCGTGCACGACAACATGGGCTTCCACTTCGATCAGTATATCCCCCTGGTTGGTGCTATTTTTGCACTGAGCATCGGGTGCAACCTGATCAGCGTTGTCGGCCTGTGGAGCCCCACGGCCGACCTGAACACCGAGGCAGCGTGGGCCATCGTGGTGTTTGTTCTGATCATGTACTACAAGATCAAAACGAACGGCATTCTGGCCTACCTCAAGGGTCTGCTCGATCCGATCTTTATCATGGCACCCATCAATGTGCTGTCAGAGATCTCTACCCCTGTCAGCATGGCGTTCCGTCACTTCGGCAACATCCTGTCCGGTACGGTCATCTCCACACTGCTGTACTGGGCACTGGCAAGCCTGAGCCACGTCATCTTTGGCTGGCTGCCGGGCTTCCTGAGTCAGATCCAGCTGTTCCAGATCGGCATCCCGGCCTTTACCGGTTTGTATTTCGACTGGTTCGGCGGCTGCATTCAGGCGTTCATCTTCTGTACCCTGACCACAATCTTCATCAAACGTGCTGCCGGTGAGGACTAAGGCCTTCCGGCATCCCCCAAAACACAAACACATTTTAGGAGGACAAATCTTATGACTGATTTCCAGTATCTGGCTCGTGGTATCGCTCTGGCAGGCTGCGGCATCGGCGCAGGCTGCGCACTGATCGCAGGTATCGGCCCCGGTATCGGCGAAGGCAACGCTGCTGCTGCTGCCTGTGAGGCCGTTGGCCGTCAGCCGGAGTGCAAGAGCGACGTTACCAGCACCCTGATCCTCGGTGTTGCCCTTTCCGAGACCACCGGTATCTACGGCTTTGTTACCGGCCTGCTGCTGATCTTCCTGGCTCCCGGTATGTTCATGAAGTATCTGGCATAAGCCTCCCGATCCGAAAAAATAACGAAAGGAGACGCTTATGGAACTGTATCAGGCGTTGATCACGCTGGATGGCTGGACCTTTCTGGCCCAGATCTGCAACCTGATGATCCAGCTGGTCATCTTCAAAAAGTTCCTGCTGAAGCCGATCAAACAGGTGATCGCCGACCGCAAGGCCAAGGCCGACAGCGAGATCGCAGATGCGCAGAAGCTGCGCACCGAGGCTGAAGCCATGAAGGCGGAGTACGAGCAGAACCTGCAGAACGCCCGCACCGAGGCCAACCAGATCGTGGCTGCGGCGCAAAAGACCGCCACCGCCCGCTCGGAAGAGATCGTGGGCGAGGCCCGCGCACAGGCCGCTGCCCTGAAGCAGAAGGCCGAGGCTGACATTGCACAGGAGCGCAAGAAGGCCGTGAACGAGGTCAAGGACGAGATCGGCGGCATTGCCATGGAGATCGCATCCAAGGTGGTGGAGCGCGAGATCAGTGAGAAGGACCACAAGGACCTGATCGACGAATTTATCAAAAACGTGGGTGAAGCATCATGACCGAGACAGCAAGGATGTACGGCGGAAGCCTGTATGACCTGGCAGCGGAGGAAGGGCTGGAGACCCGCATTCTGGGCGAGCTGGACGAGGCCGTGGCGCTTTTTAAGGCAAGCCCGGAGTACCTGCATCTGCTCAGCACCCCCAGCATCCCCAAAAAGGAGCGCTGCGGCCTGCTGGACGAAGCCCTGCGCGGGCAGGTCCACCTCTATGTGCTGAACTTTTTAAAGATCCTGTGCGAGAAGGGCACCCTGCGGGAGCTGTCCGGCTGCGCACGGGCTTACCGCATCCGCTACAATCAGGCGCACGGCATTCTGGAAGCTACGGCCATCTCGGCTGTCCCGCTGACAGAACAGCAGCGCGCGGCGCTGCACGCCAAGCTGGAAAGCCTGACCGGCAAGACCATCGACCTTAAAACCAAGGTGGATGCCAAGGTACTGGGCGGTATCCGGCTGGATATCGAGGGCACCGAGCTGGACGGCACCGTCCAGTACCGCCTTGCCTCCCTGCGCCGGGATATTGCGGCGGTCACTTTGTAACTTTTTCCCTGCCCTTTGCAAACGGGGCAGAGCACAGAACGAATTTCCACCCGAAATGACTATTATGAATTGAGTGGTGAACAAACAAAGATGCAACTGAAACCTGAAGAGATCTCCAAGATCATCCGTGCGCAGATCAAGCATTACGAAAATGCCATCGAGCAGAGCGAGACCGGCACGGTCATTATGGTGGGCGATGGCATCGCCCGGGCCAGCGGTCTGGAAAAGTGCATGGCAGGCGAGCTGCTCCAGTTTGACAACGGCGAATACGGTATGGCCCAGAACCTTGAGGAAAATACCGTTTCCATCGTGCTGCTGGGCTCGGATGCCGGCATCAAAGAAGGCAGCATCGTCAAGCGCACCGGCAAGGTGGTTTCCGTGCCGGTGGGCGATGCCATGATCGGCCGCGTGGTCAACGCACTGGGTCAGCCCATCGACGGCGCAGGCCCCATCGAGACCACCGAGTACCGCGCCATCGAGAGCCGCGCTCCCGGCATCATCGAGCGCCAGCCCGTCAAGGAGCCGCTACAGACCGGTATCAAGGCCATCGACTCCATGATCCCCATCGGACGCGGTCAGCGCGAGCTGATCATCGGTGACCGCCAGACCGGCAAGACCACCATTGCCTCCGATACCATCATCAACCAGAAGGGCAAGGACGTCATCTGCATTTACGTTGCCATCGGTCAGAAGCGCTCTACCGTGGCAAACCTTGTGCAGAGCCTGACCGAAGCCGGTGCCATGGGCTACACCATCGTGGTGTCCGCTACCGCCTCCGAGCTGTCTCCCCTGCAGTATATCGCCCCTTACTCCGGCTGCGCCATGGGCGAATACTTCATGCAGCAGGGCAAGCACGTCCTCATCATCTACGATGACCTTTCCAAGCACGCTGTGGCCTACCGCGCCCTGTCGCTGCTGATCCGCCGTCCTCCGGGACGCGAGGCTTATCCCGGCGACGTTTTCTATCTGCACTCCCGTCTGCTGGAGCGCGCTGCCAAGCTTTCCAACGAGCTGGGCGGCGGCAGCCTGACGGCTCTGCCCATCATCGAGACGCAGGCGGGCGACGTTTCCGCCTACATCCCCACCAACGTCATCTCCATCACCGATGGTCAGATCTTCCTAGAGACCGAGTTGTTCCACTCCGGCGTCATGCCGGCAGTCAACCCCGGTATCTCGGTGTCCCGTGTCGGCGGCAACGCCCAGATCAAGGCCATGAAGAAGGTGGCCGGCACCCTGAAGCTGATCTACTCCCAGTACCGCGAGCTGCAATCTTTTGCGCAGTTCGGCTCTGATCTGGACGCCGACACCAAGGCGCGTCTGGCACAGGGCGAGCGCATCGTGGAGGTGCTCAAGCAGAACCGCTCCGCGCCCGTGCCTGTGGAAAAGCAGGTCGCCATCCTGTACGCCACCATCCACGATTACCTTGTCAACGTCAAGGTGCCGGACGTGGCAGAGTACGAGAAGAGCCTGTACGAGTATCTGGACAACGATGCCGCCGGGGCTGCCGTGATGGACACCATCCGCACCACCGGCAATCTGGATAAGGACACCGAGGAGCAGCTCAAAGCCGTGCTGACCCGGTATACCGAAAGCTTTGTCAAGGCGCATTAAAGGGAAGGAGGCGTAACGCATGGCTGGTTCCATGAAGGACATCAAGCTGCGCATCAAAAGCGTAGAGAGCACCATGCAGATCACCAAGGCCATGGAGCTGGTGGCTTCCTCCAAAATGCGCCGTGCCAAGGAGCGGGTCGAACACAGCCGACCCTATTTTGAAACGCTGTACAAGACCCTGACCGAGATCGCGGCAGCGGACCCCCGGGCCCGCAACCCCTACCTGCGCCGCAGCGAGATCAAGCGCATGCTGCTGGTGGTCATTGCCGGTGACCGCGGCCTTGCCGGCGGTTACAACGCCAATGTGCTCAAGCTGGCCGCACAGGAAAGCGGCAACGTGGAGGTGCTGCCCATCGGCAAGCGCTCGGCAGAGTACTTTGCCCACCACGAAGCCGAACTGTTCACGCAGGAGGTGCTGCTGGCCGCCGATATTTCGGTGGGACAGTGCTTCCAGCTGGCGCGCCAGATCACCGAAGGGTACCGCAAGGGCGAGTTTGACGCCGTAAAGCTTTGCTACACCCGGTTCGATTCCATGATGACCCAGACGGCAGTTTCCATCGAGGTGCTGCCGCTGGCCATGGAGCCCACCGAGCAGCAGAAGGCCGAGGCGCGCCGCAGTCAGATTTTGTACAAGCCCAGCAGCGAGGAAGTATTCAGCGCGATCATCCCGGAGTATGTGGCCGGTGTCGTCTACGGTGCCGTGTGCGAGAGCGTAGCCAGTGAGCTGGCTGCCCGCCGCACCGCCATGGACGCTGCCACCAAGAACGCCGGTGAGATGATCGACCATCTTAACCTGTATTATAACCGTGCCCGTCAGGCTGCCATCACGCAGGAGATCACCGAGATCGTGGCCGGCGCGGAGAACTAAGACTATCAAGAAGGAGTTGTAGCCTATGTCCGAAAAACATATCGGCAAGGTGATCCAGGTCATTGGCCCGGTGCTGGACATCCAGTTCAAGGATGGCGAGCTGCCGGAGCTGCTCAACGCCATTGAGATCGACAACCACGGCCAGAAGCTGGTGGTGGAGGTCGCTCAGCTGACCGGCGACAATGTGGCACGCTGCATTGCCATGAGCAGCACCGATGGTCTGGTGCGCGGCACAGATGCCGTGGACACCGGCGAGTCCATCAAGGTGCCCGTAGGCGACCAGTGTCTGGGGCGCGTGTTCAACCTGCTGGGCGAGCCCGTGGATAACAAGCCCGCCCCCACCCCGGATGCCTACTGGCCCATCCACCGTCCCGCTCCCAGCTACGAGGAGCAGCAGTCCACCACCGAGATCCTTGAGACCGGCATCAAGGTCGTTGACCTGATTTGCCCCTACGCCAAGGGCGGTAAGATCGGCCTGTTCGGCGGTGCCGGTGTCGGCAAGACCGTTCTGATCCAAGAACTGATCTATAACATCGCCACCGAGCACAACGGTTACTCGGTATTTACCGGCGTTGGCGAGCGCACCCGTGAGGGCAACGACCTGTACGGCGAAATGACCGAGAGCGGCGTTATCAACAAGACCGCACTGGTCTACGGCCAGATGAACGAGCCCCCGGGAGCCCGTATGCGCGTGGCACTGTCCGGCCTGACCATGGCAGAGTACTTCCGCGATGTGAAGAATCAGGACGTGCTGCTGTTCATCGATAACATCTTCCGTTTCACGCAGGCCGGCTCTGAGGTGTCCGCACTGCTTGGCCGTATGCCCTCTGCCGTTGGTTACCAGCCCACGCTGGCCACCGAGATGGGCGCCCTGCAGGAGCGCATCACCTCCACCCGCAAAGGCTCCATCACCTCGGTGCAGGCCGTCTACGTTCCCGCCGATGACCTGACCGACCCCGCCCCTGCCACCACCTTTACCCATCTGGATGCCACCACGGTTCTGAGCCGTGACATTGCATCGCAGGGCATCTACCCCGCTGTGGACCCACTGGACTCCACCAGCCGCATCCTCAGCCCGGAGGTCGTGGGTCAGGAGCACTACGAGATCGCCCGCGCCGTTCAGAAGGTGCTGCAGCGCTACAAGGAACTGCAGGACATCATTGCCATCATGGGCATGGACGAACTGAGCGAGGAGGACAAGCGTACCGTCAGCCGCGCCCGCAAGGTGCAGCGCTTCCTGAGCCAGAGCTTCCATGTGGCAGAGCAGTTCACCGGTATGCCCGGCCAGTATGTGCCGCTGAAGGAGACCCTGCGGGGCTTCAAGATGATCCTGAGCGGCGAGTGCGACGAGCTGCCCGAGAGCGCATTCCTGTTCGCGGGCACCATTGACGACGTGTTCGCAAAAGCGAAGAAGGGGTAAGCCATGACGACCTTTCATCTGACGGTGGTCACGCCGGACGGCTGCGCCTTTGAAGGTCAGGCCGAGCGCATCGTCTGCCGCGCCATTGACGGCGATATCGCCATTCTGGCAAAGCACGGCGATTACTGCACGGCACTGGGCATGGGCGAGGCGCACATTGTGGATGCCGACGGTCAGCGCCGCCGTGCAGCCTGCATGGGCGGCCTGCTCAGCGTGCTGGACGGGGACGTGCGTCTGGTGGCTACCACTTGGGAATGGGCCGAGGACATTGATCAGGCGCGTGCGGAGGCTTCCAAGAAGCGCGCCGAGGAGATCCTTGCCCGCAAGAACCTGAACGACCGTGAGTACGAGCTGGCACAGGCGCGCCTCAAGCGCGCGCTGGTGCGCACCTCTGTCCGTTAAACCTGTATGCAAAAAGGCACCCGCAGCCGGATGGCTGTGGGTGCCTTTTTAAATTTATCTTACCCCCGGTTCGCTTTCTCGATCAGGGTGCGGATGTGGTGCGCAAGCATCTCCACAGCGGTGCTGTTCTCACCGCCGTTGGGCACAATGATGTCCGCGTTGCGCTTGCTGGGCTCTACAAAGGCTTCGTGCATCGGCTTGACCGTGGTAAGGTACTGGTCTATCACGCTGTCCAAGCTGCGCCCGCGCTCCTTTACGTCCCGCAGAATGCGCCGCAGGATGCGCTCGTCCGCGTCCGTGTCCACGAAGATCTTGTAGTCGAACAGGGCGCACAGTTCCGGCTCTACAAAGGGCAGAATGCCCTCCACGATCAGCACCGGGGCGGGCTCGATGTGCTGCACCTCGTTGCTGCGGTTATGGTTGGAGTAATCGTACACCGGGCAGTCGATGGCGCGGCCTGCCTTCAACTCCTGCAAGTGGTAGATGAGCAATGCGTTGTCGAAGGCGTCCGGGTGGTCGTAGTTCAGCTTGCAGCGCTCTTCAAAGGGCAGCTCGTCGTGACGCTTGTAGTAGCTGTCATGGGAGATCAGCCGCACCTCGTCCTCCCCAAAGCGCTCCTTCAGCCGCAGTGCAAGGGTGGTCTTGCCGCTGCCCGAGCCGCCCGCGATGCCAATGATCAGGTTGTTCATAATGCAAACTCCTTCTGTACAAAATCTGCCGGTTTCTGTGGAAAAACCGGCCGGAATGGATTATAATAGACTTGTATATGCTCTGCTGCCGCCCGGCAGCAGTTCTTCCCCTTTATCATAGCACAAAATGTGTCATTTGGACAGGGCTTGCAGGCTATCCTCCGACACATTCCAAAAAAAGGACGGTCAAAATGTCAAAAGAAACATTGCAGCACACCATGAGAAGCAAGGTCCGGGTATTTGAGGACGGCGGCATCCGTCTGCTCCGTAAAGGCCAGAAAGGGCTCATCCATGCCATCTTCAGCCGCTTTGGGCTGGTGCTGGTACTGCTGGTGCTGCAATTCGGGGCGCTCTTCAGCCTGATGCGCTGGTTCAGTAACCTGCTGCCCCACTACTTGGGCGGCACCTTGCTGGTCACGGCGGCCATGATGGTCTACCTGCTCAATCAGGACATGAACAACAGCGTGCGCATCCCGTGGCTGGTGGTCACGGCGCTTGCCCCGGTGCTGGGCGTGCTGCTGTTCTGCTACACCAAGGAGGATGTCGGTCACCGGATGCTCAAAAAGCGCCTGCTGGAGCTGGAGGGACAGACCCGCGGCCAGCTGGCGCAGGACAAAAAGGCGAGCACGGCGCTGGACGCGGACTGCCCCGGCGCGGCCTCTCTGGCGCAGTATCTGCGCGGACGGGGCGGCGGCTTCCCGGTGTACGAAAACACGCAGGTGACCTATTTCCCCAGCGGAGAAGCCAAGTTCGCTGCGCTGCTGCCCCAGCTGGAAAGCGCCACCCAGTACATTTTTCTGGAATACTTCATCATTGACGAAGGGCTGATGTGGGGGCGCATTCTGGAAATTCTGGCACGCAAGGCCGCGCAGGGCGTGGATGTGCGGGTGATGTATGACGGCACCTGCGAGTTCTCCACCCTGCCCCGGGACTACCCCAGACGGCTGGAAGCGCTGGGTATCCGCTGCAAGGTGTTTGCGCCGGTCACGCCCTTTGTTTCCACCCACTACAACTACCGCGACCACCGCAAGATTCTGGTCGTAGATGGCCGCGTGGGCTTTACCGGCGGCGTGAATCTGGCCGACGAGTACATCAACCACATTGAAAAATACGGCCGCTGGAAGGACGCCGCTGTCATGCTGGAAGGCGAGGGCGTGCGCACCATGACCGCCCTGTTTTTGCAGATGTGGAGCATCCAGCGGGAGCCGGAGTTTGCGCAGTTCCTCACCCACCCCCTCCCAGAAACGCAGGCAAAGGGCTTTGTCATCCCCTACGGGGACTGCCCGCTGGACGGCGAGCGTGTAGGCGAGATGGTGTACATCGACCTGCTCAACCGCGCCCGGCACAGCGTACATATCATCACGCCCTACCTCATTCTGGACGGCGAGCTGGAGACCGCCCTGCGCTTTGCCGCCGAGCGCGGCGTGGATGTGCATCTGATCCTGCCCGGCAAGCCGGACAAGGCATTTGCCTATGCGCTGGCCAAGACCCATTACCTGCCGCTGCTGTCCTCCGGTGTGAAGATCAGCGAGTGGACCCCCGGCTTCACCCACGCCAAGGTGATGATCATGGACGGGCAGGAGGCCGTTGTGGGCACCATCAATCTGGACTACCGCAGCCTGTACCACCATTTTGAAGACGCTGTCTGGATGCGCGGCGTGGACTGCCTGCCCCGCATTGAGGCAGATTTTCAGGATACGCTGGCGCAGTGCCGCACGGTGGAACCCACCCGCCAGAGCATCTGGCAGGGTAAAAAGCTTCTGCATCTGGTGGGCATAGTGCTCAAGTTCATCGCCCCGCTGATCTAAACGAAAAACGCCCCGGAAACGCTGTCAAACGTTTCCGGGGCGTTCTTTGCTTATGCTTTTGCGCCTGCCGGCACTCTTCCCTTTTTCAGCGTGGAGGGCATCGCCTTCAACGGGTCACCCACCACATGATGATAGACCTCCTCGTAACGGTCCAGCATCACATCGTACTCAAAATTTGTATGGATGTACTGTATCTGCTGCTGCCGCATTGCGTCCGGGTACTCCTGTGTACATTCCCGCTCCAGCGCCCGGGCAAGATCATCCGTATCCTCCGGTTTGAAGGCCGCGCCGTAAATGTCGGTCACGACCGTATTCTCGGGGATATCGCTCACCAGACACCGTGCGCCGATGGACAGTGCCTCCAGCAAAGACAGGGAAAGCCCCTCGGTGTGGCTAGGCAGAACGAACAGCCCGCAGTTGCTGTAAAGCTCCTTCAGCGGGTCGCCCACCACATAGTCGGTCATGATGATATTGGGGTCATTCTGTGCCTGCTGCTGTACTGCTCTGCAATATTCGCTGTCATCCAGCGGGCCGACCAGTACAAGCTTTTTCCCTGTCTTGGCCTTGCGGTAGCCCTCTACCAGATCCAGCGTGCCTTTTTCTGGCGAGATGCGCCCCACATACAGGATGTACTCTCCCCTCGCCAGCCCGTATTTTTCCCGGATCAGGCTGCACGCGCGCTTTTCGTAAAAGCGGATGGCATTGGGGATCAGAATAGACGCGCGGCCATATTTCTGCAAAAAATAGTTCCACTCCGTCTCCGAAAGCACCACCAGATCATCCGCATATTTTGCGGCGATCCGCTCTCCCAGCTTCATATAACGGCTTGCAAAGCCGCGCCATTTGTCTACCTTCCAGTTCAGTCCGTGCACCGTACATACGGTGTGCTTGCCGAATATCTTAGCGATCAGCAGCGGTACGCTGGGTCCGATGGCGTGGTAATGGATCACATCATAGCCCCGGAACAGCGCGTCAAAGGTCGCCAGAAAAGAGTAGACCGTGGCATTCAGTGCAGGCTTTTGCAGCGTAAACACCCGCCGTGCGTGAACGCCGTCCACATCGTACACATTATGGTGCTTTTCCAAGCCGCGGTTATACACGGTAACGTCATAGCCTCGTTCCACCAGACTTCTGGCCAGCCCGCCAACCATGACCTCCACACCGCCCGAGCGACTCGGAAAATCCTTGTGCCCGATCATCGCCACCTTCACCACAACTACTTCCTTCCGTTCTGTAATATATCCCCGACCGATCCCATTTCCACCACATTGATATATCATTATTGTAACATAAGCGTCACTTAGTCGCAACTAATTTCCACGGAATATTTTAACAAAATATGAACTTTCAGTTATATCTTGCTCTATTTGTAGGAATTTCATCTTTCACACACTAAAAAACGCTTCAGGAAATTCCTGAAGCGTTTCTCTAAGTCGGCGACTACCTATTTTCACAAGCCGTTTCCAGCTAACTATCTTCGGCAC
>ERZ791923.1914-NODE-1914-length-20617-cov-5.485118_pt1 | contig 20617 bp, 37 predicted proteins | sample MGYA00510133_ERZ791923 | MGnify/ENA primary metagenome ERZ791923 (study PRJEB30046, sample SAMN00792106) | human gut metagenome | study: EMG produced TPA metagenomics assembly of the A metagenome-wide association study of gut microbiota in type 2... | reverse complement strand
TCCCCCACAGGCGATCGGGGCGCAGCCTCCGCCGCAGGGAAAGCCGGTGTGGCGCTCGCGGCCGGCCTCGAATGCAAAGCAATGGGCGCACTCGGCTGCGCGATCTGCTGCGTCGAACGCGGCGAATGGAACGGGAAGACGTATCCGATTGTCGCGGTAAAAGCTGCAATCGTAGATGGCGAAAATATCAGAGCAGATACCTGGTACCAGCTGAAAAACGGCAAATTTGTGGAGGTTGAGTAAATGGCAATCAAGAAACCGGCTGAATTGGATTTCAGCAACAAGAAGTTTATGTGCATCATTTCCGGTCAGCCCGGATTGGGCAAGACGACGCTGGCCCTTTCGGCCCCGAAGCCGTTTCTGTTCGACACGGACAATGGCATTGCCCGTGTCAGGCCGGAGCAGCGTGGCGTGACGTCTATGGTGGAATCCTACGAAGAAATGCTTGGTGATATGGACTCCGACGAATACAAGGCAGCAGAGACCATCGTGATCGATACCGGCGGTATGCTGGTGCAGCTCATGAAAGATTGGGCAAAGAAGCAGGAAGCAAAGGCCGCGAAGGACGGACGCGCCATGTACGGCGTGATCAAATCCGAGTTTGACCGGCTTTGCTATCAGATCCGGGCAAAAGACCGGAAGCACCTTGTCGTTGTGTTCCACACGACGGAACAGCAGAAGGGCGACACCATCCAGACGCGCCTTTCCTGCGAGGGCGGCGCGAAGGATATTGTTTGGACGCCTGCCGATTTTGGTGGCTATATGTTCATGATGGGCAACAAGCGCATGATCGGCTTTACACCGACAGACGAATACTTTGCAAAAGGCTGCTTCGGTGTGCGCGGCGTGATGCAGCTGCCGGAACTCAAGCCCGGCCAGAAGTCCACGTTCCTAACAGATCTGTTCCGTAAGGCGCAGGAGGATATCAATGCGCAGGCCGCAATCTACAGCGGTGAGAAAGCGGCTTACGACACGGCAATGAAAGCCGGACACGCGTTTATCGCCCTTGTCTGCGACCCAGAAACGGCGCTGAGAGCCCGCAAAGAGCTTGCAAAGCTCCAACACTCGCTGACCAGCGCCGCAGAGCTTGGCGCAGAGTTCAAGCGCAAGTGCAAGGAACTCGGCCTGAAATACGATAAGGAGAAAAACGCCTATGTATTGGCTGACACAAAGCCTGCTGAGCAGCTGGAAGCACTTTCTTGATGCGGATGATGCGTATGCAGACGCGGCGCTGTCCTCCTTCCTCTCCACGCTTCGGCGTGAAGAGAAGGAAACAACGCAGGCTATGCAGGCAGGCATTGATTTCGAGGCGGCGATTAACAGCGCAGTTGCTGGCGTACCGGTCGAGTCGGTCAGCGAGAAATACGACCGGGCTGTAGAAAAGTTTTCCCGTATCTGTACAGGAGGTCAGCCGCAAGTGCCGGTCGCCGGTCGACTTCGTGTATCCGGGCTGGATTTCCAACTTTACGGCGTCTGCGACTACGTAAAGGCCGGAATCATCTACGATATCAAGCGCGTGCAGCGGTACGAATACGGCAAGTATCTGCACAGCCCGCAGCACCCGATGTATCTGCATCTGCTGCCCGGTGCGTCAAAATTTACATACCTGATCTTCGACGGCGCGAACACTTACGCGGAGACGTACCGACGCGGCGATTTCGAGCCTATCGAAGATACGATTTCATGCTTTATCAACTGGCTTTTGGCAAATGGATATATCAACGATTATTTTACACATTGGGAAATGAACACTGAAAGGATGGACAAAGTAGATGGGATTTAAGGCAGTGAAGAATGATAGCGGTCTGATGAAGGCTGGCGATTATGAGTGCTATTTGAAATCGTGCGGCTACGGCGTAACGAAGAACGGAAATGAGTGCATCAAGTTTGACTTCGTCGTCCGTGAGGACGTTGAACAGGAATACCAGAAGAAGCACATCTTCAAGAACTTCTGGCCCGACCGCGACACCGGGGAGTACGACGCCGACAAGATCGGCAAATATGCAAACGCGCTTGGCATTGAGCCGGGCACAGATTTTGAACTTGACGATCTGGTGGGCCGCAACTGCATTTTGCACATGGAGCCGTTTGAGGGCAATGACGGGGTGACGCGCGACTGTATCCGGTATCTCAAGCCCAGCAAGGCCGAATCTTTTGTAACGCCTGCACCGGCCAGCGCAGAGGAGTTCAAACAGCTTGACGAAAGCGACGACGACCTGCCGTTCTGAGGGCTGACGGATGGGAGATAAGAGGGAATACGTCAAGCTGTGGCTGAGTTACAGGAGCTATTTCGAGGCGTACAGTGCTGCTGAGGTGGGGCGCTTGGTGCTGGCTGCGATGGATTATCGCGAGTCGGGAGCAGAGCCAGAGTTCAGCGGGAGTGAACGTTTCATTTGGCCTGCGATTCGACGGGACATTGACGAATCCGTAGCGGCGCAAAAAGCCGTCTCCGCATCAAGAAGCGAGGCAGGAAAGCAGGGCGGTCGGCCTGAATCCGAAAAAGCAAATGCTTTTGACGAAAGCAACGAAAAGCAAAAAAAGCAAATGCTTTCCGAGGAAAGCAAAAAAAGCTATGGACAAAGGAAAAGGACAAAGGAAAAGGACAGGGACAGTATTCTTTCCCCCCTTCCCCCCACGCTGCGCGAAGCAGTTGAAAAATGGGTGGTGTACAAGGGCGAACGACGGGAGGAGTATAAGCCTGTTGGCCTGCAAAGCCTTGTCACACAGATCACGAAAGCCGCAGAGGAATATGGCGAGGCTGCAATGATCGACGTGATAACCCGCTCTATGGCCGCAAATTACAAGGGGATCGTGTTTGACTGGCTGAAAGAGGCCAGCACACGCCCTGCGGCGCTTGGCCGCGCTGCAAAGCCCGGCTACGGCGTGCAGGGACACCATGACGAGCTGAACCCGCTGGAACGCGCAGCTGTGGACAGGGTGATGGGGCCTGTATCGAAGGGGGCCGCTCGGATGCAACATGGCGTACAGCGCCACGGGGACGAACTTGATGCGTTCCAGTTGGAGGCGGTCGAGCGAATGCTTGCGGAAAACAAGGAGGATAAGACATGAGATTCGTCTGCGACTGCTGCCACGATCTGACGAACATCGAGGCGGACCGGATGGAGATCCAGGGCGACAAGCTGATGGTGTACAGCCGTGGGCGGCTGGTGTATGTGGCGGATCTGGGGCAGATCATGCTGGCGAAGCTGACGCCGGGAAGGGAGGAGGCAAGATGATCGCCCGCGTATTCCCGCGTAAAACGGCCATGTCGCCGACGGATGAGCTCGCATTCTTTGGCCAGCCGACAATCGAAAATATCGCCGACTGCATCAAGGCGGACGTGGCAGAGGTACATATCTCCGTAACGTTTACGTGGGATCTCGAAAGGGCCGAAGATCTGTACTACGCATGGCAGATCCTCGGCGTTCCGGTGGAGGTCGGCGGCCCGGCGTTTGATGATCGTATGGGAGACTTTACGCCTGGGCTGTATCTGCGGGACGGAATGATCTTCACCTCGCGCGGTTGCACAAAGGATTGCTGGTTCTGCTCCGTGCCGCGCTGCGCACACGGAGAAATCAAAGAGCTGCCAATCGTGGACGGCTGGAATATCCTAGACGACAACATCCTCGCCACGTCGGAGCAGCATTTCCGAGCTGTCTGCGCCATGCTCAAGCGGCAGAAGCATCCGGCAGTATTCTCAGGAGGACTGGAACCGGCGCTGCTCCAGCAGTGGCAGGCGGATTTGCTGCACGAGGTAAACCCAGCACGGCTTTATACAGCTTATGACACAAAGGACGATCTGGAACCGCTCATCGAAATGGGCAGGAAACTGCGGGAAGCCGGTTTCCGCCCGGCACGACACGCCATGTGCTGCTATGTGCTGTGCGGCTACGACGGAGACAGCTTTGATGACGCAGAAAAGCGTCTGACCCAGACCATGCGTGCGGGATTCGTGCCGTATGCCATGCTGTTTCGCGGAGAAGATGGAAAATATGATCCGGATTGGCGGCGCTTCCAGCGCGAGTGGTGCAGGCCAATCATTACGGGGAAAAAGTTCAATGAATATTGGAGGGAAAAACGTGACGAATAAAGAAATCGTGCAGGCGCTACGGGTATGCTCCCGCAGAACAGACGCACAAACTTGTGCGAAATGCCCATTGTTTGACAGCGAGGATTGTATGGGCGACATGATGGTTGGTGCAGCTGACTTGATCGAGCGCCTGACCGCCGAGAGCGCGGCGCTGCGGGAGAAGGTGCCGCAGTGGATCAGCGTGGAGGAGAAGCTGCCAGCAGATTATATTAAGCGATACCTTATCGCTTTTAAGGACGCAGGCGGAAGCATCGTGGATGCGGCTCGGTATATTCCGGGGCTCGGTTGGGAGTGTCGCAACTGGGAGGTTCCGCAGGGTTTGATTACCGACTGGATGCCGCTGCCGGGAGCACCGGAGAAAGGAGACAAGGCATGATAGCTGTTTTAATCAGCATCAGACCAAGGTGGTGCGAGAAGATCATAAGCGGAGAGAAAACGATCGAGGTGCGCAAGACGCGCCCGAAGATGGATACGCCGTTTAAGTGCTATATCTACTGCACAAAACCGGAGGAAAAGCTACTCACCATTATGAAAGACGGCGATGAGAATTATGGAGAGACGTATCATGGCAAGCCGGTTTTCATAAAGACGGAAAAAGCGCCGACCACTGGCTTATGGGATAAGCGGCAAAAGGTTATCGGGGAATTTCTGTGCGATCAGATCATCAACATTAACGGCGCGGGAAGGATACCGTCGGATGCTGCGCGGCCAACCTGCCTAGAGCCTGCGGAGCTGCACCGGTATCTCGGAGCTGCCACCGGCTTCGGCTGGCACATATCCAATCTCAGGATTTACGATACCCCGCGCGAACTGCGGGAATTTTACGCTGTGCCAAATGAGGTAGAGGTAGCGCTCAAGGCAAAACCCAGGCCAATTACCCGCCCGCCGCAGAGCTGGCGGTATGTGGAGGAAGAGCTATGGAACGACTGACTAAATGGAACGAATCATCGTATAAACACGCCTATTATCCGCGCTGCTTCAAAGAACCGTGCTACGGCAGCGGGTGCAAAATCAAGGATTGCCCGTTTGAAATAGCGGTGTGTGAGCGACTTGCGGCCTACGAGGACACGGGGCTGACGCCAAAAGAGGTAACTGCGCTAGGAGAACTGTTCGATTACGCGCTGAAAGAATCAAAAACGCTGACTGAGCAGCTTACATTGCTCCATCACATCCGCGAGCTTGCCGAGGCCGACAAGGACGGAAGAGTTATTGTTCTACCTGCCAAAAAAGGAGATACACTGTATGCCGTGACTAGGTTTGGAGTTGAAAAACGAGTTGTAAAAGAAATTGCAGCGCCATTTTTCTACAATACTTACGAAAGTAGTGATAGGGCAGCGCTCTCAACCGATATTAGAAATTTTGGTAAGACCGTTTTCCTCACCCACGAAGAAGCCGAGAAGGCTTTGCGGGAAATGGAGGGCAAGAAGGATGGCTAAGTACGTAACCAAAGCGCAGTTGAGACAACTCTATCAGGCTCAGCTCATCGATAACGACGAATATCTGAGACTTTTAAAAGAGTTTGCAGGGATAGAATCCCGGCCGACCACGGAGTACAACCACTACGACGAAAATGGCGAGTTTATTGGTAGCAGCGTGGACACCGATCTTTCTGACCTGCTGGACGAGGCTGGCGTGGAGGTGCGGGACGATGGGCCAACATAAACACAACCCGGTCGCCATTGCGGCGGCAAAAGGCGAGCTGCTGTCGAAGTTGTATCGGTAGTGCGTTGCCAAGATTGCGAGAATTTCAGTCGGAATGAAGAAAATGACCCGTACTGCGCAGATCGGAGAGGGCTTTCAGACCCGGAGCCTGACGGGTATTGCAGCTACGGAGAACGGAGGGAAGAATAAAGGATGAGCCTAATAGACGCTGCCAGATACACCACAATGATTATGGCGCAGAATCCAGACTGGTGCGCCAAAAGAATGGAAAACTTCGAGAAGTACATCACGGAAAATAGTGCTGGTGCTGCCGAGGTGTGTAATGAAAGGAAAGACAACTCCGCGATGGTGATTCTCAAGGATGAGGAGGGCAAGAAGGATGGCAACGAAACGAGTATGTGACCGCTGCGGGGCGGAGATAAACCCCACAAGCTCTGCGACGTATGTAAACGTACGAAGCGCGTTCCATGAGGAATCACCTGATATTGAGCTTTGCTGCTCCTGCGCGATGCAAATCAAAGAATGGCTTAAGCCGCGTGTAGAGGAGGGCAAGTCATGACCAGAAAACGCGCAAGAAAGATCCTCATGTCCATCGGAACGAGCCGGAACCATGCAAACTGGGGGCTGACGGCAAAGCCGCGCTGGAAGACAAACGCCGGTAACGCTAACGGTTTTCTCATCTGCGACATCAGCGATATGGAGATTGCACCGGACGATTTTTGCAGTAGAGGCGTGACCGAATGAGCGGGCTGCGGTTTGCTCGTGGAAGCGCGAAAGGAGGAGAGCTGATGCAGGATTGCTGCTTGACTTGCAAGAATCTGGAATACAGAAAGAACTACGTTTATCCGTATCGGTGCTTGAAACACAAGGCCGAACGGTTCTCGGAGAAGGAGTTGGAACGGAGGTACTTTTCCGGAGAGGAATGCGAAGACTTTGAACAAAGGAGGTGACCTGATGGGAACAATTCTTGCAATTGATCCGGGGAATATGAAATCCGGCTATGTGGTGGTCGAGCACGACGGCGAAGAAATTCGCCGCGTGCTCGAGGCCGGGAAGAGCGAGAACAACGTTCTGCTGCCGCTGATCGCGCAGAAGCTTTACGGGAACGGCTACGACGTTGCAATCGAGATGATCGCGGGCATGGGCATGACGGTAGGCCAAGAGGTTTTTGATACCTGCGTCTGGATCGGGCGGTTCTGGGAAATTGCGTTAAGGACTGGCGGATATGAGCCGAAAAGAATATACCGGCGAGAAGAAAAGCTGTACCTGTGCGGCTGTCTGAGCGCGAAGGATAAGAATATCCGGCAAGCGCTGATTGACAGATACGGAGGTGTAGGGACGAAAAAAGAGCCGGGCTTCTTTTATGTGAACGGCACGAAGTTTGCAAAGGATATGTGGGCGGCGATGGCAGTAGCCGTAACGTACTTCGACAAGTACATAAAGGGGGTAAAGCTATGAGCAAGACGCAGCGAAAGCCGCCAAGACCGCCGATGCAGCTGACGTGCGATGCCTGCGGGAAAACGTTTATGCGCGCACCGTCGAAGTACAAGGCAAAATACAATTTTTGCAGCGAGGCGTGCGCCTGGACGGCACATAGGGACGCTGTGATGGGCCGGGCGGAGCGCGCGCGGATCCTGATTACACGATCAATCCCGGTATACCCGGAAATGCGGCCTGTCTGCGGGCGGGTGTATCCTGCCGAGAAATACAAATACAGGACAAACCGGACGGGCTATGTCGTCGAGGTGGGCGGCAAGCGCGTATGTGTGAGGGTGGACGAATGCAAGGAAATCTAGGGCTTACACCGGTGCAGGCTCCGTGCAAAGGCTGCGCAGACAGGCATACCGGCTGCCACACGGACTGCACCCGATACATAGCATTCCGCCGGGAGGCGGACAGATACAAGCAGGAGCAATCGAAGGACGCAGCGAGATATGCAACAACAAGGGGCTGCATGCGGACGCTGCACGATGCGAACCGCGCAAAGCGCGAAGGGAGGCAGCATTACTAATGAGCACGCCGCGATACGGCTGGTGGGCCTATGCGAAATGGATGATTCGCAGCTATAAGGGCGGCGGGCTGATGACGAGGGCCGAGCGCGCTGCCGTTGAGGATGCAATCGCAGAGACGGAACGGCTCGTTGACGGCGCGGAGCGACTCCGGCTCATAGATTTGGTTCTTTGGAAGCGGACGCACACGCTTCAGGGGGCTGCGCTTGCGTGCTACGTCTCGGAGCGCACCGCGCAGGAGTGGCACAGGCAATTTATTCGCCTTGTGGGGCAAAAAAGAGGGCTTTCATGAAAAAGTCTGCGTCCCAGAGCCAAATTTAACATTTACTATAAGGGCGTAGAGATCAACTCTACGCCCTTCTTCATCGGCACCGCAGCGTTCTGCGGAAACCTCCTCCTCCTGTTCTCGTGTTCTCCGGTGTGAATAAATATATTTATTCACACACGGAGACACGAGAACGAAAAAATGAGGTGGCTGACCGGTGATCGGGCATGATGGGGAGGACAACATGGAGGTAAAAAACAGAAAGCTTTCCAGCATTACTGCATACGGGAAAAATGCAAAGAAGCATGACAAGACACAAATCAACAACGTTGCGGAGAGCATCAAGCAGTATGGATTTGTGCAGCCGATTGTGATCGATCGTGACGGTGTGATTGTAATCGGACACTGCCGCGCTCTAGCGGCGAAGAAGCTCGGCATGGAAGAAGTGCCGTGTGTTTGCGTGGACGATCTGACACCGGAGCAAGTGAACGCACTGCGGCTGGTGGATAACAAGAGCAACGAGAGCGACTGGGACTTTGACCTGCTGTCGGTCGAACTGCCGGGGCTCGACCTGTCGGCTTTTGACTTTGACTGGGGACTTCCAGAAGACCAAACGGAAGACGTTGTTGAGGACGAAGCACCAGAAGTTGACGAAGATGCAGAGCCGATTACAAAGCTGGGCGATATTTGGCAGTTGGGCAGACATAGGCTGATGTGTGGCGACAGCACCGACAAGGAAACCGTGGAATTGCTGATGGATGGCAAGAAAGCGGATATGGTGTTTACTGACCCTCCCTACAATGTGGCTTTCAATGGTAGAAGCGGCAAGTTTGATGTTATTTAAAACGATGACCTTTCGGAAGAAGATTTCAATAACTTCATTGAAGAAACCTGCCAAATGATTAAACACCTTGACCCTGATTGTTACTATGTGTGGTGTAATTGGGAATTTTACGGGGTACTGCAAAGCAAACTTCCATTTAAGTCCTGCATTGTATGGGCAAAGAATGTGTTTGGTCTTGGCAGAGGATACCGACACCAGCACGAGTTTTGCCTGTTTAACGGTACTATTGACGATAAGATAACAAACGAAAGCGACCTGTGGGAAATTGCAAAGGACAGCAATTATGTTCACCCAACACAGAAACCCGTTGCCCTGTGTGCAAGGGCTTTGAAGAACCACATGGATGATGAAAATGTTGTAGACCTATTCGGCGGTAGCGGCTCAACACTTATCGCTTGTGAACAGTTAGACCGCACTTGCTACATGATGGAACTTGATCCAAAGTATTGCGATGTCATTATCAAACGATGGGAAAAATTCACTGGCGAAAAGGCGGTGCTTCTGCATGACGATTGAAGAAGCACAGTCGATTATCGCAAAGACGAACAGCCCGTACTTGAAGCGGGACATTGAGAAGTTTATCAAACGCCAGCAGAGAAAGGAGGGCGCGTATGGCAAGGCCAAGAAAGGAAATAGATCAGAAGCAGTTCGAGAACCTCTGCGGCCTGCAATGCACGCTTGAGGAAATCTGCGGTTGGTTTGGTGTGACTGATAAAACACTGGATAGTTGGTGTAAACGCACCTATCATGCCAGTTTTTCCGAGGTATTTAAGCAAAAGCGAGGAGCGGGGAAAATTTCACTGCGCCGGAGCCAGTGGCGGCTTGCGGAAAAGAACGCGAGCATGGCTATCTGGCTTGGGAAGCAATACTTAGGGCAGCGCGATGAGCCAGAAGAATCGATTGACGTGGAGGATACGGACGCTTATCTGAAAGAAGCGGGTATCGAATGAAAAGTTCGACAATCCACCCAGCGTTCGGGGATAAGCATAAGGAATATATCAGAAATGCAACGCACTGCATTATTTCTGTTGCGGAGGGTGCTGTTCGAGCGGGAAAAACCATCGACAATATAGCCGCCTTTGCAACGATGATAAACAAAGGCACGCCTGATAGAATCCATTTGGCGACCGGCTCCACAGCGGCGAACGCTAAGCTGAACATTGGAGACGCGAACGGATTCGGGCTTGAATATCTATTTCGCGGTCGGTGCAGATGGACGAAGTATAAGGGAAACGAGGCTCTTGTAATTAAATCCTGTGGGCGGGATTATGTAGTTATTTTTGCGGGCGGAGCGAAAGCGGACAGCTTTAAAAAAATACGCGGCAACTCATACGGAATGTGGATTGCAACCGAGATCAACCTTCACCATGAGGATACGATCAAGGAGGCGTTCAATCGACAGCTTGCCGCGAAGCTGCGGCGTGTATTCTGGGATCTGAACCCGTCTTCGCCGGGGCATTGGATCTACCAAAACTACATCGACAGATTCCCGGAACGGCTCGGCGAGCGGTACAACTACCAGCATTTCACCATCCGGGATAACGCGACAATCACAGCGGCGCGCCTCGCGGAGATCGAAAGCCAGTATGACGTAAACAGCATCTGGTATCGCCGGGACATTTGCGGCGAGCGATGCACGCCGGAAGGGCTTGTCTACAGCAGGTTTGGAGCCGACTGCATTGTGCACGAGATCCCGACAGGTGGGGAATATTACATTTCCGTTGACTACGGCACGCACAACCCGTTTTCCGCCGGGCTGTGGCACGTCACAAGCAAGCAGGCTGTGCGAATCGCTGAGTATTATTACTGCGGGCGCGACGAAAAAGCGGAAAAGTCCCCAGAAGAGTATTACACGGAAATCAGGCGTTTGGCGAGCGGGCGAGACATAAAATGCATAGTCGCCGACCCGTCGGCCGACGCCTTTATTGCAACCATCAAAAAGCACCACGAATACAAAGTTCGCGGCGCGATAAATGACGTGCTGGCCGGGATCCAGACGACCGATGAAATGCTGGCATCTGGGAAGATCAAGATTTATGAGGGCTGCAAAGATGCAATCCGGGAATTTGGGCTTTACAGGTGGGACGAAAAAGCAGAATCTGACCGCGTCGTGAAGGAAAACGACCACGCTATGGACGAAATCAGGTACATGGTGATGACGGTCTTGAAAAAGCACTTCAAAGAACACAGATTTGTGCCGGAGCTGGCGCGGTGAGGTAAAAGATGAAAACATACCAGGATTTTTTAGAGGTTGCGGAAAAGTCTGACCGGGAACGGATGGAATTTGTTCTGTCCGCGATAAATAATCACAAAGATTCGGATTTATACAAACAGGCGGTTATTGCGAAGGAATACGACGCGCACAGGAATGTGACGATTGCTAATTTTCAAAAGCTGCTTTATACACTCAACGGGAAAATCATTCCGGACAACTACAGTCCGAACTATAAGCTTCGGAGCAATTTCTTTGCAAATTTCATCACGCAGGAAACGCAGTATCTGCTCGGAAACGGCGTGACGCTGAAAGAAGCCGCGAACAAAGGAAAACTCGGCGCATCGTTCGACGTTCGGCTGCAGGACGCAGCGCATGCGGCGCTTGTTGGAGGCGTATCGTATGGCTTCTGGAACCTTGATCATCTTGAGGTTTTCGACGTAACAGAGTTCGTTCCGATTCTCGATGAGGAAAACGGTGCGTTGCGCTCCGGGATTAGATTCTGGCAGGTATCCGATACGAAGCCGCTTCGCGCAACACTCTACGAGCCGGACGGCTTTACACAGTTCATCCGCAGAAGCGGAAAAAACATGGAGATCCTAGAGGCAAAGCGCGGATATGTATCTGTCGAGGCAAGTTCCGAAGCGGACGGTACGGAGATCCTTGCATATCAAAACTATCCCGGCTTCCCGATTATTCCGCTCTACGGCAACCGCGCAAGGCAGTCAGAGCTTGTCGGCCAACGCGAGGCGATAGACTGCTACGATCTCATTAAGTCAGGCTTTGCGAATACAGTTGATGAGGCGTCGATCATTTATTGGACGATCTCAAACGCCGGTGGCATGGACGAGATCGATATGGCACGGTTCAAAGAGTCCATGCGGCGGATCGGCGTTGGGCTCGTGGACGACGACGGCGCGAAGGCAGAGGCTCATACGCTCACAATCCCAGTTGAAGCTCGGGAAGCGCTTCTTTCCAGAATCAGCGACGATCTTTACCGTGACGCGCAAATGCTTGATGTGGCAAAAGTGCAGGCGGGGCAGAAGACGGCGACGGAGATCATGGCGGCGTATCAGCCGATGGATAACAAGGTGGATCAATTTGAATACTGCGTGATCGAGTTCCTGCAGGCGTTGTTTAAGATCGTTGGTATTGATGACGAGCCATCCTTTATGCGATCCAAAATAACAAATCAGTTAGAACAGACGCAGATGGTGCTGCTTGCCGCGAGCTACCTTGACGACGAAACGATTCTGAGCAAGCTGCCGTGGCTTACGCAGGAGGAAATCGCAAACATTTTGAAGAGGAAAAGCGCGGAAGAATTAGAGCGATATTCCACGAAAGATATGGAGGAATAGACGTATGAGCGGCATGGTACAGGGCGATGCGTACAGTCTGGCCGTCACGGTCAAGAACAACGGGCAGGCTGTCGAGATCGACGATATTGAGAAGATCGAAATGACGCTTCTGTATTTGCAGAAGTATTACCCAGGCCAGATCACATACGCGGACGGGAAATTCTATTTCCCGCTGGCGCAGGAAGAAACATTCCGCCTGCCGAAGGTCTGCCCGATGCAGATTCGCGTGAAATTCAAAAGCGGAGACGTGCTCGGCTCCGAGAAAAAGCAGATCGACGTATCTGCCGCGCTTTCAAAGGCGGTGTTGTAATGGGCGGAATTGAATTTGAACTCAAGAACCGCGACCCGATCGACGTTTCCTTTAACGTTTCCGTGCGTGCCGGCGGCGGCTCCGGCGGCGGCTACAACATCGGCCCCGGATTGAAGCTGGACGCCGAAACCAACACCCTGTCCGTCGATACGGCGGACGCAGTCGAAAAGGACAACACTAAGCCTGTCACCTCCGCCGCCGTGTACACGGAGGTAGGCAACATCAACGCGCTGCTTGCGACGATTTAAGGAGAGGATTTTATGAGCACACAAACCGAAATTACCAGACTACAGACTGCGCGGAACAAGCTGCGCACATGGCTCGTCGGCCTCGGCCTCGCCGCGAGCACGGACAAACTCGACGCGCTGACCGACAAGGCCGCCGCCATCAAAAATCAGGGCGCGGTTGACGCCAACGTCAAGGAGGGCGAGTCCTATACCATCCCTGCGGGCTATCACAACGGCTCCGGCACGGTCAAGGGCGTCTCCGGCGGCGGCAACTACAACCTGCAGGCCAAATCCGTCACGCCGACGAAGGAGCAGCAGTCCGTCACACCAGATCAGGGCTATTACGGCCTGTCCGGTGTGACCGTCGGCGCGATCCCGGAAAACTATCAGGACGTCTCCGCCACGACCGCCGCGCCCGGCGACGTGCTGGCGAATAAAGTATTTATCGACGCGGACGGCGTAACGCAGGCTGGCACCATGCCGGACAACGGTGCAGTGGAGAAAGTGCTGGACGCGACGACCGGCAATCAGGAGTACACTGTCCCCGCCGGTAAGCACTCCGGCACGGGCAAGGTATCTATCATGCTGGAAACCAAGTCCGCCACGCCTACCGAGGCCGCGCAGGACATCACGCCCACCAAGGGCAAAGTCCTCGGCAAGGTCACGGTCGGCGCGATCCCGGACAAATACAAGGACGTTTCCGGCGTGACTGCCGGAGCTGCTGACGTGCTGGACGGAAAGTTTATCGTGCTGGCCGACGGCAGCAAGGTCGAGGGCACCATGGCCAACAACGGCGCGATCGCAAAGACCATCGACGGCCTCACGCAGACCAGCGCCGATATCCCGGCGGGATACACCTCCGGCGGCACGGTATCGCTGACAGACGCGATCGAAACGGCTCTCGCCGCGATTTAAAGGAGGAACAGACATGAGCGTACAGACAGAAATCGACCGCATTATCACGGCAGTCGGCGCGGCGTATGACGCAGTGGAGGCCAAAGGCGGCACAGCCCCAGCGGCACAGACCATCGAAGGGATTGCAGGCGCGATCAGCGGAATAAAATCCGCACCGACTACACCGTACATGGAAGCAGAGTATATTGCGATGGGGGATATCACAAGCGGCAACCCAGGCCACTATATCAAGCGCGCAAAACTCTATAACCACACGGCAATCTACGCGTATGAGTTCGCAGGGCAGCGCCGACTACAAAACCTTGACTGTAGTGATGCTTCAAATAACATCACGGTAATAGAATCAATGGCGTTTAACCAGGCATTGGTACACGGGCTGGTTCTGCCAAATACGATCAGTGAGTTATGGGATGCATGCTTTAGTGGTGCAGCCATCGCAACGCTGACAGTTCCGCCACTTGTGACAGTGCTTCCAACTAGTGCGTTTGAAGATGTTCAGCCAGTCTACAATAATGCAACGGATGAAGAACTGCCAATCAATATCATCCTGCCACAAAATCTCACCAAGATAGAAAACCGGTGCTTTATGAGTGCAATGATTAAGCAGATCACTATACCGGATACGGTAACAGAGATCGGGGACAGGGCTTTCGGCTACTGTAGGCAACTTGCATCGGTTACATGCTTGGCTGCAACGCCTCCAACACTCGGAAGTAGCGTGTTCCGCTCGAGCACAGCGGGATTTACCATCAAAGTCCCGGCTGCATCGGTCGCGGCGTATAAAGCTGCCGACGGATGGAAGGATTATGCGAGTTACATCGTTGCGATGTGAACGCCGAAAACCGGAAAAGGGAGAACACCATGGACACCAAGACCATCATCGTTACCCTCGTCTGCGCCGTGCTCGGCGGGGCGGATAAAAGCGTATGAGCACAAGCAACACCGCCGGGCAGAAAATGACAGACGCAGAGCTCGCAAAGCTTGAAAAGCGGATTGCTGCGATATATAGGGAAGCGTATAACGATCTGACGGATACGATCAGGGATTACTTCGGTAAATTTGCAGCGCGTGACGCGGTGGAAAAGGCGCGGCTGGACGCTGGGGAGATCTCGGAGGATCAATACAAGCTGTGGCGTGCTGCTCAGATTGGACGCGGGAAGCGGTTTGAAGCGCTAAGGGATAAAGTCGCAGAGCGAATGACGAATGCAAACGCAACCGCAATCGCCTATATCAACGACGCAACGCCGGGGATTTACAGCCTGAACAGGAACCTAGCAGCCTATATGATCGAGCAGGTGGTGGGGGACGTTGGATTCGATCTCTGGGATGAGCGGGTTGTGAAGCGCCTGATTGCCGAGCAGCCGGGCCTTATGCCGTCCTACCCGGAGAAGCGAGCACTCAAACGTGGGATTGATCTTGCATACGGGAAAAAGCAGATAACCGCCAGTGTCACCAGCTCCATCTTGCAGGGCCGGAGCCTCAAGGGCATGGCAGATGATCTGCAAAGTCGTATCACCACCATGAACCGCGATTCCGCTATCCGGACAGCTCGAACGGCAGTCACGGGCGCGCAGAACGCCGGACGGCTGGATTCTTATTATGCCGCTGAGAAAATGGGAATCAAGTGCAGGAAACAATGGATGGCGACGCTCGACGGAAGAACCCGCCACTCCCACGCCATGCTCGACGGCGAGATCGTGGACAACGACAAAAAGTTCTCCAACGGCTGCCGCTACCCAGGTGACCCGAACGGCCCACCGTCCGAAATCTATAACTGCCGCTGCACGCTGGTATCCGAGATCGAAGGAATCGACACCTCCGGAGGCAAGCGCCGCGCCAGGAACCAGGCGACCGGACGGAATGAGCTGATCGAGAACATGAGCTATGCCGAATGGGCAGGGTGGAAAAAGAAAAATGGACGTTAAATTTATCGACAACTCAGAGGAAATCAAGGACAATATGAAAAACGTGCTGCTTCGTGCGCTTGAAAAGATCGGCATGACGGCGGAAAAGTACGCGAAGCGGCTATGCCCGGTTGATACCGGAAACCTACGCAACAGCATCACGCACCGCGTAGATGAAGGGGAACCGGCTGCATACATCGGAAGTGACACGGAATATGCCGCATACGTCGAACTCGGAACCGGAAAGTATTATCCGGGCGGGAGACATACGCCGTGGGCGTATCAGGACGCGAAGGGGAACTGGCACTGGACGGCTGGAAACAAAGCACAGCCGTATTTGAAGCCAGCGGCGGCGAACTATGCGGCGCAGTACCTGAAAATCGTCGAAGATGAGATGAAAAACGGATAAAGATTGCGTCCCAGAGCCATAAATATACGGTATAAGTGTGGTAACAGCAAAGAAATGACTGTTGCCACATTTTTTGTTCTGTCGCGGCAAAGCACCGCCGACAAGGGAAAGGAAGATAGAACATGGCACTGACGCGCAAGCTCCTGAAGGGAATGGGGCTGACAGAAGAGCAGATGGATACGATCATTGAGGCGCACACCGATACCGTAGACGGGCTGAAAAGCGACCTTGCACGGTATAAGGCAGACGCCGAAAAGCTCCCCGGAGTACAGGCGGAGCTTGAAAACCTGAAAGCCAAAGGCGACGATGGCTGGAAGGATAAGCACGACAAGATCAAAAAGGAATTTGACGACTACAAAAGAGAGCAGATGCAGAAGGAAACCAAGAGCGCGAAAGAATCCGCGTATCGGGAACTTTTGAAGTCTGTGGGTATCAGCGAAAAACGAATTGATTCGGTTTTGAAGGTCACCGATCTTTCTTCGATTGAATTGGAAGACGGCAAGATCAAGAATGCCGATGATTTGAAGAAGTCCATCAAGGAAGAGTGGGCAGATTTCGTTGTTACCACGAAACAGAAGGGCGCGGACACCAAAGACCCGCCCGCAAACAACGGCGGCGCTATGAGCCGGGACGACATCTTCAAAATCAGGGACGCGTCTGAACGGCAGGCAGCAATTGCCGCAAATCTCAATTTGTTCGGAAAGGAAGAATAAACATGGCAGCAAAGACCAATCTGACGATGACGAGCGACGTTCAGGTAACCGCTCGTGAAATCGATTTTGTAACCCGCTTTGCGCGGAACTGGCAGCACCTGCGCGACATTCTAGGCATTATGCGCCCCATCAAAAAGCAGCCGGGAACCGTCCTGAAATCCAAGACTGCAAGCGTGACGCTCGCGCAGAGCGTCGGCGAGGGCGAAGAGATCCCCTATTCCAAAGCGACTGTCATTGAAAAGGACTACGCCAACATCAACGTCGAGAAGTACGCAAAGGCTGTTTCCATCGAGGCGATCAAGGAATACGGCTATGACGTTGCCGTCGCAATGACCGACGAAGCTTTCCTGTATGAGCTGCAGACCAATGTCACCAATCGTTTCTACGATTATCTGAATACCGGCCTGCTGACCGTCAGCGAAACCAACTGGCAGCGCGCGCTTGCAATGGCGAAGGGCGCTGTTATCAACAAGTTCAAGCAGATGCACCGCACCGCGACCAACGTTGTTGGCTTCGTGAACGTGATGGATCTGTACGATTACCTCGGCGGCGCCGATATCACCATCCAGACTGAATTCGGCTTCCAGTACATCAAGAACTTCATGGGCTATAGCACCGTGTTCCTGCTGTCTGACGATGAGATCAAACGCGGTCGTGTTATTGCGACTCCGGTCGAGAACATTGTCCTGTACTACATTGACCCAGCTGACAGCGATTTCGCCCGTGCCGGTCTCGACTACAGAACCGACGGAGAAACCAACCTTGTCGGTTTCCATGTGCAGGGCAACTACTCCACTGCGGTCTCCGAGTCCTTTGCGATCATGGGCATGACCCTGTTCGCGGAGTATCAGGACGGCATTGCCGTTGCTGACATTGACGAGACCCCGTCGCTCGGCACGCTGACGGTTACCTCTGCGGCGGGCACGGCGACAGGTGACACGAAGATCACGGTAACGCCCGCGAAGGAAGCAAGCGGCAACGTCTACAAGTACAAGGTAGGCGATTCGGCTGAGACTGTCACCTACGGCCAGAACGTCAGAACGTGGCCGACGTGGGACGGCAAGTCCGATGTCACGGCAGCGACGGGCAAGAAGATCACAGTCGTTGAGGCTGACGCGACTTACAAAGCGCAGAAGGCTGGCAACGCAACGGTAACGGCAAAGTAAGGAGGCGGCAGCGCAATGCTAACCGAATTGTGCGGGGTTCTGCGGAACTGGTTTGAAACGGATCGGATCAGCGGAACGTACACAGTAGAAAACGGCAGCATTGCGCTGCCGTTCCTGCAAGAAGGGCAATTCTTCCGGATTGTAGGTTCCGTTTTTAATGACGGTGTGCACCAATACCCGGATTACGGGATGGCCGACGAGACCTTTGATGGCTCTGTCTGGCCGATGGCCGTCCCGTCCGCTGTCCTCGCCCTCGAAGCTGAGATCAGAGCATGGCAGGAGAAAAACGGGGACGCGGCAGCAAGCCCGTTTACCTCGGAAAGCTTCGGAGGCTATAGCTACTCGAAGGGATCGAGCGGAAGTGCCTCCGCGAATGGGGCTGTGACATGGCAGACGACGTTCAAATCGCGCATGAACCAGTGGAGGAAGATCTGATATGAGTTTACTTGATGATTTTGCCCGCCCGTGCGTGCTGCTCGAAAAAAGCCGGACGCCGGACGGAGCGGGCGGTTACGTCACGATATGGACGGACGGGGCGGAATTCGCAAATTACCAGATGCTCGATACGTCCATGGAGGCTCGCAGAGCGGAGAAGGAGGGCGTGACAAGCGTTTACTCGGTGCTTGTGCAAAAAGCCGTACCAATCGATTATAACGACTTCTTCCGCGACAAGACGACCGGCGAGACGTACCGCGTCACGTCCGAGCCAAAGGACAAGCAAACACCGAAGTCCGCAAGCTTCGATCTGAAATACTTCACTGCAGAAAAGAAAGCGCTGCCAACATGACGAAAGACAAAGCATTGCATGCGTGGTTCTCGCAATTTCTCACGGCATACCCCACATCAAGTGTCCCGGACGATGCCGTTTTTCCGTGGCTGACCTATGAGCTGATTACCGGCGCGTGGGACAGCGGGGAAATCGGCCTGACAGTGAATCTCTGGTACTACACAACGCAGGAAGCAGAACCAAACGCGAAAGCGCAGGAAATCTCGGACGCTATCGGCTTGGGCGGCGTGTTTGTGCCGTGTGACGACGGCGCAATCTGGATCAAGCGCGGATCTCCGTGGTGCCAGAACGTCCGGGACGATTCTGATGCAAATATCAAGCGGCGGTATTTGAACGTCACAATCGAATACATTACCGCGAACTGAAAGGACTGATTTCATGGCGAAATTTACAAAAATTCCGGCGGATACGTTTAAGCAGCTGCAAATCAATGCTGGCGTTGTTTTGAGCAAATTTACGCCTGCAACCGGAACGTTTGAACCGGAGAACCAGATCGGCGCAACTACCGGAGGCGTTACATTTTCCGCGACACCGACGTATTCTGACTACGGCTCGGATGTGGATAATTGCCCAAAGAACACAATGGAAATGAAGCGGATGGACGATGTCGAAGTGAAACTTTCCGGTACATATGTAACGGCTACGACTGCCTCCGCGAAATCTCTTATGGCGGCGGCTGACATCGACGGCACAGATACGACGAAGGTTGTTCCTCGGCGCGATCTTTCACCGACTGACTTTGCGGACATCTGGCTTGTGGGTGATTATTCCGACAAGAACGGTGCGACAAACGGTGGTTTCATTGCTATTCGTCTTATGAACGCGCTATCGACCGGCGGATTCCAGCTGAAAACCGCCGACAAGGGCAAGGGGCAGATGGCGTTTGAGTACACGGCGCACTATTCGATGTCAAAGCAGGACGTTGTGCCATATGAGGTTTATATCAAAGCCGGTACGGCTGAAACGTAAGGAGAAGAAAGTATGAAATTTTCGGAACTTAGCACTGATAGGGCGGCTGACGTTCTTTGCGAGGTCAGCGTGTGCGCGCTCAACATCCTGACCGATGATGAGCTGCGGGAGAGTCTGAAAGCACAGATCGACGCGGAGAAGCCGCAGACGGCGGGAGAACGGTACGCGATCGGTGCGCAGAAGATCGGTCAGTGGATTCCTCTGATTCTGAAAAAGCACCGGGAAGATACGCTTGGTATTCTGGCTGCGATCAACGAAACGACTGTTGAGGCGATCAAAAAGCAGAGCGTCCTAAAAACCATGTGGCAGATTCAGGAGATCGTCAAGGACAAGGATATGCAGAATTTTTTCAAATCGTGCGCGTCGGAGGCGAAAGCGTAACGCTTGCGCTTCTGGCAGCTCCAAAGATAAGCGCGGGAGGGCTGATTCGCCTTTTGCCGATTTTGGTAAAGCGGCAGCAGGAAGAATCAGCCTTCCGTATTTATACGGCGGAGTGTTTGCGCACAATGACGGAAAACACAGCAAAATTCGCGGGCGGCAGCTTTGTGCAGGCAAAATATTCCGATCTGATAGACCCGAAGCCGCAGGACAACCGAACCTGCGAAGAAATCACCGCCGAGGTTGTTAAGCGGTGCGGATTGGTGGTGAAGCATGAATCTATTTGAACTTTTTGTAAAAATCGGCGCGGACACGTCTGAAGCGGACAAGGGCATTGACGAAACCGGGAAGAAAACATCTGGGCTTGGCGAAAAAATAAAGAGCGGGCTTGCAACTGTC
>ERZ791923.1911-NODE-1911-length-20653-cov-16.999951_pt1 | contig 20653 bp, 17 predicted proteins | sample MGYA00510133_ERZ791923 | MGnify/ENA primary metagenome ERZ791923 (study PRJEB30046, sample SAMN00792106) | human gut metagenome | study: EMG produced TPA metagenomics assembly of the A metagenome-wide association study of gut microbiota in type 2... | reverse complement strand
TGGCACTTGCTTTTTGGTAGCAGGACTTCTCCTTTCGGAGCAAGGTTAACACCCTTAAACCTCACTTCGTTCGAAAAAACACCATACATCCTCGCTTCGCTCGAAGGAACTGCACTCCTTTCTGTCACTCCGTGACATCCTTCCTCTCCGAGGCAGGTCTCAAGAGGAATAAAGAAAAGATTTTTAATCTGATTTGTTTGAAACCTTTCTTAATCCTATCCCTACCATACGCCCTTCCCTTCCAGGGCAAGGTCAAGGGCCTATCTTGGCCTTTCGCTCTGCTAAACTCACGCAAAAAAGAAGGACCTTCGGTTGGGAAGATCCTTCTTTTTTATTTGATCCGCTGATGTTCAGGGATTATTTAATGTCGTACATACCGCTGACGCCTTCTCTGAGGTTGATCAGGATATTCTTTGTCTGGCTGTAGTGTTCGAGCATAACCTTGTGGGTTTCTCTGCCGATGCCGGACTGTTTGTAGCCGCCGAATGGTGCGCCTGCCGGGAGGTCGTTGTAGGTGTTGACCCACATACGTCCGGTGCGTACAGCACGTGCTACTTTCAGAGCGGTGTCGATGTTCTTGCTGAATACTGCGCCGCCGAGGCCGTATACGCTGTCGTTTGCCAGAGCAATGACTTCGTCAGCTGTCTTGAATTTCTGTACAACGACAACTGGTCCGAAGATTTCTTCCTGGCATACGCGGCAGTCATTGTTTCCTGCGATCAGGATAGTCGGTTTCATGAAGAAGCCTTTGTCGCAGCCGTTTTCGGTGTAGCGTTCGCCGCCGGTTACGAGGGTTGCGCCTTCTTCGAGGCCGATCTTGATGTAGCTGAGGACTTTATCCTGCTGTGCTTTGTAGATCTGAGCGCCCAGCTGGGTGGTCGGATCGGTCGGGTCGCCTACTTTGACGCCTTCGAAGGTTGCTTTCAGATGTTTGATGAATTCATCGAAAATGCCTTCCTGAACGAAGAGGCGGGAGCCTGCGCAGCATACCTGGCCCTGGTTGAAGAGGATGCCTTTGCATGCGCCGTCGACAGCCTGCTTCAGGTCAGCGTCGTCGAATACGATGTTTGCGGATTTGCCGCCGAGTTCCAGGGTGACTGGAATCAGCTTGTCGCATGCAGCCTGGTATACGCCGCGGCCGACTTCAGTGGAGCCGGTGAATGCGAGTTTGTCGATATCCGGATGATCGAGCAGCCACTGGCCGGATTTGGAACCCTTGCCGGTGACAACGTTCAGAACGCCCTTCGGGAGGACACCCTGGATCAGACGGACGAGTTCCATCAGGGACAGGGATGTATGGGAGGACGGTTTAATAACGATGGTGTTGCCTGCTGCCAGTGCAGGAGCGAGTTTCCAGCAAGCCATGGTGAACGGGAAGTTCCACGGAATGACCTGACCAACAACGCCGACTGGTTCATGGAGAATCAGGGACAGAGTGTTGTTGTCGAGCATGGTGGCAGAACCTTCCCAAGCTCTCAGGCATCCTGCGAAGTAACGGAAATGATCGGAACCCAGCGGAATATCTGCTGCTGTGGTTTCACGGATCGGCTTGCCGTTGTCCAGTGTTTCCACCAGTGCGAGATGATCGAGGTTTGCGTCGATGATATCAGCGATCTTCAGAAGAATGTTCTGTCTTTCGATTGGAGAAGTCTTGGACCATTCCGGAAGAGCTGCTCTTGCTGCCTTGACAGCTGCGTCTACGTCTTCCTTGGTTGCTTCTGCGAAATATGCGAGATGTTCCCCGTTAGCCGGGTTGTGTGCGTCAAATGCAGCTCCATCAGATGCGGGAACGAATTCACCGTTGATGAAAAGACCATACTGCTGCTGAATGCCTGCTTTTGCCATAAAATTACCTTCCTTTCGGTAAAATGCAGGATATTCCTGCCTTTCCTATAAGTGCTCCGCCGGTCATTTTACGATTGGACGGTGAACCGGAGAAGGAAATTTCTTCAGCCTTTCTATACGCGGAAATAAAACCTTTCATACTGTTCGATGGTCACTTTCCGTTTTTCTACGGCTATATTCATAGTATATCACCGGAAATAGAAATATTCAATACAATCGATATTTATTTCGATACATCTTTTAGGAGTTTTTGTCAAAGAATGATGACATTTATTTATGAATACACAAATAAGTGTCTATCCCAATAAAAAAAGAAGCCCCGAAGAGCTTCTTTTTCGTTTTTCTTATACCCTTGATTAGAAGGAGTAGTTGAGGGATACGGATGCGAGATCGTCGTAATCGGTATCTGTATCGGTCTTAACGTCGAATGCGTATTCGCCATGGAGACGGATGTTCTTAGCGAGTACGACATCGCCGGTTGCGAGCCAGTACTTAGCAACCTTAGCACCGTCATTGACGAGGGATGCCGGGGAAACGTTGTAGGTGGTTCCATCAAGGAAGGAGCCCTTTTCAGCGCGGACATACTGTCCAGCCAGCTGGAAGGTGCCTGGTTTCTTCAGATCAACGGAGCCATAGCCAAGGCCTGCGGTCCAGGTTTCCGGATCTCCATCATACTTGGTGTTCTGGTAGAAATCACCGAATACGCGGAAATCATCAACAACATTCAGTGTCAGACCAGCGCCCCAGATACGAGCATCTGCGTCATCATGGCCATCGATGTATTCAGCATCGTAAGCTACTTTGCCAGCTGCGCCGTACAGACGAGCGAAGCCTGCTTCTCTGTTGTTGATTCCATCGCTTTCAGTTGCTGTTCCGAGAACACCGACATTGAAGCGGCCATAGCCGAGGTCGAGAGCGAGTTTTTCGCCGCCGATGGTAGCGATAGCGCCTTTAAATTCATCATCATACTGTAAACCGGTCTGGCCGAGGAAGAGGTCGATCTTGCCGATGTTTACAGAAGCTTTGTCGCCGAAATCATGGTGAACAATCAGCTGATCAAGGTAAGCCGGATCTTCATTGGTGCTCTTGAAGTTCATGTCGTAGCGGAGACGTCCAAGAACGTAGGTGCTGTCATTGACCTGGCCCTTGATGTTGACCTGCATACGGCCATCCCACTTATCAGCAGCTTTGCCATTGTCGCCATAGCTCTGGTTGTAACGCATACGGCCGTTGCCGGAGAAGGAAAGGTTTCCGACTTTCTTTTCGAGGTTAGCAACGCGAACGCCCAGGTTTGCGAGTTCGTCAGCATATTCGCCAGCGAGTTTGTCGAGGGTTGCTCTCTGTTCAGCGTTCAGCTGATCTTCTTTAGCGAGCATACGAGCGATGATCTGAGCCATTTCATAACGGGTGATGTTTCTTTCGCCCTTGAATGTGCCATCCGGATAGCCTTCTACGACACCCTGGTCGGAGAGGTCTACGACTGCCTGGTAAGCCCAGTCGGACGGTGTTACATCAGAGAACGGGTTTGCAGCGTATGCGGATACGCCAGCTGTGAGTGCTGCTACAGCAGCGAGTGCGAGAATCTTTTTCATGTTCTTCGCTCCTTAAAAGAAATATAAGAAATAAGGTATGTCTCTTATAAGGAAGTAAAGAAGCCCGCGAGTGGCCGAGTTTCCTCTGCGCTGTCTTTTCCTTCCCACCATATGTGAGACAACATATAGTATTTTTTAAAGATACTACAAAATATTTACTCATGCAAACAAATTTGACATCTTTGTTCAGTTGACCATAGGTCACTACTGTGAAACGTCCGAAAGTACCGGTAAATTCTGCTTGTTCAAGAAATTTTCTTTAACATGCATTAAGGCGTTGGTCAGTCTTACAATATTCATAATATGTCTAATATTTTTTATATTTTTACAATTATTTTCTATTTCACATATAACAGGAAGAAATAAGTTTCTCCTGCATTTCTGATTCAGGGCAGTAGAGGCAAAAATGATGCATTTTTTGAGAACAGAATGTTAGATTTTTCGATAAGGAAAGAAGCCCCTGCGAAGGAGGCTTCTTTTCTAAATTTTATGTATTTCCAATTCTGAATTTCTTTTAGAATACGTAGTTGAGGGAGAGTGTCCATGCGTCTTCGTCGGCCGCGGAGTGGTCTCCTCCGTTTGTCCTGACGTCGAAGGCGTATTCGCCGTGGAGGTAGACGTTCTTCTGGAGGGTGACGTCAGCGATGGCGTTCCAGTATTTCACGCGATCAGCGTTTGTGCCAGAGTCGGTGAGGTAAGAGAGGACGTTTGTCTGATAGCCGGTGCCACCGAAGTAAATGCCCTGATCGACGCTGTTGTATGCTACGTCAGCGGCGAAGGAGCCCGGTTTCTTCACGTTCAGCTTGCCATAGCCAAGGCCTGCATTCCATGCGGTGTCATAACCGTTCTTCCTGTTTGTATCCTTCCAGTATTCGCCGAATACGCGGAAATCTCCGACAGGAATCGTAAGGCCAGCGCCTGCGATTTCATAACCGGCGAAGGTGTCTGCCTTCTTGTCTCCGGTGAATTTCAAATAGTTCAGGTTCAGCTTGGCAGCGGAGAAGTCGAAGTCACCTTTGGCAAAGAATGCATCCTGATCTTTTACACCATCGGTGTAATCGGACTTATTGAAGCGGCCATAGCCGGCAGTCAGATTGACGCGGCCCTGATGGAACATAGCCTGAGCTCCGTCATAGCCGTATGGGAAGCCGTAGAGCCAGCCGCTCTGGTCGCCGATGACAACCGGCTGACGGCCCAGTCTGACTGTGACAGCATCGCCGAAGTCATGATTGACGAAGAGCTGATCGAAAATGACATTCGTATCATCGCTCGTCTTGAAATTCATTTCTGCATCAAGGCGGCCCTGTACGTAGGTAGAATCATTGACCTGTCCTTTTACATTCAGGCGGATACGGCCGTCCCACTTATCAGCGGCGCCTGCGTCCTTGTTCTGGTAACGCATACGGCCATCGCCGGAGAAGGAAAGGTTTCCTACCTTCTTTTCAAGATTGGAAACACGGACACCCAGATTGGCGAGTTCGTCAGCATATTCGCCAGCGAGTTTGTCGAGGGTTGTGCGCTGCTCTGCATTCAGCTGATCTTCTTTAGCGAGCATACGAGCGATGATCTGAGCCATTTCGTAACGAGTGATGTTTCTTTCGCCCTTGAAGGTGCCATCCGGATAGCCTTCAACAACGCCCTGTTCGGAGAGGTCTACCACTGCCTGGTAAGCCCAGTCGGACGGGTTAACATCGGAAAAAGGATTTGCAGCGTATGCAGATACGCCAGCTGTGAGTGCTGCCATGGCAGCGAGTGCGAGAATTTTTTTCGTATTCCTGCTCCTTAAAAAATGAATGTTCTTGAAACGGAGTCATGAAGCAGGGGAATGGCCTCCGTATTCACCGCGCTTCGCTCTTCCATGCCATACGCAGGGCGTATGTTCTGCATTCAGAATACTATAAAATTTTTACATATGCAATCCTGTCCAATCTGTCATTTGAATACCTTCCCGAGATTTTCCTGTTCCCGGGAGGATACCATCTTCCAGGCCCATTTCTGCGCAGAACCCCCTTTTAAATGAAAATCCACTCTTCAAAAGGCTGTCTTAAAGCATCAATTTTAAGAAAAATCACGAGTTCAGACTTCCTCCATGAAGATGAATTTTCCTAAAATCACTTTAAAGGCCCTTTTTAGCCTCGACCTGCCATTTGAGGCATAGTTTAGTTACACCCCCTGTTTTTTGCCTAAAGGGAAAAAACAAAGCAGAATTTGATGGATTTTACTCTGTTAAAAGAGTGAAATAATGATGAGTAAATCAGCATGCTTCCTGTATTTCTCATCGAATGAAATCATTGCTTTTCCTGCTTTTACGGCCGGAAGTGCTGAAGTTGCTGCCAGGATCCATGGTCCGGTGTTTCCATGTCAGAAAATAAAAAAAGGAAACCTCTTTTGAGGTTTCCTTTCTTTGATTCCAGTTTCTTGGAGAAGAAATTAGAACTTGTAGTTGAGGGATACAGTCCAAGCATCCTGTGTCTTGTCGCTTAATGCACCTTCTGTATCAACGTCGAATGCGTATTCACCGTGCAGGTAAACGTTCTTCTGCAGGGTTACGTCAGCGATTGCATTCCAGAATGTAACCTTGTCAGCTTTGTACTTGGAGCTGGTCAGGTAGGACAGAACGTTGGTCTGGAGGCCAGTGCCGCCGAAGTAAACAGCCTGTTCAACATTGTTGTAAGCTACATCGATAGCGAAGGAACCTGGTTTCTTCAGGTTCAGTTTGCCATAGCCGATACCTGCGTTCCAAGCGGTATCGTTGTCGTCAGCTGTGGTGTTCTTCCAGTATTCACCGAATACGCGGAAGTCGGAAACCGGAACAACGAGGTTAGCGCCAATCAGTTCATTGCCAGCAAAATCAGTTGTGTTCTTTTCGCCTACAGCTTTGATGTAGTCAACGCCGACGTTAGCAACGTTCAGGTCGAATGCGCCGCGAGCGTAGAATGCATCAGCGTCAGTAATTGCTGTTCCGTAATCAGAGGTATTGAAGCGGCCATAGCCAGCGGTCAGGTTTACTTTGTCGCCTGCATGGATTGTTGCTTCAGCGCCATCTACGCCGTAGGAATCGCCATACAGCCAGCCGCCCTGGTCACCGAAAGCGACCGGAATACGGCCGAGGCGAACGGTTGCAGCTTTGCCAAAGTCATGGTTTGCAAACAGCTGATCAAACTGTACATCAGAATCATCTTTACTTTCTTTGAAGTCCATGGTTGCGTTCAGGCGGCCCTGTACGTAAGTGGAGTCATTGACCTGACCCTTTACGTTGATTCTCATACGGCCGTTCCAGCCATCAGCTGCATCAACAGCTTTGTCCTGATAACGCATACGAGCATCGCCGGACCAGTACAGGTTGCCAACTTTCTTTTCGAGGTTGGAAACACGAACGCCCAGGTTTGCGAGTTCGTCAGCGTATTCGCCAGCGAGTTTGTCCAGGGTTGCTCTCTGTTCAGCGTTCAGCTGATCTTCTTTAGCGAGCATACGAGCGATGATCTGAGCCATTTCATAACGGGTGATGTTTCTTTCGCCTTTGAAGGTGCCATCCGGATAGCCTTCAACGACGCCCTGTTCGGACAGGTCTACTACTGCCTGGTAAGCCCAGTCGGATGGGGTTACATCAGAGAAAGGATTTGCAGCGTATGCGGATACGCCAGCGGTGAGTGCTGCTACAGCAGCGAGTGCGAGAATTTTTTTCATGTTCTTCGCTCCTTATAAAGAAAAATGTGGAATGTCTTCCTTTTTCCCTAAGAGCTTGGATGAAAAACGTGGCTCGAGTGACCGTGTTTCCTCTGCGTGTTTTTCTTCTTCGATCTTAAGTGACATGAATCGGAAGACTTGTTTCATGTCTAGGTTGAGAGTAACACATGAGAAAAGTTAAATCAAGTTTAAACAAATCCTCTCATTCCCTTAAAGCTTCCATTTTTGAGTGAAATCTCCTAATTTTAAATTATGCAAATGATTCGCGTTTACCGCCATATGACCGAAAGTCAGCAGATTTTCCATTCACATTTCGGCACATTTTGTCAGATTGTCCACCTATATTCTTCTTTTGCAGCTTATAAAGAACTTCTATAAATACGATAATCTGTTTCTATACTTTCTGCAAACATTTCCCACTAAAAAGAGACCTCCCGAAGGAAGTCTCTTTTAATTTCACTGCTGCCAGGTTCTGTATTAGAACTTGTAGTTGAGGGATACGGTCCAAGCATCCTTATCATTCATATCAGCGTTATCAGCGCTAACGTCGAATGCATATTCACCATGGAGGAATACGTTCTTCTGGAGGGTTACATCAGCCATTGCATTCCAGAATGTTACGTTGGTTGCATCATGCTTTGTCAGATACTTCAGAGCATCAGTCTGGAGGCCTGTGCCGCCGAAGTATACGCCTTCGTCAACATCGTTGTAAGCTACATCGATAGCGAAGGAGCCCGGTTTCTTCAGGTTCAGTTTGCCATAGCCGATACCTGCGTTCCAAGCAGTATCATTGCCGTTTTCATAGGTGGTGTTCTTCCAGTATTCACCGAATACGCGGAAGTCCTGAACCGGAATGGTCAGGTTTGCGCCCATCAGTTCATAGCCGGCAGCTGTATCAGCTTCCTTGTCACCTGTGAACTTAATGTAGTCAACGCCGAGTTTAGCAACGTTCAGGTCAGCTGCGCCGCGTGCATAGAATGCATCCTGATCTTCAACGCCTTCATCATAGTCAGAGGTGTTGAAGCGGCCATAGCCAGCGGTTACGTCAACTTTTTCACCGAGGTGGAATGCTGCTTCAGCGCCGTCTACGCCGTAGGAATCGCCATACAGCCAGCCGCCCTGGTCACCGAAAGCGACCGGAATACGGCCGAGGCGAACGGTTGCAGCTTTGCCAAAGTCATGGTTTGCAAACAGCTGATCAAACTGTACATCAGAATCATCTTTACTTTCTTTGAAGTCCATGGTTGCGTTCAGGCGGCCCTGTACGTAAGTGGAGTCATTGACCTGACCCTTTACGTTGATTCTCATACGGCCGTTCCAGCCATCAGCTGCATCAACAGCTTTGTCCTGATAACGCATACGAGCATCGCCGGACCAGTACAGGTTGCCAACTTTCTTTTCGAGGTTGGAAACACGAACGCCCAGGTTTGCGAGTTCGTCAGCGTATTCGCCAGCGAGTTTGTCCAGGGTTGCTCTCTGTTCAGCGTTCAGCTGATCTTCTTTAGCGAGCATGCGGGCAATGATCTGAGCCATTTCATAACGGGTGATGTTTCTTTCGCCCTTGAAGGTGCCATCCGGATAGCCTTCAACGACGCCCTGTTCGGACAGGTCTTCAACTGCCTGATAAGCCCAGTCGTTCGGGGTTACATCAGAGAATGGATTTGCAGCGTATGCAGATACGCCAGCTGTGAGTGCTGCTACTGCAGCAATTGCGAGAACCTTTTTCATGTTTCATCGCTCCTTTAATAGAAAATATAGAGAATTATGCGTGCCTCTATTTTTCCTCGGAGGAGCTCCGACTAGGACCTTGCGCGAGTGACCGTGTTTCCTCTGCTGTCTTTCATCTTTGCTTTTCCAAGGGACATGACCTTGAGGCTTCCTTCATGTCTGTGGTTAGTTTAACACGGACGCAAAGTTAAATCAAGTTTAAACTATTGATAAACCTTTATGATATGCATGAGACTTTTGGTTATTTGTAAAACATTCGACAGAATCAGTTTTATACTGAGTTATCACAATCATTCCCATTAACTCCCGCATGACCGACTATAAGTCATTTCAGACATTTTTATATTTTTGACTATCAGTCATATATGAGCGGCGCGCCGGCCTTGAGAGAATATAGATAAGTTTTATGAACTCATGGGTGTCGATATCGAAATAAAAGAAGGACTGTCAAAATGCGCAGGCATTTCGACAGTCCTTAGTGAGAGTTATTTGATTGAGAGAATTAGAACCATACAACCTCGCTGCGCTCGAAGGAAATGAACCTCCTCAGGCGACTCCGTCGCCAGCTCCCCCTACGGGGCGAGCTCTGACCCCCTTAAACCGAACTTCGTTCGAGAAAAGGAAAAAGCAACATTTTAGCGGATTTCTACAGCTCCTTTTGCCTATATATTCCTTTATCCTTATTTCCTCAGTCGATGATCTCGAATTCTGCTTTGCTGCCTTTTTCGGCGGGTGTGATGCGCAGTCGTGCGTCTATGCGTTCTTCGAGTTCTGGGACGTGGGAGATGATGCCTACCATGCGGCCTGTGTTCTGGAGGTCGATGAGTGTATTCATGGCGCTGTTCAGGGAGTCGGGGTCGAGGGTACCGAAGCCTTCGTCGATGAACATGGTATCAAGACGGACGCCGCCCTGTCTGGACTGGACGACGTCAGCAAGGCCAAGGGCCAGGGAGAGGGATGCCAGGAAGGTTTCGCCGCCGGAAAGTGTATTGGCCGGGCGGGAACGTCCTGTGAAGCTGTCGGAGACTTCAAGCGACAGTCCGCCCTTCCCCAGTCCGCTTTCGTCTGTCATGCGGTGGAGGGAGTATCTCCTCCTGCTCATGGAGAGAAGACGGAGGTTCGCAGCATTGGCTACGTCGTCAAGGAGTGTGCCAAGGACGTATCTTTCCAGGGTGATCCTTGTCTTCTTTCCGCTTGTGAGGTCATAAAGGCCTCTTATAAGGCCTTCCTCCTTGCGGAGGTCTTCCAGTTCCTTCTCGATGGCTCTGGCGTCTGAAACGGCCTTTTGGAGTGTTTCTGTGCGTTCCTTGAGAGCGGCTGCCCTTTCGGAGGCTTTTTTGAGCTGATCCTGCAGTGCTTTGGATTTTTCATTCAGCGCCAGCATGTCAGGACGCTCCTTCCCTGCAGTCTCCTGCTCTTCTGCTTTGATCCGTTCTTCTGTGCTCTTTCTGTCTGCGCGGTACTGTTCCAGTGTCTTACGGACGCTTTCTTCCGTGTCCTTCTTCTTGTACCATTCCTTGCATTCGTCGAGACTCTGGAAGCCGGCCTTATCGGAAGCTTCCTTCAGGACGGATTCTGTTTCCCTGTATTTCTTCACGAGCTCTTCTCTGCGCTCTTCGGCATTCCTGCATGCGGCCTGGCTGGCAGAGAGGTCGGCTCCTGCTTTCCTCAGCTGGGCGGCCGCCGTTTCCTTGTCCTGTTCCCACTTCCTGATATCCGTCAGAAGGCGCGTGCTTTCCATTTCAAGAAATTTAGGATCCCTGTATGCTTCAGGAATTTCCTCCAGCGTCTTCATCTGGGCATCGGCTTTCGCGTGATCGCTCACGGCTTTCGCATAGGCTCCTGTGCTGTGCTTTTCTTTGGCATCATTGGCTCTGTCATAAGCAGCTGATGCTCTTTCATATTCCTTCTGCGCACGTTCGACATCTTCTGCCTTTGCTACATAATCTCCGCCGCGGGCCGGGGCCGGATGATGGATGGCACCGCAGACGGGGCATGGCACGCCGTCTTCGAGTCCTTCCGCCAGAAGGAATGCCTGTCCGTCGATATAGGATTTCCTGACAGCATCTGCCTTTTCCTTCTGCGCATCCCTTGCCTTCCTTGCCGCTTCGGCAGAAGCCTGGAGGCGCTTCGTTTCCTCTTCTGCTCTGGATAATGCGTTTTGTGCGTTTTTAAGCGCCTGGACGGCTGCCCCGTACAACTTTGCCTTGGGCACCAGGTCCTGCATTTTAAGGGCTGTTTTACGCTCTTCTTCGCGTTTTTCTTTCATGGCGTCCAGCTCCTGGATGCGTTTTTCAAGCGTTTCATTCAGCCTTGCATACGTTTCCATATCCGCTTTGGCTGTCTTGAGTTTCTGTGCCTCCTGCCTGCCTTCCCGGGTGATGCCATCCAGCTGGTCGAAGTAAGGCGCAAGCTCCCGTGCGCTCCGGATCAGGGAAAGGGATGCTTCCATTTCCTTCATGCGTCCTTCTTCATTCTTGAGGGCTGCATCCTGCTTCAATGCTTTATCAAGCTCGGTGAAATGGCCCATCAGGGCAGTTTTCTTCTGGTAGACTTCACGGAATTCATTGCTTTCCTTTTCCTGCTTCCGGGTCGTCTCCACCGCCTCCTGCAGTGATTTCTCCGCTTCTTCCACGATCGAGGCGAGCTGCTTTTCGTCTGCGGCGCCGGCGGTGCTGAGAATCTGGTCTTCTCTTGTCTGCTTTTCCATTTTCTCACGGACTTTTGCATCGAGCCTGTCTTTCAGCCTGTCCTTGAATTCCGAAAAACGCTGTGTCTTGAAGAGCTGCTTCAGGATGGCTTCTCTTTCATCGGCCTTTGCCACGAGGAGTTTTCTGAAATCGCCCTGCGGAAGGAGGATGACCTGGCAGAACTGGTCGGCATTGAGCCCGATGAGTTTCCCTGCGGCTTCTTCAATGCCTGTGCGCAATGTATTGATTTCCTTGCCGTCTTCCAGTTCGGAAAGGGACGCCTGCATGGCAGCCAGTGTCTGTCCGCTGCCGCGTTTCTTATCAACCATCTGCGCCGGGCTTCTCGTTGCGCGGTATGTCTTATCCCCCAGCATGAAATCGAAAATGACTTCTGTCCTTTCCGAGGAGTCGGCATAGTCGCTTCTCATTTTCTCGCCTGTCCGGTCGCCGCTTGTCTTGCCGTAAAGGGCATAGCACATGGCATCCAGGATCGTCGTCTTCCCGGCTCCGGTCGGGCCGCAGATCAGGAAGAGATGGCGTCCCTGCAGTTTTTCGAAGTCGATGACGGTCTCGCCCGCATAGGGACCGAAGGCACGCATCGTCAGTTTCAAAGGTTTCATTTTGCGTTTTCCTTCCTGTATACCTCTTCCCAGACTTCCTGAGAAAGCTTTTCTTCTTCTTCTGTCAGTTCCTGCTCACGGAAATGGCTGACGAAGGCGCGGAAAATGTCTTCGTCGCTCATGGATTCGAGGCGGATCCTTCTTTCACCGTCATCGTCCTTGTATCCCATGTCCTGCTCGACGCCAAGGGCATTCGGGTACTTCTCGCGAAGCTTTGGCATGGCGTCGATGACAGGTTCGGAGTCGGTCAATACGATCTGCAGGTAGTCTTCCGAGCCTTCCTTAGCCATGATGTCTGCAAAAAAACCCTGGATTTCGCGTACCTGATGGAGGGGCAGCATTTCGCGGAACGTGGTGGAAACATTTCCTTCTCCGTCAATCGTCCCTACGATGATGCCCTTCTTCTGACGCACTTCGTCGAAGGAGTAGCGCATGAGGCTTCCGCTGTACTGGATCTTCTCGGAATCCCTCTTCGTCTTCTGCGGACGGTGGAGGTGGCCGAGTGCGGTGTAGTCGTAAGGCGCAAAGACTTCATCAGGAATCTGGTCGTAGCCGCCAATCGAGATCGGTCTTTCCGATTCCGATGACATGCCGCCTGCTGCATAGACGTGGGCAAGGGCGATTTTCCTCATGCCTTCTCCTTCATCAGGAAGGAGGGAGAGCATGCGGGAGGAAAGAATTTTTTCTGCCTCTTCGTACGTCTTCACCTTTTCCGCCTCTTCCATGCCGAGCTTGTTTATCATGACGCGCACGCGGGCGGGTTCGGAATACGGCATCGGAAGGAATGCGACGGGACCCCATTCATCCTTCAGGATGACGGGAGAGAGCCTGTCGAGCGGCCCGAAGATGTAGAGCCCCTGCGAGCGGAGAAGACGGCTTGCCACGGCGAGGCGCTCGGCGCTGTCGTGGTTCCCGCTGATGACGATGAAGGGAATCCCTCTCTTTCCGACGATTTCCTCAGTCATGCGGTCAAAGAGCTCGACGGCATCTTCCGGAGGAAATGAGCGGTCATAGACGTCCCCGGCCAGAAGGATCACGTCCGGCTTTTCTTCGTCGACGATGGGCAGGAAACGGTTTTCCAGGAGCCATGCCTGATCTTCTGTCATAGAGTGTTCCTTCAGAAGCTTCCCCAGGTGCCAGTCGGCTGTGTGAATGAATTTCATGCGTCCTCCTTCCGAAGGCTTCTCAAAAGCGCGATTTCACGCTTGTAGCCTTCCAGATCATTCGGTGTTTCAAGGTAGAAGGGAAGATTTCTGAGAAGCGGATGATTGATGATCCTTTCCATCCCTTCGAGACCGATTGTCCCTTCGCCGATTTTTTCATGGCGGTCCTTGTGGCTTCCTATCGGATTCTTGTCGTCATTCAGGTGAATAGCCTTCAGGCGGGAAAGCCCGATGACTTCATCGAAATGGGCGAGAACGCCGTCGGTATCTCCTGCGATGTCGTAGCCGCCGTCATAGACGTGGCAGGTATCAAGGCACACGCCCATGCGGTCCTTGCGCTCAACCTTGTCGATAATCGCGGCCAGCTCCTCAAACGTGCGTCCGACTTCCGTCCCCTTCCCTGCCATCGTTTCAAGCAGGACAAATGGCGGCAGCTCTTCCTGATCCATGGCGTAATTCAGCATGTCTGCAATCATGGGAATCGCAACTTCTGCGCCCTGCTTCAGGTGGGAGCCCGGATGGAAATTGTAAAGGCAGTTCGGCAGGTGCGCCGCTTTGGCCAGGTCCTCACGAAGCGCCGTGCGGGCAAACTCACGCACCGACTCCTTCGTCGAGCAGCCGTTCATCGTGTAAGCCCCATGGCAGAGAATCGGCCCGAAATCATGCTCCTGCATCCACGCCTTCAAAGCCAGCGCATCCGCTTCCTTCACAGGAGCAGACTGGCTTCCGCGCGGGTTTCGCGGGAAGAACTGAAACGTATTTCCGCCGATCGAAGTGGCTGTCTTCCCCATGGAAAGATACCCGCCCGTGACGGATAAATGGCATCCAAGTATAAACATAAAGTCCTTCTTTCTATTTAAATCCATTCCAATACTCAATTCCCTTTCATTATAGCATGAGGAAATTTTTGGACGGAGGGAGGGGGGAAGATGGAAAGCGTGAGAAAAGATGGGAAAACCGGACAACCAGCCTGCGGCTGAGAAAAACATGATAAAACCATACAAGGAGGAAAAACCATACGACCTCGCGCTGCTCGATAGAAGACCGGACGACCTCGCTTCGCTCGTGGAGATGAACCTCCTCAGGCGCATGCGCGCCAGCTCCCCCTACGGGGCGAGCTCTGACACCCTTAAACCGAACTTCGTTCGATGAAAACCATACAACCTCGCTGCGCTCGGGAACTGCACTCCTTTCTATCACTTCGTGAGCGTATGCGTCATCCTTGTTCCGAGGCAGGTTTTTTCGATTCTGATGAATATTATTGAACGAACACCTTACCGTTTTCATTTACGGTTCGTATTTAAATCACTACTGATAACATAGGTAAGCGCCGGTGCGGAAGGTTTTGACCTGCCCCAGCGGGGAAGAATGCCTTTGACCTTGCTCCGTCAGGAGAAGGGGGACCACTTTTGTGGTGGATGAGATGTAGTTCCTCAGCCGCAGGCTGGTTGTGAAGGTTTTTAAAGAATGCATTTTCTAAAGTTTCCGGAGAAAGGGGTGTAGTATTCATTGATTTTTATAAAAAGGTTCCACGAGCGAAGCGAGGTTTGCTTGTTTTCCAAGTTCGCGCTCCGTCGCGGTTGTACGGTTTCTTTATAAGAGCTCTCTTTTATAGATGCTTTTTTAAAATAAAGCGTACCTTGGCATTTCCTGCGCTGCGGCGAAGGCGTACCTTGGCTTTTTCGCTGATGGCGAGCGCACCAAAAAACAGGATGCATGAATGGATCATGCATCCTGTCTGTATTTCCGCTATAACTTATCCTAAGAAGCCTCTGAGTTTCTGGGCTGCCATGACTCTCTGGAGTGCGAGCATGTAGGAGGCGAGGCGGTAGGTGACGTGGTATTTTTCTTTGAGGGCGTAGACGTCTTCGTATGCTTCTCTCATCTTTTTCTGGAGACGGGCGTTGTATTCGTCTTCGGTCCAGTAGTAGCCTGTGCGGTTCTGGACCCATTCGAAGTAGGAGCCTACGACGCCGCCGACGTTGCTCATGACGTCCGGGAGGACTTCGATGCCGTGTTCTTCGAAGTATTTGTCTGCTGTTTCATCGGTCGGGCCGTTTGCGCCTTCGAGGATGAGTTTTGCTTTTACTTTTTCCATGGTGGATGCGTTCAGCTGGTTTTCCATAGCTGCTGCGAAGATGACGTCGACGTCCTGGGCGAAGAGTTCGCTGTCAGGGATGAAGGATGCGCCTTCTTCTGTGTAGCCTTTGAGGGATCTGCCGTGGCTGTTGGCATAAACGTACATGGCTTCGATGTCGAGGCCATTCGGGTTCTTCCATGTGCCATTGATATCGCCTACAGCGATGATCTTGACGCCTTCTTTATGCATGAGGAGGGAGCCTACGGAGCCAACGTTGCCGAAGCCCTGTACGACCATGGTGAGGTCTTTCATTTCTCTATGGTTCTTTTCGCACCAGGTCTCGAGTGTGAAGAGAAGGCCGCGGCCGGTAGCTTCGTTTCTGCCGAGGGATCCGCCGACTTCGAGTGGTTTGCCTGTGACGACGCCTGGCTGCCATTTGCCGGAGAGGGCTGCGTATTCGTCAGCGATCCATGCCATGATCTGGCCGTTGGTATTGACGTCTGGTGCCGGTACGTCCTGGTCTGGTCCGATGATCGGATAAATGCGGCGTACGTACATGCGTGTCAGTCTTTCGAGTTCACGCTTCGACAGTTTATGCGGGTCGACTTTGATGCCGCCTTTAGCACCGCCGTAAGGAATGTTGCCGATGGCGTTCTTGATTGTCATCCATGCAGCAAGGGCTTTAACTTCGTTTTCATCGGACTGCGGATGGAAACGGATGCCGCCTTTTGCTGCGCCGCGTGCGGTGGAGTGCTGTACGCGGTAGCCGGAGAATACTTCTACATGGCCGTCATCCATGGTGACCGGGATGCTGACTGTCAGCTCGCGTTCCGGATAACGGACGAATTCATAATCATTTCTCGGGCAGCCGAGTACTTCTGCTGCCTTATCCAATACATGAAGCATATTTTCATACGGATTGTAACCTGCCATGATCAAGCCTCCAAGAAGAAATGGGATACGAATTCCAATAAGTGGACTCTATATCCTGAAACTTATGGCTTTACTATACCACCTTTCTTCCTGTTTGAGAAGATAATTGCATACATAAATGAGTATTCAGCATAGGTTATATTTTAAGTCATGCTTTATTTGCCAAACAAATGAAGAGGGGAAATGGGGATTAAAACCGTACGATCTCGCTTCGCTCGTGGTAATCAACCCTATCCACCGCGAAAGGAATATGCTTTACTTATTACTGCACCCCTTTCGGCGCATGCGCGCCACTTCCCCCGAAGGAGGCAGCTTCGCAGAGAATAAAGAAAAGATTTTAAATCTGATTTGTTTTTGCCCTTTCGTACCCCATCCCCTACCATACTCCCTTCCCCGTCTGGGAAGGCGAGTTTAATGCACTCCACCCGAGGAGAAGCTGGATTTTGCTAATTACTGTTCCCCATTTCCTGCATCAAAAAACGGCGCCGAAGCACCGTTGATGATTTTATTTCCCTTATCCTTTTACATCAGGCCTTTGACCAATACGAAGAGGATGAGGAGCGGGAGTACGTAGCAGAAGTAGGGACGGATCCAGCGGGGCATTTTCATGCCTGTGCCGGTGTTGACTTCTTCTAAGTACTTGTCAAAGCCCCAGCCGTACTTGGATACGCAGAAGAGGGCGAAGATGATGGAGCCGAGCGGAAGGATAAGGCCGCTGACGAGGAAGTCTTCCATGTCGAGGATGCCTTTTCCTGCGATCTGCACGTCGGACCATACGTTGAAGCCGAGTGCACAGGGAATGCTGCCCAGGAATACGAAGGGCAGAAGGATGAGGACTGTCTTCTTTCTGCTCCAGCCGAAGTCGTCCATGCAGTTGCCGATGAGGCTTTCGAAGACGGCGGTGACGGTGGAGAAGCTGGCGAATGTCATGAAGACGAAGAAGAGGGATCCCCAGAATTGTCCGAAGGACATGTTGATGAATACGTTTGGCAGTGTAACGAAGATGAGGGACGGGCCTTCGGATGGTTCTACGCCGAATGCAGAGCATGCCGGGAAGATGATGAGGCCTGCCATCAGGGCTACGAATGTGTCAAGCGCGGTGATTCTGACTGCTTCGCCGCCCAGGGTGTTGTTGCGGCTCATGTAGCTGGCGAAGATTTCCATGGAGCCCTGGCCGACGGAGAGTGTGAAGAATGCCTGGTTCATGGCAGCAGCTGCCACGTTTCCAATGCCTGCTTCGACGGCGCGGTTCCAGTCAGGAAGAAGGTAGAATTCGACGCCTTTGGCGCTTCCCGGAAGGAGAAGGCTGTTTACGGCGAGGATAACGATGAGGCCCAGGAGGCCGAGCATCATGACTTTCGTGACTTTTTCAAGGCTCTTGGCAACGCCGCCTGCGCAGACGGCAAAGCCGACGAGGACGTTCAGGCCCATGAAGAATATGAGTTCATAAGGATCAGCGACCATGGCATCGAAGGTGGCTGCAACTTTCTCAGGCCCCATGCCATTGAAGGATCCGTTTAGGAATTTCCAGAAGTAGTCGACCATCCAGCCGGATACGACGGTGTAGTAAATCATGAGGACGAAGCTGCCCAGAAGGCAGATCCACCCGTGCCAGTGCCATTTGCTGCCTTTCGGCTCCAGTGTCTTGAAGCCCATCATGGCGCTCTTGTGGCTGGCGCGTCCGACGGCCAATTCCATCGTGACGACAGGTATCCCCAGTATTAAAAGGAATAACAGGTAAAACAATACGAACACGGCCCCGCCGTACTCCCCGGTGATGTACGGGAATTTCCATACGTTCCCGATACCGATGGCGCATCCGGCGCTGACCAGAATAAATCCCAGGCGGGATTTGAAACTGTCTCTTCCTTCCATTCTTCTTTCCTCCATTTTATCTTTTCCGGATTTCCCGGTCCGCTTTGCCGCAAAAGCTTCCCGCGGAAAGGAAGCTTACATAAGGCCTCTGATCAGGATGACCAGGATCAGAAGCGGCAGGATGAACTGGAAATATGGTTTGATCCAGAGCGGCATTTTCAGTCCGCTGCCTTTATTGACTTCGGCGATGTAGTTGTCAAAGCCCCATCCGAATTTCGTCACGCAGAAGAGCAGGTAGACGAGCGCGCCGCCCGGAAGGAGCAAGTTGCTGACGATGAAGTCTTCGCTGTCCAGGACGTCTCTGGCTCCGATGATGTGGACGTCGCTCCAGATGTTGTATCCCAGTACGCAGGGGATGGACAGAACGAATACAATGACAAGGTTCACGAGGACGGCTTTCTTTCTTGACCATCCGAAGTTGTCTCTCGCGCATGCAATGAGGTTTTCAAAGACCGCGGTGACGGTGGAGAAGCTGGCAAATGTCATGAAGACAAAGAAAAGTGTGCCCCAGAGCTGGCCGAAGGACATGTTCTGGAATATGCGCGGAAGTGTGATGAAAATGAGCGACGGGCCTTCATCCGGCTGTACGTTGTAGGCAAAGCATGCCGGGAAAATGATGAGTCCGGAAAGGACAGCGACGAAGGTATCGAGCGCTGTGATCCTCACGGCTTCGCCCGTCAGTGTGAAGTCGTCTGACATGTAGCTGCCGAAGATTTCAATGGCAGCGATGCCGAGGGACAATGTGAAGAATGCCTGGTTCATCGCAGCAGCTGCCACGTTCCCGATGCCTGCTTCGACTGCCCTGTCCCAGTCCGGGAGAAGGTAGAAAGCAAGGCCCGGTCCGCCGCCTTTGAGTGAAACGCTGTGCGCAGCAAGGACGACGATGAGGACCAGGAGGCAGAGCATCATGACCTTCGTGATGCGTTCGACGCCGTTATGCAGGCCAAGGCCGCAGACGCCGAATCCGCCGAAAACGGTAAGTGCCATGAAAATTCCCATTTCCGTGGGAGATGCCAGCATGGACGTGAAGACGCCGCTGACGGCTTCCGTCGGAACGCTCGCAAAAGCGCCGGTCAGGAATTTCCAGAAATACGCAAGCATCCATCCGGATACTGTCGTGTAGTACATCATGAGGAGCAGACAGCCAAGGATACAGAACCAGCCATGAATATGCCATTTCTGCCCGGGCTTTTCCAATTTCTTATAGCCCTGGACAGCGCTCCCGCGGGATGCGCGGCCGACGGCAAGCTCCATCGTCATGACGGGGATGCCCATCAGTAAAAGAAACATCAGGTAAAACAATACAAAAACAGCGCCTCCGTATTCCCCGGTCACATACGGGAATTTCCAGACATTCCCGATGCCGATGGCACAGCCTGCGCTGACAAGTAAAAATCCCAACCGGGATTTGAAACTATCTCGATTTTCCATCTCCTGCTCCTGCCTTCCTACCAATTTTTCCGGCCGCCCCTTCCGGCAGCCTTAAAAAGACTTTCTCCCTATCATATATCAATAGACGCTATTGGGCAAGTGTTTGGGAAGAGAAGCAAGAAAAAAGGAGCCATGAAATGAGTGATGTGCATTTCATGGCTCCTTTTAATGACTATATTACATGCCGAACGGCTCTCTTCCGCATCCCGGGATCTGATAAATTCCATGGCTGGTACGGAACAGGAAGAAATCAAAAGTCCTCTTTCCCCATCCGGAAAGAAGTGAAATCCAATGAAAGGACATCATGACCGCCTCCATCTCGCTGTCGAACTACGTTTACAATAATGAACACTTTGTTCTATACATAGAGTACCACTGGAAAAATAATAAAGCTATCATCACTTTTGGATGGATATATTTTATGGGATATGACGAACAAAGTGTACGGGAAGTGGTGAGATGGAAGTGCGGGATGCGGGAGAAAACTATACAACCTCGCTGCGCTCGTGGAACTGCACCCCTTTCTGCCGCATTCGCGGCATCCTTCCCCGACGGGCAGGTCAAAACCTTCCGCCATCATTCAATGCCGCTAATATCACTATCATTTAAATACGTTTACCGTAAATGACAATCGTAAGACATTCTTTCGATACTATCCACCAGCACCGAAACGAAGGACTTCGACCTGCCCCAGCGGGGAAGGCGCCCGGTTTATCTTTTCATAAATTTAAGACAAATCAGATTTGAATTTTTTTATTTCTCATCGCCGAGCTTCCCCCTACGGAGGGAAGTGCCCGAAGAGCGATAGGGGTGCAGTTTCTAAAATCGGGGTGCAGTATTCATTGGTTTCTATAAAAGGTTCTGCGAGCGAAGCGAGGTTTGCTTGTTTTCCAAGTTCGCGTTTGCCGCGGCTATACGGTTTTCCTGCAATAAAAAACTGAGGAAGTATGACGATTCAGGGTTATAGGACAAAACGTGTTGGTAAAAATTTATATTATGCTTGTATTAA
>ERZ791923.1890-NODE-1890-length-20871-cov-12.605496_pt1 | contig 20871 bp, 20 predicted proteins | sample MGYA00510133_ERZ791923 | MGnify/ENA primary metagenome ERZ791923 (study PRJEB30046, sample SAMN00792106) | human gut metagenome | study: EMG produced TPA metagenomics assembly of the A metagenome-wide association study of gut microbiota in type 2... | reverse complement strand
TGTCTGCATGAAGATACAGATAAAAACCATATCTGCGATATTTGCGGCAAGACCATTTCCGACCACAAAGACGCAGATAACAATCACCTCTGCGACTACTGCGGTGAAAAAATCAGCAATCACACCGGTGGCAAAGCAACCTGCATAGCTAAGGCGGTCTGTGAGATTTGCAAAGAAAGCTACGGCAGCCTTGACCCGAACAACCACACCGACCTGAAACACATTGACGCAAAGGCTGCCACCGCTGCAGAAGAAGGCAACATCGAGTATTGGTATTGCTCCGGTTGCAAGAAGTATTACAAGGACGCCAAAGCAACACAGGAAATCACCGAGGCTCAAATCGTAACGGCGAAGCTGCCAAGTGATAACAACGGTAGCAACAATAAACCGGGTAACAATGCAACTACTTCGCCTCAGACCGGCGACAACAGCAATCTTGCCTTATGGATCGCACTGCTGTTTATCAGCGGCGGTGCAGTAACCGCAACAACCGTTTATGGCAGAAAGAAAAAGCATAGCGTAAAGTAAAATCAAATATTTAACCCAAGGGTGGCTGTCGGAAACGGCAGCCGCTTTTTCCCACTTTTCCTGCAACACAGTATGTCAAAATGTGTGTGTTAAAATATTGGTACTTTCCTTGAAAATTACGATTTGTCTGGAAAAGAAGTTTACACATTTACACAATCAACTGCTATGGATAATGAGCATTTTGAAAATTCAATGAAATTTGTTAAGCAATCTGCAAAAATGCAACTGTACATGATGGTCTGTATGTAAATGCAAGTGAAACTAATGAAATTATCTCATATCTAAATAAGAATGGTTTTGTAAAATAATCTATAATCAAATAATTTTCATATCCACAGTAATACTTTTGTTACTGTGGATTTTTGCTTTTAGATATTCGACAAAGTAAATACATTATGCTAAAATAAGTTTATAAATTATAAGGGGAGCAGATGTATTATGAAGTCTGGAATTGCATATTATCATCTTCCAGGGTTATTTGAATTTTATGAGTTTTACAAGGTGTTTTTGCCACTATATCGTGAACATAGGGAATATTTCTATGATTGGTGTGAGATAGGCTCAATTTATGGTGCACCAAAAGGTTGCATTTGGAGTGGAGGTAGAATCAGTTTAGGTGAACATAATCAACAAGATGTTTTAAAGTTAATGAATAAATACGGTATTTCTGCAAGGTTAACTTTTAGCAATTCACTAATAAAACAAGAGCATTTAACTGACAAGAAATGTAATGAATTGTGCAAGTTATTTAATGACAACAATAAGGTGACCAATGGTGTAATTGTTCATTCTGACTTGTTGGTTGATTATATAAAAAGCTATTATCCAAATCTTTACCTAGTATCTTCAACTACCAAGGTACTAACAGAATTTAATCAATTAGTAGATGAGATAAATCTTAAAGATTTCAAATATGTTGTTCCAGATTTTCGCCTAAATAAAAGCTTTGATAAACTAGAAACATTAACTCAACCGCAAAAGAATAAATTAGAATTTCTGTGTAATGAATGTTGTTTCTATGGTTGCTATGATAGAAAGAATTGCTATGAAACTGTAAGTAAGCAAATACTAGGTTATGATTGTCCTGACCATATCTGTGTAGCACCTGATTCACAAAATGGCTATAGCTTTTCAAAAACAATGACTAATCCAGCATTTATAGGTGTTGATAATATCAAGGATGTTTATATGCCAATGGGTTTTTCTAATTTTAAAATAGAAGGCCGTTCTTTGGGAAGTGCATTGATTCTCGAATTTCTCTTGTACTATATGACAAAACCAGAATATCATATCCATGTTAGAGAAAAAATCTACCTTGATAATATGCTGGACTTATTCTAATAATTACTATAGATTTTTATAATTTTCGTGATATAATAGTTTTGTACTTATTTTGATATATAGACAATACAAATTAAGGAGAAGTTATGAAAGATATTATTTTTCTTATTGTGTTGTTTATTGCTAATGTTATACAAGCAATTACTGGATTTGCCGGTACTGTTCTTGCTATGCCTCCATCTATGTTTTTGCTTGGTGTTGATAATGCCAAGGTTGTACTTAATGTGATGGCATTATTATCTGGATTGTTAATTGCTATTTCCAGTTATAAGAGGATTAATAAAAAATAATCTAATGGCTATGTTGTTATCATCAGCATTGCTTTTAATTCCAAGCTTTGCTATTGTGAATTCAGAAACCATAAGATTTGGAAACTTCTTAGTAAATAATAGTATGATTGCAGTAACTATTATTTTAGTAGTTTGTATTGTACTTTCAGTTATATTTGCCTTGATAAGTCACAGGATTTATACGGAGGAATAAAATGCCTAAACTAGAAATAAAAAATATAAGCAAAACATATAAAAAGGGTACTGTAAAGGCACTTGATGATTTTAGTGTAACACTTACTCCAGGTGTATATGGACTACTTGGTCCTAATGGTGCAGGTAAGTCAACATTAATGAACATCATTACTGATAATCTAAATTCTGATAGTGGCAAAGTACTTTATAATGATGAAGATATTAAGAAACTAGGCAAAAATTACAGAACTGTTCTTGGTTATATGCCTCAGCAACAAGGTCTTTATGATGACTTTACTCTTAATCGATTCTTGTGGTATATGTCAGCACTTAAAGGCCTTAAGAAAAAAGAAGCAAAAGACAAAATCACTTCACTTCTTGATACTGTTAATTTAACCGATTCAGCACACAAAAAGCTAGGTGGTTTTTCCGGTGGTATGAAACAAAGGGCATTGATTGCTCAAGCGTTACTTAATGACCCAAAGATTCTTATTCTTGATGAACCTACTGCCGGTCTTGACCCAAAGGAAAGAATTAGAATTCGTAACTTTGTTAGTGAAATAGCTGAAGATAAAATTGTTTTGATTTCAACTCATGTTGTATCTGACATTGAATTTATTGCCAAGGAAATTATCCTACTAAAGCAAGGTAAACTTGTGTCTCATGATACTTGTCCAAACCTTGTAAGTGAAATTGAAAACAAGGTAGTTGAAGTTGAAATTGATAGGGAAGAACTAAAGTATTATCAAGATAATTACAGAGTTTCTAACCTATATCATAATGGTGAAAAGATTGTTGTTAGATTAGTGACAGATAACTCTCCTGAAAATCACTATTCTAAAATTGTAAAACCAACCCTTGAAGACCTATACCTTTATGTCTTTGAACAGGGATTGTAATAAAATTACTTATAACTAGATTTTTATAATAAACACCTTCCTAAAAACCACAGCATTATATGGTTGTGGTTTTTTGCTAGTTAATAATTTCTTAAAAGTATAATTTCTCAACTTTCTTGAAATAAATCGTATAATCTGTTATATTAAAGTAGGGGTGAATTAATGCTAAAAATTGCAGTTGTGGATGACGATATGGTATTTGTAAATAAGTTGTCCAATATTATAGCTAAGACTTGTAATCAGTCAAAAATGGAATATACATTACAGAAATATTCAAACGGTATGGATATTTTATCTAACTATTCACAGTTTCATTTAATTTTTCTTGATATTGAAATGCCTTTCTGTAATGGTATTGAAACTGCTGAAAAAATAAATAAATTAAAAGGTAATTCTCAAGTACCTTTATTTGTATTTGTTACAAGTCATGATGAACTTGTTTTTGAAGCACTAAAAAGTTATCCTTATACTTTTATCAGAAAAAGCAGTATGGAAACTGATGTAGCTGAATGTATAAAACACATTAATGATTCTTTAAGAATAGATGACAATACTATCTTTTTACATGCAGGTAGAAAAGATGTAGCTGTTAATGTTGATGATATTATTTTCCTGGATAAAATTAATAATTATGTGATTTTCCATACTGAAAACGGTGATTATAAGGTTAGAAGCAACATAAATAAAGAATTCAAAAAGATTTGTGATTACGGGTTTGTTAGACCACACATTGGTTATGTTGTTAATAATAATTATATTCAATACATAGCCAGTGACAGTATTTTATTAAAAAACAATGTTAGTGTTCCTCTTAACAAGAAATACAAAGAAGCAGTGAAAACTGAATTCTTCAACTGGATAGGTGATAGGGATGTTTAATTATGTTTTTGAAATAACCGTCAATTTATTGCAGTCTATTTATTTTGTAGGATTCTTTCTGTTATTCTTAGGTGGTAAGTTTTCAACAAGAAAGAATATAATTCTTTTATCAATATTTATTGCACTTAATTTTGCATTTCTGACATATTTTACATACAATCAACCTAACATTGTTATGCTTGATATGTTTATAGGTATTATATTATACGAAATATATTGTATTACTTGCCTTAAAGGTGAATTGGCAATTAAGCTAATACTTCCATTTATAGTATCATTAATAAATACTATCATATCATATGGTTTTGTTTATTCATCATCTATAATTTCAGGTGTAACTTTTGAAGAATTAATTACAAAGTCAAGCTTATTTAGATATTTATTTGTTATTCTTGCTAATCTAACCACGATGGTAGTTCTATTTATAATGTGGCGAACTAAAGCAAAAGCATATAGCTTAAAGAAAGTTTCTAATGTGATTGCATTTGTGGCTATACCACTATTAGCTATGATGATTTTGTACATAACTATGTATGTAATGATACTTACAAATTTCCAATCTAACATAATTATCTTACTTTCAATTATTTGTGTCAGTATGATTGTAATTGCAGGAATAGTTTGGTTTATGATAGCCAGAATAAATAAGGATAATGAAATTAAAACTAAACTATTATTATCAGAACAAAAAGCTAATTTATATAAACAAAATATAATCAGTTCTAATAGCCAAATTGAAACTATTAAATTGTTAAAACATGATATGAAGAATAATATTTCCTGTATTGATGCTTTAATTGAAGAAGAAAATTATGATGAAGCACATAATATCTGTCATAGCTTAACTAATAAGTACACATCTATAGGAACAATAGTAAATACTGAAAATTATTTATTAAACGCAGTATTAAATGTTGAAATTGAAAAAGCTAAAAGCTATGGAATACCCGTTAAACTAAGCATTACTAATGACTTAAAAATGTTTAAAAACAGTTCTGATATTATTTCATTAATCGGTAATATTCTTGATAATGCAATTTCATATTTATCTAAAAACAAAGTAAAAAACAATGAAATTAATTTTTCTACAGGGTATGAAGGTTCTTATTCCGTCATAAAATGTAGAAACAATATACTCGATTCAGTATTATTTAATAATCCTTCACTAAAAACCGATAAGAAAGATAAAGATAATCATGGTAAAGGAATCACAATAATTAATAGCATTGCTCATAAATATAATGGAGATGTAATTATAAAAGAAAGAAATAAAGAATTTATAATTACTGTGATTTTGGATAATAGAAGTTTACCAGAAAACCTCTGATTTTTACCAAGTTAATACATAGTATGTGAAAACGTGCTATTCTCTTCGTAGGTGATGTGTATATGTTACATAGACTTTCCGAAAGAATAGCACTTTCTGTTTGTAATGATAGTGATAAAATCCCACATGATATATATATTTATGGTTTTGAACTGTTAGTATCATCTGTAATTGAAACAATTAGTCTATTGTTAATTGGACTTTTAACGGGAAAATTTGTAGAAACAGTAATTTTTATTATTTCTTTCTCAAGCATAAGAGTATTTAGTGGTGGTTATCACGCAAACTCTTATTTAAAGTGTTTTATAGTAACAGTTGCATATTATTTGTTAGTTCTATTTTCTGCTGATATTATGCTAGCTTTCCCTAATAGAACAATTATATTAATCGCTATTATAACTTTGCTTTTATCCTTTATATTATTCCTATTAATGAGTCCGGTAAAAAGCAAAGGAAAATCAATATTAAATTATAAAAAGCAAAAGATACTTTCAATCATTTCTCTATGTATAAACGCTATATTGCCAATCATCTTGTTAACTATTTATCAAAACAACATATTAATCATTGTATATCCTACAATAATATGTGTGGATGTGCTGATTATTATCGAAAGTTTGAAAAAAGGAGATGAAAAAAATGAAAGAAAAGATTATTAAAGTACTTAAGAAAATGTCTTTACACGCAGTAAAGGTTTCTTGCAATACTGCATCATACAATTTCTCAGGTCAACCAAAAGAACCTGAATCACTAAAGAAATATATTTCAAATAGAAATAAGTAATAATAAGTACAATTAATACTACTTATAAAAATTACTGGATTTTTATTTGTTATAACTTACACACCTTTGGAAAGTCACAACAATTAGTTGTGACTTTTCTATTTTATATAATTAATGTAAATATAATAAAGTGCTTGACAGAATATGACAAAAAGCGATATAATTTAAATAGTGGTTAGTTTTATAGTCTAATATTACAAATTAAAACTTTAATAATTTTTAGAGGTGGGTTATATTGAAAAAATTAGTTAGCTTTATTCTTGTATGTGTGATTTCTTGTTCATTAGTTCTTACGGGCTGTGGAGATGATACATCTAAAGAAACAACAAACAAAATAGGAGAATTCGATAAAACACGAGTTATAACTGATAAAGGTGTATTTTGCAATAATGAAAATGGTTTCTTGAAATTTTATGACTATAATAGTCACAAAAGTGCATTCCTTTGTAACAAACCTGACTGTAACCATACAGATGAGAAGGAATGTTACGCATATACTAATGAAGAAATATTCGGTGTTTACAACGATAAAATTTACATTTTTGATACGGATTTCAAATTATCAGTGAGAAATTTGGATGGCTCAAATTATTCTAAACTGATGACTTATTGTAAAAAGTACAATTCATCATCAGACAGTTCCGCATTGCCTTTTAACTGTTTTGCAATTAACAATAAACTATATGTGGAATACTATGCAAAAGTTTTAGATAGTAAAACAGGAAATGAAAAGAAGAAGGCGATCTTAAGTTGTATTAACCTAGAGGATAATACAGAAAAAATAATATCAGAAAAAGATAATAGTCAGTATGGATTTATTTCTATATTGGATAACTATTTATATTTCGTTGATTATAGCAGTAATACTAAGGACGGTAATATTACTAACGAATACAAAACTGATTTAATTTTGAAAAAAATGAATTTAAAGGATAATTCAATCTCTGGCATTTATAAGGATAAATTGATTAATTTTTATTTTTTCAAATATTTTGATGATACGATTTATTTCTATAAGAATGATGACCCGGCTAATGAGCTTTATTCTATGTCCTTAAAAAATCCTAAACCGAAAAAGACAGAGTATGTTGTTACCTATAAAGATAAACGAGGAAACATTGTGCATAATTGTAAAGACTATAAACTTAAGCTAGAGAAAAACAATAAAATCACTTCTTTGCCAATAAAGGATGAAGAATCATTTTCTGATTTTGTTGTAGATGCTACTAAGGATGGATTTTTAATCAATAGCACAAAGGATAATATAAAATGTAAAAATGGCACTGTCAATGAGGGTGAATATTTTTATATGACAAAAGATGATTTTTACAATGGCAAATCTAACTACTACAAGGTAGAATAAAATATTATTTCGGCAAAACAAATTTAAGGAGCATATTTATGAAAAGATTTTTTACAACATTATTATCATTTATTTTAGTTATTGCTACTATGTTTTCACTTTCTGCTTGTTCTACAAGTGATAAAAACACTACTAGCAATAATACTAGCAAGAAGGCTACAAAATTTGTGCCATCAAAGAATATGACAAAGCTAGTATTAGTCACTAATACTCATTTTTTTGACGGTGAGTACCAGAAGGTGTTGAACCAGTTTAACCTTAAACTTGCTGAATTAGGTAAGAAGTATTATCTTGATATTAAGCTAATTGATAATTCACCTTCTTACAAAAAAGGTGAAGAAGAAGCTACATCATACAATAAAAAATATCACAATGGCGTTCTAGATATGAAGAGCAAAAATGAGCAGGTTGATATTATAAGATTTGATACTGGCGATGATAGTGATTATTATAACGATTATGATTATTTTTATTTAAACAATTTTTTAACACCTTTGGACGATTATATAAATAAGGATACTTCTATTAAGAATATTATTGATGATAAATCTTTTACTGCTGCTAAGCGTAATGGCAAAATATATGTAGTTCCTGATATTTTAAATGGCACAGGCAGAGGCTGGAATGTGAAAACATCTCAGTTAAAATCCAGTGGACTAACTGAAAAAGACTTAGAGTCTGAACGATGGGAAATTCTTAATAATAGTAAACTTTCAAGCAAAAAAATATTTATTGATCCTCAAGCGAATACAATGTCTGCTGGACTAGAGTTATCACTGCCTCCATATTATGCAGAATTATATTATGACTTAATAACACCTTGTGTAGGAGTAAAGTTTGATAGTGATTCTGCAAAGGCTATAAATATTTATCAAGATGAATATATAACAAAGTCAATTAAGTCAACCTATAGTATGGGTAGTTTTGATAAATGTAAGCTATCAATTGTTCCTGCTTATACTTCAAGTGATAAGGTTACTACAAATTCTATTGATGGAACTATTACTATACCAATCAATGACAAATTATATTCTTGTGGTAATATAAGTGGATTAGGTATTGCTAAATGGAGCAAAAATGCTAATTATGCTTATGATTTAATATCTTTACTTAATACTAATAAAGAATTAGCTACTCTTTTAAATTATGGAATTGAAGGAGTAAACTATACTAAAAATGATGATGGTACAGTGAAGTTATCTAACAGTGAAGGTGATAATTACTATAATCCTAATTGTATTTTCAGTAACTCTAAAATATTGCCAACAAATGCGGATTATCCTTATACTGATAATTCAAAAGATACTGTATTATCACCAATTTATAGTTTTATTTTTGACTACAACAAAGTAAAATCTGAAATTATTGCTACAAATAAAGTAATAACTAAATATAAAAGTAATTTGTTTGTAGGCAAAGGTGACTATGCTGAATTAAGCAAAAAGTTCAATGAAGATTTGGAAAAAGCAGGAGTGCAGAAAATTGTTGATGAAGCCAATAAGCAAATTGCAATTTGGCAAAAGACAAACAAGTAAAAAGTTATGATTAAATCTGAATTATACAAAATATTTTCAAAAAAAATATTTCTAATACTATTTGTTGTATTGCTACTTTTAAATGGATTTTTCATTTACAATAAGCAAATTAAAGGTAACGATATTGACTTTATCTCTGCTAATGCAAAAATTAGCTTAAATAATGATATTGCAAAATATAATAACAATAATGACAAAATTAATTTTGTTCACAACAAGCTAAAAGCTTTAGAGAAAGATGATGTGACCCATTATACTGATGACAGCTATTCAGAAAGGACATTACTTGATAATGCTGAAAATCAGTTAAAGATTGTATCAGACTATAAAGCATACATAAACAAAATAATTGAAAAGTCCGATAACATCACAGGTGTTTCTATATTTGAAGATAGCAGTTCTTTTTCTTATAAAAATGCTGTAAAAACTGCTGAGGATTATAAACCACTTTCTAATATTGAAACAGCTTATAGCAATTCTGAAGGCGTGAATATGGCTACAGATTTTATGCTAACGGATTTGATTGTTATTTTGCTTTTATGTATTGTTTGTGATGCTTTAATTGGTTCTGAAAGAAATATTAATATAAATAGCCTTCAAAGTACCTGTAGATATGGCAGAAACAAATCAGCTATATCCAAAATGGTAGTAGGTTTTATTACTACTGCTGTAATATGTCTAATGTTTTATGGTGTTAATTACATAATAGCCGGTTACACATATGGATTTGGAGACCTTTTCAGACCTATTCAATCGGTAGATAGTTTTTCTAATTGCACATTAAGAATTAATGTATTGCAGTATCTAATGTTACACTTTATCACTAAAGTTCTAGTTATGTATCTTATTTACACAATCGTTAATGTTCTTTCTATGGTTGGAAAAAGCAAAACTATAAGCTACATAGCTTTTCTATGTATTTTAATAGTTTCATATTGTCTAAATTTATTTATTGGTGATAATACTTCTTTAATGTGCTTTAAGTATATTAATTTGATTAGCTTTGTTGATACAAAAAATGTTATTTCACATTATAGAAATATCAATATTTTTGGAGAACCAATTAATTATGTGACTTGTTTTTGGATAGTACTACTTGTGTTGCTTTTAGGACTTGTTGCATTAAATATATTAATTTACAGTCGCAAAAAGATTACTGCATATAATAAAAGCAATAACAGTTTTCTATCAAAACTTAAAATATCTCGTGGTAGTACCAATGTAATTGTACATGAATTATACAAGACTTTTGTAAGCAATAAGGTTGGTATAATAATCCTTGTGGTTATTCTTACTCAGTTATACATTACTATTTCATCGCCTATAGTATTAAGCAATGACGAAAAATACCAAAAATATTATTTCTCATATTATGCCGGTGACTTTAATAGTAACACAAAAAGTAAAATTGAGAATCAAATTAAAAAGTATGAAGATAACAAAAAGTCAATGGATAAATGTATGTCTGACTACGATAATGGTTTGATTACCAAAGAAAAATATGAGGATTTATTCTCTACCTATTCTACAATAGATGAGGATTATTCAAACTTCAAAAAGTATGTTATACCATATTATGATTATTTAATTAATCAATCTAAGGCTGATAAATCTGTAAGTGTTGTTAATTACAATGGTTATTGTGCTTTGCTAGGGTTAGAAGGCAATTTAAGTAATACATATTGTTTGGCTTTATATGTATTGATGGTAATATGTATTATTCCTATTTTTACTGTTGAATATGAGCGTAAGTCAATTCATTTGCTTTCATCAACAAAGCTTGGCTTTAAATCACTTGTTTTTAAAAAGATAGTTTGTTCTTGTATTGTTACTGCTTTGTTAAACTTATTAATTTATGTTCCGTATTTTATAAGGATTATAACTAGCTATGGCATAAATGAATTAGGTGCAGCTGCTTGTAGTATTGAAGAACTATCTAATATTTCAGATGGTTTATCAATTTTAAATGTGATAATTATTACATTTGCAATCAGACTATTGGTTTCACTCGTAATAACAGTGATAATATCAGGAATTTCTCTATTTACTAAAAATACTATTATCTCAATTATAATTACAACGCTAGTTTTTGTTGTTCCTTTGCTTTTGCCTATAAATGATATTAATATTCTTAATAGCTTTTCTTTTTATCATTTGCAAAATTTCAATTTCTAGTAAGTGGTAATAATCTTAATTTTAATCACTTGTAATTTGATAAGTCACAAGATATTTATGGAGGAATAATATGCCAAAACTTGAAATAAAAAATATAAGCAAAACATATAAAAAAGGTACTGTAAAAGCACTTGACAACTTTAGCGTTACACTTACTTCCGGTGTATATGGACTACTAGGACCTAATGGTGCCGGTAAGTCTACCTTAATGAATATCATTACAGATAATCTTAATTCCGATAGTGGCAAGGTACTTTATGATGGTGAAGATATTAAGAAACTAGGAAAAGGATATAGAAGTGTTTTAGGCTATATGCCACAACAGCAAGGACTTTATGATGACTTTACTTTAAATAGATTTTTATGGTATATGTCAGCTCTAAAAGGCCTGAAGAAAAAAGAAGCAAAGGAAAAAATCACTTCACTTCTTGAAACAGTTAATCTTACTAACTCAGCTCATAAAAAGCTAGGTGGATTTTCTGGTGGTATGAAACAAAGAGCTTTGATTGCTCAAGCACTTTTAAATGACCCAAAGATTCTAATTCTTGATGAACCAACAGCAGGTCTTGACCCAAAGGAAAGAATAAGAATAAGAAACTTTGTAAGTGAAATTGCAGAAGATAAGATAGTGTTAATATCTACTCATGTTGTATCTGATATTGAGTTTATTGCCAAGGAAATAGTCCTATTAAAACAAGGTAAGCTTGTGTCACATGATACTTGCCCAAATCTTGTAAGTGAGATTGAAAACAAGGTAGTAGAAGTTGAAATTAATAGGGAAGAACTAAAATATTTTCAAAATAACTATAGAGTGTCTAACCTGTATCACAATGATGATAAAATTATCGTCAGATTGGTTACAGATAACCCTCACAAAAATCATAAATCTACTATAGTAAAACCTACCTTAGAGGATTTGTACCTTTATGTGTTTGAACAAGGATTATAAATATTACATTATTTGTATATATACTTACACCTTTGAAAAGTCGCAACAATTAGTTGTGGCTTTTCTATTTTTTCAAAATAATTATAAATTTTGCAACACTTTAAGATTTTCAAAAGTATTATTAATAGATAGAGGTATTATTCTATTATTTATAGCAATTAATTTGTTCAAATTAATAATTATTTTATCCAACATTTGTATAATATGACAATTGATTTTATTATTCATTGGCATATAATATAGCTAAAGATACGGAGGTGTCTGTTATGAAAAGAAATTTATTATTTGTTAGTTTTATAATATTAGCAATTCTTTTTACCGGTTGTTCTTTTAAGGATTATAATAGTGCTTATAAGAATGAAGAAGGTTATTCTAATTACATAAGCAACAGTAAAACCGGTTGTAAAGATATGAACAGTTTTGGATTGGTTAGCAATTTGGAAGATGAAAAATCACAAGAATACTATAAAAAGAATTCTCGTGTATGTGGTGATTATTTAATTACCAACTATCTTGATGGTGTTTGTATCAATCGTTACTTAGGCCATAATAATACAATTAAAATACCTAAAACTTTAGACAATAAACCTGTTATTATGCTAGGAGAATTTATCAGTGATGAAAAGTATAATGGTAAAAATCAAATTTATGGAGCTTTTGCAGGTATTAAAGACTGTAAAATCACAATTCCATCAACAGTAAAATATGTTACTAGCGGTGTACTTTGGGTTTCTTACGATGCAGATACAACCGGATTTACCGGCAAGTATGAAAATGACTTTGCATCAGTTAAAATTGATAAAAACAATCCATATTATACTTATATAGATAATATTATATATACTAAAGATATGAAAACTTTATTATACATAAATTTTTATGATTACTATAATAATGAAGATGGCGAAGATTTTTATATAGTTGTTGATAATATTGAAAATTTTGAACCTATAAATCAAATGTTATATGGTAATTATCAAATTTATTTTGGCAAAAATATCAAGAAAATTGATGCTGATTTCGGAACAGATAATTCAGGAAATGTTCTTGTTTATTGTTATAAGGGTACTGTAGCTGAAAAATGGGCAAAAAATAAAGGTATATACTATGCATTTAATGATAATGATACCACAACTTCTGATGTTGGTGCTGTTCCCGGTCCTTACGGTGCAGATGAATACGATAAAAAGTATAGTAAAGTATGGAAGAGTGATGATGGAAAGTTTTCCTTTACTTGTGACAATAAAAAGCAACTTGATGGCAGAGGAGGATATAAAGCTACATACAAAGGCAAAGATAATCTTGTAATTATTAGCATTGATGGTAATGGAGAGCCCGGACTTTTAAGTATTGATACTGATACTAATGATGGAGATAGCTTGTTTGGTGGAGAATATACATACAATGGTAATGATAAAAAGTCTATTACTGAAGTGATTGATTATGTGTACAGGAAAAGAGTTGCAAAGGCTGGACTTGATAGTATAAAGAAAGGTGATAAGATTATTTTTCACCAAGAATGAAATAAAAAAGTGAGGTTGTTATGAAAAAAAGGTAGAATAATATTAGTGTTAGCTTTAACATTAATTTTGGTAACACTTAGTGGTTGCTTTTACAAAGACTACTGTAATGACAGTAAAAGATTTAGATTCTGTATTATCACTTAAATAAAATCATAGTATTAAAGCCTTGGAAATAATCCAAGGCTTTTTATATAATTAAAACATTTTTCCTTTATAAGGCTTTGTAGGTAACATTTCAAAATCATATGTTTTCAATTCTTCTAAAGTAATGTTACTGTGACAACCTTCATGAACCATAAGGTTGGAATCTTCACCAAGTTGTACAACAACTACCGGTGTATTAGTACCATAAGCATAACCACATTCCCATGCTGTACCACTGTCACTGTAACCACCATAATAAAGCATTACAACAACATCAGCCCAATCAATGAACTTCTTATCATTCATAAATGTTTCTTTTGACCACCAAGACTGCTGAGTATTTTCATCAGTTCTGACTTCATTAAGTCTAGGGGAGAAGAGAGAAAAACCTCTTTCTGTAAGTATCTTTTCTGCTATCTTAACATTCTCTAATTCTTTTTCGTTAAAGAATGGACTTGCTAAATAAATTTTCATTTTACTTTTCCTTGTCTTTCTTTGGTTTTACATTTGCTAATGGATTACTCTTTGATGCATCTTCAAGTTGCTTATTAGATAGGTGAGTGTATATTTCGGTTGTACCCAAATTTTCATGACCTAAAATATCTTTCAGTACTCTAATATCCACATTACCATGCTGATACATAAGTGTTGCAGCAGTATGTCTTAGCTTATGACAACTATAACCCTGACTATCCAGTCCAATCTTTTCAAGATATTTATACACCATAGCTTGTACGGTTTTAGGACTCATTCTTTTTAATTGAGAGGAGATAAACAATGCCCTTTTATCTTTTAAACCATCAGCAGGTCTAACCTTTAGATAATCATTAATAGCATTTATACAAGCATTATTAAGATAAACAATTCTTTCTTTGTTACCTTTACCAAGAACTCTAATAGTATTGTCGTTGCGAATATCAGTTACATTAAGTCCTACAAGTTCAGATAATCGCAAACCACAATTTAAGAAAATAGTTATAATTGCATAATCTCTTTCTTTATGTTTACCTTCAACTGCTTTAAGTAATTCAAGACTTTGTTCAAGAGTTAAATACTTTGGCAAAGCCTTTTTCTGTTTTGGCATTTCAAGTTCTTTTGTTGGGTCATAATCTAACAAATGCTTTTTAACTGTTAAATAATTAAAGAAAGTCCGTAGGGTAGAGGATTTTCGTGATCTACCTGCTGCTTTCATATTTCTATCACTTATCAGATAATTCATAAATTCGTAAATATCGGTTAAAGTGATTTCTTTTAGAAAATCAATATCAATGTCTTCAATTTTAATTTCATCAAAATCGCATTTAACATCACCACGAAGAACTTTAATAAATCTTAGGAACATTCTTAAATCTAAATAATATTCATTTATAGTTCGTGGAGATTTTTCTTTAATTGTTTGTAAATAGAAAAGAAATTCTTTTACAATATCCGGTGCTTCATCTTTAAAATTAACTGCCAAATTTTCACCTTCTTTAATTTTAAATTTTGAATATTTAAATGAGAGGGATAGGTATCTATTTATATACTAAATTATACAAAATGAATATTTTGTATAATTTAGGGGAGTCCTAAATAAGAATAGAGGCAATCACTATATAATTAAGGACTAATCCCATAAATACAACGATTTTGCAAAATACTGTATAAATTTAAGAACCTATCAACAGATTGGAATTATACTGCCTATATCAATCATAGTGTTTTCAGTTAAACTGAGCAATTCTACATTATGGTTGTGTGCAAATGATTTTATGTTGTTGTAGTCTGGATGCAGTTTTATATTTCCTGTAAATGCTAAAGTATTTTTATTTACTTTAAATGAACTGCCACCAATAAATCCATAATCAACTCCCGGTAATTCTATGTAACCTTGCCTTATTAGTAATACATCCATTTCATTTCTACATGACTTGTAAATAGATTTATCTGAAGTGATTATAGCATTTTCATTTACAATACAAGTTGAGCATTTTGTGTAGCCTTGATTTACATTAATGATTTTTAGATTGTCCTTAATAGCCATTTGTAAGACTTCATCTGCAATAGTTTTCGAATTGCAAATTAGCTTATCGTTTAGTACAACACAATTTAGCATTACATTATTTGGATAATCTTTATCAATATTTTTGCTAATTTCAATCACATTAGGAAAATACTTTTTTAGATTTTCTTTAAGGCTTGTACATTCATTAAGTACAAATACTGTATTTTTATTATAATGTAAAAATTGTAAATCAGTATGATATTGTTCAAATATCAACATTTTACTTAAATTCTCAGAAGATAGGACTTTTATACCTAACTCCTCTACCCTATTTATCAATTCTTTATTATTAGTTGACATAACAACTAATTTCGCATTATCTTCAGGTAAATTAGGTCTAAAATTACTCATCAAGCATTGCCTCATAGGCTTCTCTAATGTTTTTTACTCCATATATTGTAGCAGTATCAGAACTTACATTCTTTAAATTGTGATATGGAATAATGATTTTTGTAAAGCCTAATCTTGATGCCTCGTTAATTCTAGCTTGAGCATTTGCTACAGAACGAATTTCCCCACCAAGACCAATTTCACCGAATGCAAGTGCATTTTCAGGAATCGGAACATCCTTTAAACTACTGATTAATGCCATAGCAACTGACAAGTCAACAGCAGGTTCATCAAGTCGTAAACCACCAACTACATTAATATAGGTATCGCTATTAGAAAAATAGAAACCTGCTCTCTTTTCAAGAACTGCAATAATAAGTGCTAGTCTGTTATAATCATAGCCTGTTGACATTCTTCTCGGTGTACCATATCCAGAAGTTGTAACAAGTGCCTGTATTTCTGCTAAGATTGGTCTTGTACCTTCCATAGTACAAGCAACACAAGTACCTGAAACATTATGAGGTCTTCCTGAAAGCAACATCATTGATGGATTTTCCACTTCAGAAAGTCCCTTATCTGTCATTTGGAATACACCAATTTCATTAGTAGAACCATATCTGTTTTTAACTGCTCTTAAAATTCTGTATGACATTTGCTTGTCACCTTCAAAATAAAGAACTGCATCAACAATATGTTCCAAAACTTTAGGACCTGCAATAGAGCCTTCTTTGTTAACATGGCCAACTACAATGGTAGGAATATCAAGGTCCTTTGCAGTGTGCATAAGTAGATTTGTACATTCTCTAACTTGTGTTACAGAACCCGGTGATGAATTTAGTGTAGTTAAATTCATAGTTTGGATTGAGTCAATCATAACTAGATCTGGCTTTTCAATCTTAATTTGTTCTGCAACAATCTCAACATCAGTTTCGGTCATAATGTAAATGTTTCCATTATTTACACCTAGTCTTTGTGCTCTAAGTTTAAGTTGTCTTTTTGACTCTTCACCTGACACATAAAGTATCTTTAGTGATTGACCTAGCTTTTCGCAAATTTGAAGTAATATTGTTGACTTACCGATACCGGGATCACCACCAAGTAGTACAAGGCTACCTTTAACAATACCACCACCAAGAACTCTGTCTAGTTCTTCTGAACCTGTGTTATATCTTTCTTCATCATTAGTATCAATAGTATTGATAGTTACAGGCTTTGAGTATGAGGACTTAGTAATACTTTTCTGAACTGTAGAGGCTTTTTTGTCAACTAATTCTTCATTCATAGTGTTCCATTCACCACAGGAAGGGCATTTGCCATACCATTTAGGTGATTCATAGCCACACTCTGAACATATATAAACACTTTTAATTTTAGCCATAGTTACATTCCTTTATAAATTTGAATTCATTAATCCTTGAAAAAGGCAATAAGAAAATTTCTTTTGATATTCTTTGTCACATAATAAATATGTTTCATTTTCATTTGATAAGAAACCACATTCAACAATTATTGCCGGTACTTTTGCATTATCTAATAGAAAAATACCGTTGGATTCTTTGCTAATTCTTTTGTTGTCATTTTGTAAATTTGATACAACAGAAGTTGTAATATTGTCTGCAAGGACTTTAGAAAGTGGATTTTGTTTTGAATAAAAAACTTGAGTGCCTGAGCAAGACTTTGCAGGGAAAATATTTTGATGAATACTAATAGCTACATTCTTAAGACTACTGTTATAAATATCAAGTCTTTTGTACATATCAGATTTTTTTCTTTTAGCTATTGTATCAAGTGATTTATCTGCAATATCATTTTTGTCATTACGAGTTAAAACAGTATCATAACCATTTAGTTTAAGAATATCATTAAACTTTAAACCAAATGATAAATTAACATCACTTTCATAAACATTATTTACTCCAACTGCTCCGGGGTCTTCCCCACCATGACCACAATCAATTACTATTACTGAATTTTTCTTGCTTTCAGTTGTATTAGTCATAACTGAACTTTGGCTTACTGCTGTAAATATCATAACAATAAAGCAAAGTATCATTGCTGTGGACAGTACAAAAATATAACCTTTTCTTCTCACCATATCAGCTCCTATTACTGTATATGCAGAGAAAATAGAAATAGACTTTATACAAAATATATTATAGCACACATAACAACATTTTTGTTGTGATTTGAAAGACTTTTTTTACTATTAATAGAAAAAAGCATCAGTTCTAAAAACTGATGCTTTCTCATTATGTATGAGACTTAGGAATAAGGATAAATCGAGATAACATATCTACAATAATCCCTATCAAAACCATTTTTAAAACAAATATGATAATATGAAGTATTTGAATCACTAAATTTGTATATTTTATTGATATTATAAAAATCTCGACCATCTTTTACTATTTTATATAATTTAGGGTTAAGTTCTACAGGATTATCCAAGACTTTAACATTATGCTCGCCATATGAATATACTCTTCCACTATTATATTCTACATCCCATTTGTTTGTAGCATTATTATACTTACATGATTGCACATCAGATGTTTTAATTTCTCCTTTAATAATAATCATTTCATTTTTAGCATTCATTTTCTCACCATTAACAATTTCTTCTATTATCTATACTTAATATAAATTTTAAAGTATTATTTACCTGTTCAGTCTTTTTTAACTATCATACTTATAATAGCACACTTATTTCACATTTTCAATTATTAGTTTTATTTTAAGTAGTAAATTATCACACAATACATAAAAAATTATAGAATAAAATGATTTCTTGACTACACTTTTATATTACTTTATACTTTAATTATATTTTAATTTTCTGTATGGCACATAGTATTCTGAATGAATAGCTAATAAATTATTTACAATTACATAATAGGAGTGCAATATGAGTAAAGGTATAGGTGCATTTGTTAAATTAGTTTTGGAAGATAGTGAAACTGTCATATACGAATATGGTAGTTATAATTTGAATGATGCAAGGTACTACAATGAAGAACATATATGTGATGGGATAATTACCATTGATAGAAACTGCTTTGCTGAACCAGAAATTCATGAAAAAATGAAAAATATGCCTAGTGGGAGAAAAAAACTAATCATAAAACGAATTCCGGTTCATGTAGATTACAATAAAATGATTAGTGATGGAAGAATTGTTATTGAGAATTGCAGTAATTGTTGGGAATGCTATTCAAACAGAAATACCGATATAATGGCAACACCCATTCTATTCTATCTATTTTTACAGTATCAAATAGATGGTAAATTGCCGGAATATCTTAATTATAATGTGTAACATTGAACTGATTGTAAAATTATCTTCTCACAATCATATTAATATTTTTATATACTAAAACAGTAACCCTTATCATTATTAATAAGGGTTACTGTCATCTTAAATTAGTTTTAATGATAATTATTGTATATTCTATTTAAAAAGTAATATTAGTTATATGGATAGAATTAAATATTGTAAAAAACAAACTCATTAATCTATATTATACTTGTTTCGGATACGGTCAGACATATAGCAAATTTTCCATTTATTAACTGTATCTATAAGTGCTTTTTCGACTTTGTCACTATCTTTTAGTCTTTCTAAATAATATGGAACACTGGCACTACCTTCATAAATATCAAGTAAAGCAAGTTCTAGATTATCCCTTAACCTAGGGCTTAAATAGGGTAAAATATAAGTCTAGTAAAAACCAATTTTTATATTATTGTGCCAATTTGTATTATATCCATAGGTACACCTTATTTAGTTGATATTCTATTCATCAATAATTTTTAATAAGCATTCTTTTGCATCTTGAAGGACTTTTTGAGAATATTGATCACCCTCTGCAATACGCTTTTTGATACCTTGAATACATTTTAAGGATATAGCCAATTTATCACCATATTCCCCCAATTCATCAGGATAGTACTTCATCATTCTAAGCATAGCATCAGGTGCTACATAATAATTATCACGGTCATTAAGTGCCATTTCAAATGCTCTTCTGTATAGTTTATGAGAATACTCAATTCTCTTTGGCAAGTCACCATTTCTATACATATTACCTAGTTTATATACAGCAGGAATGTCTCCAAAGATAGCATCCTCTTCCCAATAAGATTTTGCTTTTTCTTTATCAACCGGAATACTTCTTCCATAATAATAACAGTATCCTAAATTGCTAAGTGCAGTTACATTACCCAAACTTGCTGATTTTTCGTAAAGGCTAATTGCCTTTTCATAATCCTTTTTATTGTATGCATCTGCACCTTCATTAAGATAAATCACATCTTCGGGTAAATCTATTTCTTCTTCATCAAAATCAAATTCATCCTCAAAGTCATAGTCATTGTTATAATCATCATTCATAACAATATATTCCTTATAATAATAATTTTATATAATTTAACTATAGCATAAATATATAAATAATACAATGTGTTGATCTGTAACATAACACTTTTAATTTATTTGATAAATATTTAGTAAAAAAACTTACAATATAATACATTAGTAAATATCCACCGGCTTAGCCGGTGGCTTTTCTTTTAACGCCTTAAAGGCTA